>OLQK01000526.1_pt1 | contig 39280 bp, 43 predicted proteins | sample 1672501 | NCBI WGS metagenome assembly OLQK01 (sample SAMEA3136693, study PRJEB25190) | human gut metagenome | biome: human gut; feature: human-associated habitat; material: faeces | place: Austria | collected 2013
CTTCCTCCTGAATGATCTTTTCAAAAATTTCTCTGGAAAGGCGTTCGTGATTCTTGGCATAGTAGGTGTCGAGCTCATTCAAGGCACTCTGTGTGTCTTTACGCAGGGATGCCAGACGGGCGTCTTTTTCACCTTCAAGATTACGGCGGATTTCCTGAATCTGCTCTTCGGTTTGTTTTTCCAGCTGGTTGTCGAATTCTTTAGACTGCCTTTCCATTTCAGCTGAAAGAGCTTTCTTCTTCTGGAGTGCATCTTTCATGATGCTCTCTGCTGTGGTCTCTATCTCGGATAACTTACCGATTATTTCTTCCATTTCCACCCTCCTTTTCAATTTTTTAGTATGATACACCCATTTTGACGAAAAAGCCAGTCAAAGTTTGACTAAAAATTTCACCAAAATCAAACACAATTCCAGATATTTTGACTAATAATTAACAATCTTGAAAGTGTTATTATATGCATTTGATATGAGGAGTATACGTACTTATTATAATAGGAAGAAAGCTAGAATGGAACAGAAAAATTTAGAAAATTGGAAAAAATATCTGAAAGGGTGGGAATGGGAAAGAATTTTGTAAAGTGATAAGAAACGGTCAGAAATTGTCAGAGTTGTTCAGAAAGAGTATAAGGAGCTGGAAGGTTACAAAGACTTTTTTTTACGTGCTTTGAAACCAGGAAACCGAGGACTTCGGCGCGAAGTCATGCGAATGCATAATTTGGGTGCATCGAGAAGCGTGTTATTGTGAGCAGAGTAAACAGTAACAGATGGCACAAGAGCCGGAGAAACAGGCCGTGAATCAGTTGCAGTGACAGTGAAAATCATGTATAGTAGGAGAGAATTGAAATTATACTGCAAAATGAAACGAGCAGATTGTAAGAGTATTTTTGAAAATAGATTATAATGTAGAAGCCAGAAATTATAAAGAAAATAGCAGACAGAAAATGTGGAGGAATATATGAGACTTAGAAATATCCCAGGTGCAAAGGATGCAATTGAAGAAAGCGTTTATGTAATACAGGAACCACAGAAAAATAAAGGGAACTGGGACAAGGTTTTTCCGGAGAATCAGCCCATCCATCTGGAAGTGGGAATGGGAAAGGGCCGTTTCCTTATGGATATGGCAAGACTTCATCCGGAAATCAACTATATAGGAATTGAAATGTATGACAGTGTATTGCTTCGTGCATTGCAAAAAAGAGAAGCTCTCGCCCAGGAGGGCCAGACCCTTTCTAATCTGATGTTTATGCGAATGGATGCCAGACTTCTTCCGGAAGTTTTTGAAAAAGGAGAAGTGGCAAAGATTTATCTGAATTTTTCCGATCCATGGCCCAAGGCCCGTCATGCTTCCAGAAGACTTACTTCCCGTGAATTCCTTGCCCGCTATGACAAAATCCTGAAAGAGGATGGCGTCATCGAGTTTAAAACAGATAACCGTGAATTGTTTGAATTTTCTCTGGAGGAGGTTCCGGAGGCTGGCTGGAAGCTTCTGGCGCATACATTTGACCTTCACCATGATGAGGAAATGGTAAAGGGGAATGTGATGACAGAATATGAAGAGAAATTTTCTTCCATGGGAAATCCTATTTGTAAGATGGTGATTGCCCGATAGCTGCATATAATATAGGAAAAGCTGAAAAGTCAGGGATGTGTTTTCTATGAAAAAAATTAGTCCTCTCCAGAAGTATGCGGCTCAATTTCGTTATGAGCATAAAAATATGAATAATCATTTTGACGGTGTTAAAAAACATGCGGATGAACTGGCAAAATTGCTGGATAAGATGGGGCCCAAGGGAAAAAAAGAAGATAAAGACGGTAAGACAGAATAGTTTCAACTGGAAAACAGTGACACACTGGAAGAAAATCTGCGAAATCTGGAGAACTATACTTATTTTGATGGAGAAAAAATATTAAGATCACTGAAAGCTCCGCTGCAAACCATGCAGACCGGGGAAGCATTATTCCAGAGGAATAAGCTGACAATTGAACAGATCAGAAGTGGTTTTGATGCAGCAAGCCAGGGTGCAAGCAGTGGTTATGCAGCTGCAAAAGGAATTGAACGGAACAGTGAGTTCTATGTGCAGATGGTTTTTTCTAACAAAAAAATAACATATACCAGATGCAACTGTTCGGAATGTCGCAAAAAGTCCTGGGGCCGGTATGCAGAAAACAGCAAATGTCAGTATGTGGCTGCACTTGCATTTTATGTAAGGGATTATCTGGAAAAGGGAAATTTTGCAGATGCCAAAAAGGCCAGTGAAACTGTGGTGCTGATGCCTCGCTTGCAGAAAAAAGAGGATAAACTTTTTGTATCCTTTAAAGTTGGAACGGGAAAAATGTTTGTGGTGAAGAAACTGGATGAATTTTGCCAGCAGGTGCGGGATGGTGCCATGGCAAAATACGGCAGTAACACCCAGATCAGCCACAGAATGCAGGATTTTACGAAAGACAGCCGGAAATGGATTCGCTTTATTGATCAGATCGTCCGGGAAGAAGAGCGTTTTGTAGATAAAATCCAGAACTCCGGTAGGTATTTTTCGAAAAAATTTAATGTTGGAAGTTCTCTGGAACTGTTTGGATGGAGATTAGACAGCTTCTATGAAAATTTAGGAGTCGGGAAGATTGATTTTGAGGATAAATCTGCTTTTCCGTCAAAGGATCTGCCTGAAAAAGCACAATTGCAGTGTGCAAAAGGAAATCCCCGGGTTTCCATACACATAGAAGATGTGTCCAGAGGCAGCAGGACATTTGACGGAATTGCGGTGAAAGGAAATCTGCCGGATTTGTTCCAGGGAATGGAATGTGCATATTTTATCCAGAACAACGAATTTTGTAAAACAGAAGATGCCTTTATGGAAAAAATCAAACCTTTGGCAGAGTTCAGTGTAAATGGCAGTTTTCATTTTCAGCTGGGAAGAAACACCATGTATTCTGAAAAAGGTAAAAGTTTCTGTGGGAGTGTCCGTGTCAGGCGGACTGCTGGATCTGAATATTACCACAGACGATGTTTCAGGAAAAGAGCTTCTGGATATTCTGAAAAATTACCAGCTGAAGAAAAAAATATTACAGGCTGAAAAACGGTGAATTTGTGGATCTTCAGGAGCAGAATCTGGAAATGCTTGCAGAACTTATGAAAACCTTGCAGCTTTCTCTAAAAGAATTTGTAAAGGGAAAAATGCATATTCCTGCATACAGAACGCTGTACCTGGATCAGATGCTTGAAAATAATGAAAGTATATACAGCAACCGTGACAGACATTTCCGTGAAATTGTAAAAGGTTTTAAGACAATTAAAGATGCAGATTTTGAAGAGCCGGAAAGTCTTTCTGGAATTATGCGAAATTATCAGAAAAACGGCTATAAGTGGCTTCGAACCCTGGAAGCATGGAAATTTGGCGGGATTTTAGCTGATGATATGGGACTAGGTAAAACTTTGCAGGTTATTGCGGTGCTTCTTGCTGCAAAAGAAGAGAAGCAGTCAGGAACTTCACTTGTAGTAGCACCTGCTGCTTTGGTTTATAACTGGGGAGAAGAACTGGAACGATTTGCCCCGTCTTTGAATGTGGTGCTGGTTACCGGAAATCAGGCGGAACGTCAGAAAAAGCTTATGGAATATAGGAATGCCGATGTTCTGGTTACATCCTATGATCTCCTGAAAAGAGATATTGACCAGTATGATCAAAAAGAATTTCTTTATGAAATTATTGACGAAGCCCAGTATATTAAGAATCATACAACAGCAGCGGCAAAGGCTGTAAAGGTGGTCAACAGCCGCATCCGGTATGCGCTGACTGGAACGCCTATTGAAAACCGTTTAAGCGAATTGTGGAGTATTTTTGATTATCTCATGCCAGGATTTTTATATGGATACGATACTTTCAAAAAAGAAATGGAAACCCCTATTGTAAAAAACGGGGATGAAGCGGCAATGGCAAGGCTTCAGAAAATGGTTTCTCCTTTTATTTTGCGAAGATTGAAGGAAGATGTTTTGAAAATTACAGAGGGGAATCTGCGAAGGCGGATGCCTGTATGCAGCTGATCCAAAGTGCTATAGATGGTGGGCACAGAATGCTTCTTTTTTCCCAGTTTACTTCGATGCTGGCAATTCTTCAGGACAAGCTGGAAAAAGAGGGAATCGAGTATTTCATTATTACTGGCGAAACTTCCAAGCCAAAAAGACAGGAGCTGGTGAAGAAATTCAATGCTGGAAAGACACCGGTATTTTTGATTTCTCTGAAAGCTGGCGGCGTAGGGCTTAATCTTACCGGAGCGGATGTGGTGATTCACTATGATCCATGGTGGAATTTGGCAGTGCAGAATCAGGCAACAGACCGTGCTCACAGGATTGGGCAGACAAAAAAAGTAACGGCGTACAAGCTGATCGCGCGGAATACCATCGAAGAGAAGATACAGAAATTACAGGAAACCAAGCGGGACCTTGCGGAACAGATTATCGGAGGCGAGATGGGACAGCTTGGCAGTATGAGCAGGGAGGATCTTCTGGAATTGCTGGAGGAGAAATAAGAAAAGTTGCACACCTAGCTTTGTGTGGGCGGATTTTGTCCGAATTTGGCTTGCGTAGCCCGCTACGATTCCCGCTTCTAAACAAAATCTCCCACAAACTGTGACATACATCTTGCAGAAAGCCTCTGTGTCCTGTTCCATAATGGGTCCTGTTCCATAAAAATATATGTTTCTAAAGCAATCGGGAAAATTTTCGAAAAAATTTAAAAAAATTATAAAATTCCTATTGACTTTACAGAATGCCTGATATATAATACATCTTGCGTTGAGGGAAATGACTTAACGAAATGTGAAATGCGCCTTTAGCTCAGTTGGTAGAGCACCTGACTCTTAATCAGGGTGTCCAGGGTTCGAACCCCTGAAGGCGCACTGAAAGCACTGTTTTTGTGGACAAAGCGATTGCCACGGGGACGGTGTTTTTTTGTGCCTGAAAAGCTTGTAAAATCAAAGGTTTCAGGGATTCCACCTCTTTTTATTCTGAATTGTAATTTCACAATTTTATCCCAGATTGTTATGAATTTTTTTGGTTACAAATGGTTACAAATGGTTACAACGCCCCTGCTGTTTAGAAAAGTTATATTTACAATAAATGGTTTTTAATTGCTATAATAAGGGCAAACAATGAAGCGCGCTGATTTGGAACAATGTAATTTGCAGAACCCTTTTTATATGTTTTATTCATGGAAGCTATGTATCCTGGAAAAATGCACAGACAATTATGGTAACTTACCATACCACCAAGAAACCAGCCTATTATAAGAAACCAGGATTAGGTTATGAATATTACGCGCCGGGACAGCCAACTCCGTTATACTTCGACTTTGGATTTGATTTGTATTAAATACAACAGAATTATCCAAAAGGGTTTTTCATATTTTGCAGAAAGTATTTTTGGGAGGGAAATATAGAGAAAGGAGTGAATTGGAAAAGTATTGCCTTTCAGTTCGAAAAAGAAAAATATTCAGGAGGAAAAAAAGAATGAAAAGAACAAGGAACATTTTATGCAGTTTATTGGCCAGCCTGCTGGTGATTCTGGCATTGCCGGTAGCTGTAAGCGCAGCGTCAAAGGAGCCTGCATGCCCGAAAAAGGTTACACTTGAATACTATGGATGCTATATGAATAATACGCAGCAGCGTACCGTGGGAAGTGGATATATTTATATTAAGAATCTTTCCACAACAGCCAGAATTACAAATGTAAAATCAACCAATAAGCATTATACAGCTACCAGAGTAAAAGGTCTGAATGCTATTCTGGTTGATGAAAAACAAGATGGAAATATGCCTGATTTTGACTATGAAGTGAAAAACGGCGAGAAAACAACCATCAGCTTTAATGTAATTCAGAATGGAAAGAAATATAAACTGTCCTGTCAGGTAACCTTTAAGAAACATGAGGCAGTGTTTAAAATCTTTAAAGTTGGCTCCAAAGATTTAACATCTCTGGTCAAGGGAAATTGGATGGTATCCTATAAAAAGCTTTCCAAAAACGGAAAACAGAAAATTGATATCAGAACCACAAAGAACTATAAAATAGATTCTATTGAAGTTACTTACCAAAATGGTCAGAAGTATACATCTAAGATAATCAAAAACGGTTCCAGAATTTCTCTGAAAAATGCTACAGGTATTTGTGTTAATTATCACACCACAGTGAAACCGAAATATTACAAAAATCCCACTGCCGGTTATCGTGGATATTTCTATGGTGGATCTATTAAGAACCCATTGTATGAAGCCTTTTATTTTAATGTAATGTAAAACATCTAAAATATTATAAACAGAAGCATAAGGGAGAAAGTAATGTGAAGAAAATAACAAATATTTTGTGTAGCTTACTGGTTTGTCTTCTGGTGGTTTTCGCAATTCCTACTGGCGTAAATGCAGCTGCAAAGAAACCGACCTGTCCGAAGAAACTGATTATCGAATATGAAAAACAGGGATATCAAACGCCCAAACAAAAGGATCAGCATGTGGAATGTGCAGGAATCCTTAACGTTAAAAATTTATCACTATCTGCACAGATTCTAAGTCTGAAATCTTCTAATAAAAAATTTTCACTTAGCATAAATGAGATAGGTGGAATTAATCAGATTGTCATTTCTGCATATGGTGACAAATTAAAGAGTGGTGACAAAACAACCGTTACTCTGAAGGTCAAACAGGACGGAAAAACATATTCCTTTTCCTGTGTGGTGACATTTAAGCAGGCTTCCTGTTTTAAGAGTTTTAAGATTGGAAACAAAGATTATGTGAAACGTGTCAATGGCTACTGGATGACCGGTGACTGGGTTGCGAAAAAGAACAATGTAAAAATCAACATTGTTCCGAAAAAAGGATACAAAATTGATTCAATAGAACTTAACGGTTATAAAAATGGGAAGAGTTTTTATAAAAAAGTTAAGAACAGAAAAACAGTATCTTTGAAAAATGCACACAGTATAACTGTTGAATATCATTCGGTTAAAGATCCTGATAATTACAGGATGGTTTCCATGAAGTTCTGGTAAAATCAAATCAAAAGTGCCGTGCGTTATCTGAAATTGTTTGTGAATATTCAGATGATTGTGCGGCATTTTTTATGTGCCAGAGTGTGCCCCAAAAATCATCCCCGAAATCTGCATGCCCCACTTTGCGGTATATTTCACCCGAATTCGGCCTACGTAGCCCACTACGACGCACTCATCCGGGCAAAAGCTTCCACAAAGTGTGATGCACATCTTGTAGAAAGCTTTTTGTGGCTTGCTCAGTATATAAATAAGTTCATTGACTATATAAATCTTTATCAGTATAATGAAAGAAAAACGGAAAATTCGGCAGGAAAGGAGAGAAAACAGCAAAAAACAGGACAAAAAAGGTATTATACAGAAAATTAAAAAACAGGAGGATAATGAGTGTGAATGTAAAAAGAAAAAGTGAAATTCAGCATCTTGCCTGGATGAAATGGCTGGGAATGCTGGCAGCAGTTATGGTTTTCCTCTGGGGAGCTGTGGTGCCTGTTAAGGCAGAGGATAAGAGAATCCAGTGTGGCGATAATTGTTATGGAATTCTGTCAGATACAGGAATCCTGACAATCAGGGGAACCGGAGATATGTGGGGATATGAAGGTTCTTATAAATCAGTATTTTACGAGTATGCTTCTGATGTATATAAGGTAGTTATAGAAAATGGAATTACCAATATTGGAGATTATACATTCAGTTGGTTTACGCATATACAAAGTGTAACTATTGGAAACAGTGTTAATACCATTGGAAGAAAAGCATTTGCATATACCAGTGGATTATTTTCTATTAGTATTCCAGGAAATGTACAGACGATTGAAGAATATGCATTTTACGAGTCTGCATTAAGCGAGGTACGATTTAATACGGGATTGAGGACAATTGGAGAAAACGCATTTACATCAACCAGAATATCATCTGTTACTTTACCAGATGGACTATCCTCTGTAGAGGCGTATGCATTTAGTAATTCATCTGTTGTATCTGTTTCTGTTCCGAAAAACATTACAATTATCAAATCAGGCGCCTTTGTGGGCAGAAGTGTGAATGCGACTTTTGCATCAATGGATGTAATAATTGGTCCAAATGCTTTTGATAGTGGCTCTTCATTCCGTGTTGAACATGGCTCAACTGCTGAAACATATGCCAAGAACTATGATTTAAAATTGACTTATATTCAGCATCCGTACACCCTTACCTTAAATCCGTGCGGTGGAACTATAAGTACAAAATCACGAACCATTTTGTCAGACACTTATATAGGAACATTGAAAAACCCAACCAGAAAAGGCTACACATTCCTTGGCTGGTATACATCAAAGAGCGGCGGTAAGAAGTGTGAAGCAACAACCATCATGCCTGCAAAAAATACAATTGTTTATGCACATTGGAGCAAGATCAAGCTTTCTCGCTGCAGCAGTCCAAAGGTGACAAATCGGGCCACAAAAAAAGCCTATGTAACCATAAACAGTGTAAAAGGTGCGAAAGGCTATGAGTATGCATGGTCATTGAAGAAAAACATGAAGAGTGCCAAATACAAACGCACTACTTCCAGATATCTGACCATCAAAAATCTAAAGAAAAATAAAGTTTATTATGTTCGCGTAAGAGCATATCAGATTGACTCTACAAAGAACCGCGTTTATGGAAAATGGAGCAATGTGCGGGCTGTGAGAATTAAGAAATAATAAATACATTGTAGAAGATAAAAAACAAAAGGTCTGGGATCAGAATTAAAGTATTTGTGGAAATTCTGTCTCCAGACCTTTTAAATTTTTTTTAAGGCAGAGCAGGAGAGCAAACAGAGTATTGTCAGCAGCAGATTTTGATTCACAATTTCTTACGAATCTTCCCATAAAATGAACACAATTTTCCCACGAATTGAACACAAATCTTCAGTATAGTATTACCCATAAGGAACACAAAAACAAAAAACGATTCGGACAGAACAAAGATAAAGCATTTTCAAATATGTGTTGAAGAAATTATGAAAGAATCGGTTAAGGGATAATAACAGAAAGGAAATGATGGGTATGAAACGTAGATATTTAGCAGTTTTAATGGGAGTTATGGTAGCAGCAACATCTGTACCGGCAACAGTATTTGCGGAGAACACAAAAACGGAAAGTACAGAGGCAGAAGGCACAGAGACGGAGGGCACAGAGACAGAAAGTACACAGGATGCAGATGCACAGGAAGATGATTCTGATGCAAATAAAGATCAGTCAACAGCTGAAGATTCCGAAGAGAATACAATTCTTGGTGAAGTAAAATCTGTTTCAGATACAGAGATTACCATTGCAGTAGGAACGAAAAAGGAGATGGGCCAGTCTGATGGTGACGGTCAGAATGGGGCACCACAGAAACCAGATACCGAGGATGGAAATGGTGGTGAAGCACCTTCCATGCTTGATCTGACAGGTGAAGAACAGACAATTACCATCACAGAGAATACAGTAATTACCAAACAGCAGGGCGGTGCGCCACAGGGTCAGCCTGGTGGAGATCAGAACCAAAACGGCGAGGGAGAAGCTCCGGAGAAACCAGACGGAGACAACCAGAGCGGCAGCGATAACGGAGAAGCTCCAGAGAAACCAGACGGAGACAACCAGAGCGGCAGCGATAGCGAAGAAGCTCCGGAGAAACCGGAGGGTGATAACCAGCCTGCAGAATCAGAGGAAATTTCTCTTTCCGATATTCAGGAAGGTGATATTGTTTCTATCACATTAGACGAAGATGGAAATGCAGCTACAATTACTGTTCAGTCTATGGAAATGGGCGGACAGGGAGGTCCTGGCGGAGATGGTCAGGGAGCACCGGGACAGGGAGGTCCTGGTGGACAGTCTCAGGGCGTTGACAGCTATACTGCTGTAAATGAATATACAGAAGATACAACTGTATCAAATGAAACATTAGAATCAACAGGAACGGATGAAAATGCAGCACTCATTTCTTCAGGAGCAAGTGTAACACTTGATAACGATACAATTACAAGAACTTCAGACAGCAGCACCGGAGGTGACAATTCCAGCTTTTATGGAGTTGGTGCAGCTGTTCTTGCGACAGATGGTACGGCTTATGTAAAAGATGGCAGTGTAACAACAGATGCAGCAGGCGGTGCAGGACTTTTTGCATATGGTGATGGAACTGTATATGCATCAGGAACAACTGTAAAAACAACACAGGATACTTCAGGCGGTATTCATGTAGCCGGTGGTGGAACACTTTACGGATGGGATCTGGATGTAGAGACAGACGGCGAGTCCTCCGCAGCAATCAGAAGTGACAGAGGCGGCGGAACAATGGTAGTTGATGGTGGAACTTATACTTCTAATGGAGTTGGTTCTCCTGCAATTTACAGCACCGCAGATATTGCAGTAAGCAATGCAACTCTCACAGCCAATGGTTCTGAGGCAATTTGTATTGAGGGTCTGAATTCCATTCACCTTTATGACTGTGATCTTACTGGAAATATGAGTGATCTGGATCAAAACGACAACACCTGGACCGTTATCCTTTATCAGAGCATGTCTGGTGACTCAGAAGTTGGAAACAGCACTTTCCAGATGGATGGAGGAAGCCTGACCTCTGAAAATGGCGGCGTGTTCTATACAACTAACACAGAAAGTACAATCACTTTAAGTAATGTGGATATTACTTACAATGATGACAACGAATTTTTCCTTCAGTGCACAGGAAACACCAATCAGAGAGGCTGGGGACAGTCCGGTGCAAACGGAGCAGATTGTAACTTTACAGGTATCAGCCAGCAGATGGAAGGTGATGTAATCTGGGATTCTATCAGTGATCTTGATTTTTACCTGACAGATGGCAGCAGCCTGACAGGTGCAGTAGTGGATGATGAAACCTATGCAGGCGAAGGTGGAGACGGATATTGCAACGTTTATGTAAGTGAGGATTCTACCTGGACCGTAACCGGTGACAGTACCGTTTCTTCTCTGGAAAACGAAGGAACCATCGTGGACAGTGATGGAAATACAGTAACTATCCAGGGTACAGATGGAACTGTTTATGTAGAAGGTACCAGTGCTTACACTATCACAACAGATTCTTACAGTGATTCTGCAGATCTGTCAGGTGCAACTTCTATTCAGGATCAGAGTACCTATACAGTAGAAAAACCGGATCAGTTATAAAATATTTATTTAAAATATTCAAAAAACAACTGTAATTCAAATACCCTCTAAACTCAATTACAGTCAAATAGATATAAATTTATTGGTGACAGAAATATAAAATACAAGCCACATTCTTGTTTCAAAAGAACAGGAGTGTGGCTTTTTTTGAGCGTGTTTCAAAAACTATTCCCACAAATTGTGACGCACATCTTGCGGGAATGGTTTTGGGCACGCTGTAGCATTCTTAATAATCTGCATAAAAAAATCCCCCTATAAAGAAGGAGGGCCGGACCAATTGGCCCGGCAAGTATGAAAAAGAAAAAGTTAATTATTAATCTATGTAAAAAAGCTTTCGCTTTATTTGTTTATTAATATACAGGGAATTTGTGATGAATTTGTGAGGATGAATTGAAAAAAGTATGATTAAAATCTAAAGAACTTATAAACAAATTTTTCCATCTGGTATAACAGGGCATTTTTTGCAATATATCTCCCATAAAATACAATAGACTATTGGAAAATAATGTGTATAATAAAAGTAATAACGTAAAAAAGAACGTTTTTCTATCTAATATCTGAAAATAAATAAAAATCACAGAAGTATCCAAAAAACTACAGAAATATGGAATTCCATGTATAATTTATTTTCAGATTCAGAAAAAATGGGGAGGTAAGGATATGCAGGCTGTTTTTGAGGCAATTAACGGTGTATTTGGTTTTATAGGTCCGTTGTCGGATCTGTTGTGGGATTTTCCCACAAATCTGGAGTGGTACCGGAATATCCCGATTCTGGGAAATATTTCACTGGCAATAATTGTACTTTTAGGATCAGGTATCTTTTTCACCATCAAGCTTGGATTTATCCAGATAACGTATTTTAAAAAGGGAATCAGGCTTCTCACAGAAAAACGTTCTGTAAAAACAGGAATTACGCCACTGGCAGCCTTTTTGCTAAGTGCCGCTATGAGAGTGGGACCGGGGAATATTATCGGTGTGACAGGAGCGATTGCTGTTGGCGGTCCAGGAGCACTTTTCTGGATGTGGATTTCAGCCTTTTTCGGGATGGCAGTAGCTTATATGGAGGCAGTTCTGGCACAGATTTTTAAAGAGAAAAAGGACGATGAATTTGTAGGAGGACTTCCATTTTATGGCAGAAAACTTCTTGGAAACAGCGTAGGAATTGGTATATTTTTGTCTGTACTTTATATTCTTTATGCTCTATGCTGCCTGCCGGCACAGGGATTTAATGTAGTTTCTTCTGTGGGAAGAATGGCAGAAATTCTTACTGGAAAAACCATTGCAGTTGACTCGTTGTTCTACTATATAGCGGGTGCGGCAATCATTATTTTAACTGCAGTTATTGCATTTGGTGGAATTAAAAAAGTCTCTAAATGGACAGATATGATGGTTCCGGTGATGGCTGTGCTTTATATTCTGGTAGTATTTGTATTGATTCTTTTGAATATCGGGCAGATTCCATATTTCTTTACAGCTGTGTTTGGCGGCGCATTTAAGCCACAGGCGTTCTTTGGTGGAGCCATGGGAACTGTTCTGGCACAGGGGGTTAAACGAGGTCTGATGTCAAATGAAGCAGGGCAGGGAACTATCACCATGTCAGCGGCAGCAGCTGATGCAAAGCATCCCTGTGAGCAGGGAATCCTGGCATCTCTTGGCGTTTTTCTGGATACCATTGTGATCTGTACTCTCACTGGATTTGTAGTTGTTATGGCTCATTGCTGGACAGGAGAAGGAGCAGAAGCATGGGCAGCACTTGATAAACTGCCTAAATTTACAGAGTCTATTGCAGTGCTTACACCGGGCACTTCCATGAATGCCATTATGACATTTTTAGTTACTTTATGTTTTGGATTGTTTGCTTTTACCTGTCTTCTTGGCATGATCAGTTTTTCAGAAATTGCAGCGAATCGTATCCGAAAAGACGCCATTTGCATTAACACTGTCCGTATTATTGCACTGTTTGTGGCGGCATTTGGAATCCTCTGTAATCTTGCAGGACTGGAGCTGGGCAACCTGTGGGCGTTCTCGGATCTTGGAAATATTCTGATCGTTTATTTCAATGTACCAATTGTATTTGTAGGTGCAAAATGTGTTTTTCGTGCTACAAAACACTACAAAAAGAACGATGGTACACCTTTTGATTCCAGTGTGGTGGGAAGAAATGACTGTGTTTACTGGGATGAAAAGAAGAAGGAAAAACATTAAAATTTAGATGGAAAAGAATATTTGTTTAAGCTAAATCAGATATTTCTTATTTTATAAAATGGAGTGTTGCCCTCGGAAAAATATTTACCTGTGACAACACTCCGTTTTAGATTCTAAGCACGTTTATATTTCCAATTTTCTGACTGAAGCTGCAGATCAATCATGTGCTTATAAATACCATTTTGCATTTTCAGTTCTTCTGGTGTGCCGCTTTCTGCCACCACATCGTCTTTTAAAACTACGATTTTGTCAACGCTATCTACTGTTCTCATTCTGTGTGCAATGATCATAACCGTTTTATTTTTGATCAGCTTTGACAGGGCTTCCTGGATTAATGATTCATTATCTACGTCCAGAGAAGCAGTTGCTTCGTCCATGAGAATGATTGGCGCATCCTTTAAAAATGCTCTTGCAATAGAGATTCGCTGGCGCTCACCGCCGGAAAGTTCGGAGCCGTTTTCGCCAATCATACTGTTCCATTTATCCGGCATTTTTTCAATAAATTCATCGCAGTGAGCCAGTCGTGCAGCCTGCATAACCTCTTCATCAGAGGCATCCTTTTTACCAATACGGATGTTTTCCATAATAGTATTGTTAAACAAAGTAACATCCTGAAATACGATGGAATACAGGGAAAGAAGTGTTTCAGGATCGATATCAGAAACGTTCATTCCACCTACTGTAATGCGTCCTTTATCTGTATCCCAGAATCTTGCGGCAAGTCTGGAAACAGTAGTTTTTCCACCACCGGAAGGTCCGATAAGAGCCGTAACTTCTCCCTGCTTTGCTGTAAAAGTAACATTTTTCAGTACCTGCTCACCGTTTTCATAGGAGAAAGCAACGTGGTCAAAATGGATATCGTAGCCTTTATTATCCATGGAAGATTTGCCGGTCTGTTCTTTATAATTAAGGATTTCATCCATACGCTTGCACTGTGTATCTGTGGAAATAACGGCGGAAAGATTCTGAAGTGCAACCTGGAATGGGTCATACATTCTGGAAACTACCAACAGGTACATGAAGAAAGTAAGAGCGTCAATTTTGCCTTTTGCAAACAAAACACCGCCTGTAAGGGCAACGGTTCCAATACCTAATTTCAGTATCATCTGAGCGAAGCAGACGAACAGGGCGTTGATAAATTCAATCGTTACAGAGCGCTTTTCTACAGCATGAATCTTCTGATTCAGACCTTTCATATAGGTAAAAGTTGCATTATAGGACTTCAGATCTCTCACTGTTTCAAGGCCCTCCTGGATGCCATCCATGCAATCCAATTTGTATTTCATAGCGGTTGCATTTAGCCTGTGGGAGATGGGGCTTGCTCCAAAAACTACGAAAAATGCAACTGGAAGAACCCAGATGGCGGCAATCGTCATTGGAACATTAAAGAAAATGCATCCTTTAAAGCCTGAAGGACTTCTTCTTCGGTTGCCTCTGGTTTACCAATACGGACATTGTCCAGGATAGACATTTTCAGAAGTTTACTGTCCTGAAAAACATAGGAAATCTGGTTCATAAGTTCACTGCTTGTAATATTTTTTACGTCTACATTACCGATTTTTATGCTGCCTTCTTTTACATCCCAGAACCTTGCAACAAGGGATGCAAGAGTGGTTTTTCCACCGCCGGAAGATCCAACAAAAGCTATATGTTCCCCTGGATTTACATGGAGAGAAATATGGTCTACGGCATTTTGGGAAGCACCTTCGTAAGCGAAGGTTACATTTTCAAGTGAGATGGAGCTGTCGCTTGGAACCTGTCCGTTTGCAGTCTCAGGAAGGGCTTTCTGGTCCATAAGCTGTCCCATACGCATGAGGGCATCTTTGACTTGAAGCTGGGCTTCACCTGCATAGGCAAGTTTCATTAAAGTAGTGGTCAGAATCGGGGTAATGATGATATAAAAGAAAAGATTCAGACCAAAATCGGGGGAGATTTCTTTGCCCCCAAGAAGAAATGCTGCAACGATAATAAAAGCAAAAGTGGAGTTTACTGCGGTGGTAAATCCAAGCATTGGTTTCATCATCCGTTTGGTGTAATCAATGGTCCATTTTTCGTAATTATAAATGGCATTTTTAAAGCGTTTAAAAGAAAAAACAGACTGTCCGAAGGTCTTTACTACCGGAATTCCGCGTACATATTCTACTGCTTCAGATGACATAATTTCCAGGGAATTCTGATATTCCTGCATGCTTTTTTCCATATCTTTTCCCATCATGGAACCCATGAAAACAAAGCCCACAGCGGCGGGAATCAGGCAGATCAGACCAAGTCTCCAGTCGAATACAAACATAAGGATCAGAAGGCCTACAGGGGTTACTGCGGAGACTGCTTTGTCTGGTAAATTATGTGCCAGATAAGTTTCTGTGGCGGCACTGGAATCAGTAACAATTTTGCGGATTTTTCCACTTCCTTCGCTTTCTATGTAGCCAAGGGGCAGGGACATAATGTGTTCCATCATGATGGTACGCATGGATGCCTGCACATGAAATGCAGAAATATGGGAACACATAAGAGCAATAATGTACAGAAGCATACCGATAAGAGCGGTGCCTACTGCGTGCCATCCGTAGGAAGAAATTCCCTGTGCCTGGAAAAAGTCAGGCTTTACACGGATGACTTCCTGCATGATACGCCAGATGTAATAGAAAGGGACAAGCGCAATTAAAGCACTGATTCCTGCAAAGATTACAGAAAGAATGCTAAGATACTTGTAGCTGCCCGCAAAAACAAACAATTGCTTTAGCAGGCTTGGTTGTTTTTCGTTTTTCTTTTCCATTTGTTTCACCTCTTGAGATTGATTTTGTCTGGGAACGGCGAAATCCCCATTTACTAATATATTAGTTTTTACTAACTAATGTTTTAATTACATAATAGCATAATGGACCCGTTTAGCAACGAAAATAAAGGAGAAAATTTATCAGCTTTATTGTATTGGGCGGAAGGAAAATATGGAAATAAGTTCTTTTTGTTCGAGACGTAAATACATTCGGACCAATCAAGTAAAACGTGTCTTTATAATGCAGACATATTTGTGCAATATTTTAAATTTGCTCATTTATGGTTTGAAAAATATAATATGGAAAAGAAATTAGCCGTTGTAAAAGTTGTTATACTCATTTATAATGAAAAAAGATTCAAGGTTACTGCTTGCAGACTAGAGCCTGCCCCAAAAATCATTCCTGCAATCTGCACGCCCCACTTTGCGGTATATTTTGCCCGAATTTTGCCTCCGTAGCCCGCTACGGCGCTCTCATCCGGACAAAATCTCCCACAAATTGTGACGCACATCTTGTAGAAAGTATTTTTCAAACACGCTCTAGGTTCTGAAAGACAGTAACGATTCCAAAGAGATTTTATAGGGAAAAACAGGAGGAAAACCTTGAAGAAAGAATTAGTTATTGTAATTGATTTTGGTGGTCAGTACAATCAGCTGGTTGCAAGAAGGGTCAGAGAATGTAACGTATATTGCGAAATTTATTCTTATAAGACTGATCTTGAGAAGATTAAAGCAATGAATCCAAAGGGAATTATTCTCACCGGCGGACCGAACAGCTGTTATAAGGCAGATTCACCCACTTATCAGAAGGAATTATTTGAACTGGGTATCCCGGTACTGGGACTTTGCTACGGCGCACAGCTTATGATGCATGTACTTGGCGGTAAAGTCGAAAAAGCAGATGTCAGCGAGTACGGTAAGACAGAAGTTCTGATTGATAAAAAAGATTCCAAAATCTTTAAAAATGTATCAGAAAAAACAATCTGCTGGATGAGCCACACGGATTATATTTCAGCACCGGCACCAGGATTTGAGATTTCAGCACATACGGCAGACTGTCCGGTTGCTACAGCTGAAAATGAAGAAAGAAAGCTGTATGCAATTCAGTTCCATCCGGAAGTACTGCATACAGTAGAAGGAAAGACAATGCTTTCCAATTTTGTTCTGGGAGTATGCGGATGCACCGGAGACTGGAAGATGGATGCATTTGTTGAGAACACCATTAAAGAAATCCGCAATAAAGTTGGGGATGGTAAGGTTCTTCTTGCTTTGTCTGGCGGTGTTGACTCTTCTGTGGCAGCAGGCCTTCTTTCCAGAGCCATTGGCAAACAGCTGACATGTGTGTTTGTAGATCATGGCCTTCTTCGTAAAGATGAGGGAGATGAAGTTGAAGGCGTATTTGGCCCCAATGGTCAGTTTGATCTGAACTTTATTCGTGTTAATGCACAGCAGAGATATTATGACAAACTTGCCGGTGTTACAGAGCCGGAAGCAAAACGTAAAATTATTGGCGAGGAATTTATCCGTATTTTTGAAGAGGAAGCGAAGAAAATCGGAGCTGTAGATTTCCTTGCACAGGGAACAATTTATCCGGATGTGGTTGAGAGCGGTCTTGGCGGAGAATCCGCAGTGATCAAATCTCACCACAATGTAGGAGGCCTTCCTGATTTCGTTGATTTTAAAGAGATCATCGAGCCTCTTCGTGATCTTTTCAAAGACGAAGTACGTAAAGCCGGATTGGAGCTTGGAATTCCGGAAAAACTTGTTTTCCGTCAGCCATTCCCAGGTCCGGGACTTGGAATCCGTATCATTGGCGAAGTCACAGCAGAGAAAGTCAGAATCGTACAGGATGCAGACTATATTTATCGTGAGGAAATTGATAAGGCAGCAGAAGCATATAAAGCAGAAAACGGCAAAGAGCCGTCCTGGATGCCGAACCAGTATTTTGCAGCACTTACCAATATGCGAAGTGTAGGCGTAATGGGCGATTTCAGAACATATGACTATGCAGTAGCACTTCGTGCTGTAAAGACAATTGACTTTATGACTGCAGAAGCATCTGAAGTTCCGTATGAGGTGCTTAACAGAGTAATGAACCGTATTATTAATGAGGTTAAGGGAGTTAACCGCGTATTCTATGATCTGACTAGTAAGCCGCCGGGAACGATTGAGTTTGAATAATGAGCAAAATCCCAGAAACCCTTTATTTGCAATGGTTTCCGGGATTTTATTTTTGTCCGTGATGCTACGGTGATGTTAATTGGGAGAAAGTGTCTTATTTTTGGGGATTTTTTGTTCTTATATGACGTTATATGTTTCATTCGTTTTTATCTTCTACATTATCATTTGTGGCTCTTACTTCATTGAGAGCGTCAGCAAGCTTCCTGTCTTTTCCTGGATACAAATGAGCATAAACTTTCCAGGTTGTTTCCGGCGATTCATGGCCGAGCCGGTCCGAAATCTCTTTGATGGAAAATTTCATATCGATCAGCATACTTGCATGGGAGTGGCGGAGATCGTGGATTCTGATTTCCGGAAGACCAGATCTGGCAGTTGCCCGTTTAAACTCTGACCGCATTCCGGACTTCTGGAAGTAGAAGATACGTTCATCAGGTTCAATGGCCATACTGGCAACATAGTCCTGAAGCTCTTTGTACAGTGATTGAGGAATGTTTACGACACGCTTGCTCTTTTCGGTTTTTGGCGTCTGGAAGTATTGTTCGCCTTTTATCACCACAAAATTCTTATTAATGGATACGGAGCAGTCCGGCAGGATATCCGCCGGAGTAATGGCCAGAACCTCTGCAGACCGAAGCCCACCATAGAACATGAGGCTGAATGCCATCCGGTATGCGCTTTTCTTTTCAAATGTCAGGAAGTAATCGAACTGTTCTCTTGTCCAGATGTTCATTTCATCTGCACTGCTTTTCCCGATCGCACCGGCCGCAAGGCACGGGTTACTCCGTAGCTTATAGTATTTGACGGCATAATTCATGATAGCGGACAGCTGATTATTGATAGTCTTCAGATACGTCTGAGAATAGGGATTGCCTTTTTCATCCCTATAATTAATCATGGCATCTTGCCATCGATGGATCACGATCGGAGTAATGTCACCGATCTTCATATCTTTAAAGAATGGCAGCAGTTTCATATCAATCAGATATTGTTTATTTTCCAGAGTGGTCAGCTTCAGCCGGGAGCTGCAGTCCGACATATAATTCTTGATCAGAGCAGAAAACAGGATATCTGGATCCTTGGCTCCCTGGGCCAGAAAGTCACGTTCCCATTCTACAGCCTCTTTTTTGGTAGAGAAACCTCTTTTGCATTTATGTTGGCGCTTGCCAAGCCAATCTTCATAGTAAAAATTGGCATACCATTTTGTCTTTCCATCTTTGGTGAAATACTTATAAGCCGGCATCTGAATCCTCCATTATTAAACAAATGTGTCAAACAAATGTAATCAACAAATGTTTGACAAAAATGTTGAATATAGATATAATGTACTTAACAAGAGAGCCGTTGGTCAGCGTACACCTGACCGCCGGATAAAACAATAGCTAAAAATAGCGCCTTATCTTACCAGGACGAGGGCGCTATTTTTTATGCATTAAATTGATAACAAGAGTTACAACTGCACAAAGCATAATTACAAAAGTAAATAAATCACCATATGTAACCATCAGCACCAGCCTCCTTTCACCAAAGTGTCCGGCGGCTGACATAACACCCCAACGGTTCCCCAGTTAAATATACTATTCTGTTTTTTCTTCTTCCATCTTCTCCATCATTCCCAAAAAGATACGTTTTCCCTTCTTGGATAACTGACGGTACCGCAGGATGATATCCTGTTCGTCTTCTGAAGCAATGGCACAGCTGTATTCAGAATTACCCACAAGGTAATCCATAGAGGTGTCGAGGGCTTTTGACAGGCTTGCAGTGGCATCTATTCCAGGAACAGTCTTTCCGGCCAGAATGTCACAGCAGGTTTCCTCTGTCAGCGTTGATTTTTTGATCAGGTCCGGAAGGCTCATCTGCAACTGAACCAAACGGGCTTTTATTCTTGTCTGCACTGCGGAAACTTCTTTCGGATCCGCAACAGCATATCTTGAAGTAGTCCGGCCAAGAATGTAATCTGCTGGCACACCGAAGCATGCAGCACTGCGATTAACAAATTCTGTTGATGGGAAAGAGTATCCTCTTTCGACATTCGATACTACTTGAGCAGAAAAACCTATTGCTTTTCCAAACTCGGATTGCCGCAGATCAGCCTCAGCCCGCAATTCTTTTATTCGTTCACCAATTGTCATAAATATTCCCCATCTTATCAATAAACTATTACATGATAGAGAGACCTTATCTACGCTTCTTTTTAAATTGTATTATATTGATTATACCAAGAAGAATACAAAAGCCACCAATACACCATAAGATCGGACCGCCGCCAGTTACTTCATTGACAAAGCTACCTACAGATATTGCAGCAACGCCAATGATTATTAAAATGGATCCAATAAATAGGAAGGCTCCTGGAGAAACAACAGAAGAATTTTGTTTTGAACTTTTTCCAGAAGAAGGATGGTTTTTATTAGAAACATGTTGCGTATATGAAACACCTGTGCCAGGAACGGAAATCCTGGTATTGACACCGGATTTGGAATTAACAGAAACGCCGCCATGTTTTCCACCAACACTGACTCCTACGCTTTTCTTTCCTACATTAAGTTTTACACCAGGAGCGACTTTGATGCTTTTTCTAACTCGTAGACCCATATATTACCTTCCTTTCCTGCTTCGGTACCACTCGAAGCTTATTATTTTGCTTTCTTAAGAGGTTCGGCAGTATCTTCTTCCTGTCGTTTTAAACATTTTATGTACCCCTTCAATTCACCTCGAAATTCCAACTGCGCATCATGCGGAAGTGATCTAAATAAAGAAAGAACTTCCGATTCAAATTCAGAGCAGCGGTATTCTTGTTCTATTCCTGTAAGTAAAAATTCACAGGATGTATTTAGCAAATGTGCTATTTTTAGAAGCTTATCCGCGGAGGGAGGGCTACTATCCCATCTACGGATAGTTCCATTACCAAAACCCGCCTGTTCTTCCAAAAGCTTTAAATTCAAGTCTTTTTCTTTTGAAAGATTCTTGATTCGAGAAACCAAAGACATAATGATAAAAAACCTCCAATTTAGCAAATATGCGAAAAAAGTATTGACAACTAGCAAATATGCTATTATTATTAAAAATGTAATAAACAAATGTTTAATGCAAAACAAAAAAAGAGAGAGTTACATCGATGATAAATCGGAGAGCAATGCTTTATTGTTTTCTTCAATCATGGCCGCCACGGCAATGATAAGAGCCTCAGCAGATGCTTCCGACATAACAGTGTTTCCGGCAGGAATACCGTTTCTTAATAATTCAGAAAGAATCCGGCGGTTTTCGTCACCATAACGTTTAAGCCCAATTCTTCTGAGATTATCAATCCAATTATCCATGATAACTCCTTTCTGATTATTTTAATGCAATCGCAAACAAATGTAAACAACAAATGTAATAAACATTTGTTGAAAACGGAGGTGATATTTTGAAGCGAAAACTGTCTCCATGGTGCAAAGAAGTAAAGAAAACCCTAATTGACAGAGATATGTCTGTCACGGAATTATGCGGTGAAGTTGGGATGTGCAGGAACTATGTGACAACCACCATAAATGGAAGAATGTATGCACCTGCACTTGCTGAAAAAATCAGCAAGGCTCTGGATATCGATACAGAGTACACAATCTAATTACCATAACTTGATTATACAGCTTATAGAAGGAGAGAAAAATGTCGAAATTTGCTACGAAAGCAGCGGCTAATATGTTTTGCCAGGCACGATATGAGGCGGCAAAGTCAAATGAGCGTCTGAGCAGTAGAGAAGGAGCTGCGGAAGAAATAGGAATTGATCGTACAAGGTTAGCCAGAATCGAACTTGGGAGCACGATACCATATCAGGAAGAAGTTCTTCTGATGGCTGACTGCTATAAGGCGCCGGAGTTGAAAGGAAACTATTGCAGTCAGATGTGCCCGCTTGGAAAGAATATGCCAAAGATCGAGAATGCAGGGCTGGATAGAATCAGCCTGAGAATGCTTTCTTCTTTCAAGAAGATAAACGAGGCAAAGGAATCGCTTCTTGATATAACGGCAGACGGAATTATCTCAGAAGAGGAAAAACCGGAGCTGAAAAAGATCATTCAGACATTGGATGAAGTGAACGAGATCACACAGAATCTGAAAAATTGGATTGAGAGAAATCTGGAATGAGGTGCTTGGTATGGAAAATACAAACGGTGTAATCAAAAAGCTTACATCTGCGGAACGTTCTTACTATACAGCCGCTGAGGTCAGAGAAATGATGGGTGTGAGCAGGGATACGGCATATCGCATGATACGCTCTCTTAGATCGGACCTGATAGCTGATGGACAGCTTGCCAAGGGATATCCGTCAGGGAAAATCCCAAAAAAGGCATTTAACAAATTATACATGATTGAATGAAAGGAGTGGATACGATGGCTTTTTATAGAATCTGCCCGGATTGCGGAGCGTATCTGGATCCGGGAGAACAGTGCAGTTGCCATGAAGAACGCCTGATCGAAATGGAAAGAAAAGAAAAAGCAACTGCATTTGTTGAAAAGATGATGAAAGAAGAAAAAAATGGCCAGCTTCGCCTGGCAGTATAGGAGGGAAAGATGCTGACAGCAAAAGATCTTGAAAAATATCATCAGGCCGCAGAGCGGATCCTGAATGCAATGGACAACAGCCCGGTGCCGATCAGCTGGCACGAAATGGACAGAATGGCATTGCAGAGCGTTATCGCAAAGGAATTACTCAACAAAATGGCTATGGCGGCCGGTATCCAGTTCAATCCCAAGGAAACCTATGGCGAACGCATTGACCGTGTTACATACCGTGCACAGGCTCAGGGTGCTATGCGCAAGGCTGACGGAACGGCCAGAACAGAAACCGACCAGAAAGTGATCTGCCTGGAGGATGAAGAAGAGAAGTATCGCATTGAGTTTGCGGATAAAGCTGCAAAAGGCATAACTGATGAAAAACAGGCACAGGCAGCTGCGGAAATCTTTTCTGGACAATGGGTGGAATCCAAGAACAAATGGGGGAAGAAATGTCAGGCGTTTGTGGTTGCGAAAGAAGACAGAGACAGATACATCGATCGCTCTGTTATGGTAAACATGGCATTGCTGAAAAAGACCTGGGCTGAAAAAGCTATGACCGGTGCGAAGCTTCGTGTAATAAGAGCTCTGCTTGGTGTAAAAGGCACATACACAAAGGCAGAACTGCAGAAGAATTTCGCTATCCCAACAGTTATTTTTTCGCCTGATTTCTCGGATCCACAGGTCAGACAGGCGATGCTGACACAAGGCATGAACTCTGTGAACAATATGTTTGGTACACCACAGATAGCAGTTAAGAACGTGGATTTCGAATCTGAAAGTACGGTATTTACTCAGGACGATTTGGATAATCCAGCATATGCTTCGGATACAGAAAGCGAAGATGATTATCCACCAATGCAGGAACCGGATATTGCTCCCGAACCGGAGTCAGAACCAGAGCCGGACCGATCAATGGATTTTCAGTGCTCCAGATGCGGTGAAGTCATAAATGAAAGAGTTTATGAATATTCAATCAATAAATTTGGAGAGCCACTTTGCATTAAATGCCAGAGAGGAGGCGGACGCAGATGAAAATAATAAAGGTATCAACAGAATTGGAAATGTCCGTACATGAATTTCCGGAAGGGACTATGAGAGAACAGAACAAAGCTCTGTATGATCTGATCGGGAACGGGTGCGACATAGTTGAGCATGTAATGCCGAAGAGATTATACACAGAACTGAAAATGCCATCGAACGCCTTGGCGGGGTAGAGAAGCCGGCCAAATGCTTTGCGATTGTAGTTGAAGCGTTGGAACGGAATCCAAATCAGGACTTTCTTGGAAAACTGTACATGAGCCTTGAACTGGGAAATCACTGGAAAGGGCAGTTTTTTACACCATACAATGTCTGCGAATGTATGGCCGGCATAACAATCAATGACAATGTACAGACATTGGAAAAACAGGAATGGATATCTGTCAATGATCCGGCATGTGGAGCAGGAGCAACTCTTGTAGCAGCGGCAAACATATTCCACAGAAAAAAGATAAATTATCAGACACAGGTTTTATTCACAGCCAATGATATAGACAGGGTAGTTGCCCAGATGTGTTACATACAGCTTTGTCGGAAAAAGATAAGAGGCGCTATAAGATCATTAAAGCCCTTTACATATCAAAGACGCCAATGACGATTGCAGAAATTTCAAAAAAATTTTCGATTAGTAAGGTGACAGTTTACGAAGATATCAAAATTGCGAAAGAACGCTTATCTTCGCTGTTTTTCGGAATTGATGGTCTGAAGTTTTTTTAATAAAATCAGAATAACGGAATCTGTTAACTTAACATTGACTTAATAACGAAAATGGTGTATGATATGCGAGTAAAATTTTAATCAAAAGCCATGAGCCACTGGGGAAAAACCAGTGGCTTTTTTAATGCAATCTTGGGAGGGAGGAAAGGGTAGAAAGATGGGAATGCTCCTTTAAAATGTTTTAGAGGAGATTACGCATGAATGGAGTAACAATATTATTTGCATATGCAGTTATCATGATCCTGGCAACAGTGATCCTGACAAAGAAAGAAAAAAATGTGGAACGCTTCTGTGTTGGAAGCCGTTCTGAAAACTGGCTGATGTCGGCTCTCAGCATTGCGGCAACGTGGATCTGGGCTCCGGCATTATTTGTATCAACTGAGAAAGCATATTCTACCGGCTGGGTTGGCCTGTTCTGGTTTCTGGTTCCGAATGCCCTTTGTCTGGTGATATTCATTCCCTTTGCAAAGAAAATCCGGAAGGAAATGCCAGAGGGAATGACACTGTCTGGTTACATGAAAGAAAAATACAAATCCGATGGAGTGAAAAGGGTTTACCTGTTTCAGCTGATCGGACTGTCTGTTCTGTCAACAGGAGTTCAGCTTCTTGCGGGAAGCCAGATTCTTAGTGCAGTAACAGGAATTTCGTTCAAAACCATGACAATTCTGCTTGCATGCATAGCAATTTCCTATTCGCTGTTCTCTGGAATTAAAGCATCTATGCTTACAGATGCTATTCAAATGGTATTCATGCTTGTTGCATGTAGCCTATTTGTAATATTCGGAGTAAGAAATACAGGAACACAGGGCATTATACAGGGCCTGAGTGGTATATCAGGAGACTGTACAACGCTCTTTTCTGGAAAAGGAGTAGAGATTTTCTTAGCCTTTGGGCTTCCGACAACGATCGGACTTTTATCCGGGCCGTTTGGAGATCAGAGCTTCTGGCAGAGGGCATTTGCAGTAAAAAAAGAGAAGTTGGGAAGAGCGTTTCTTCTTGGAGCAGTTCTTTTTGCGGTAGTTCCGCTGTCAATGGGAATTCTTGGATTTATGGGAGCTGGTGCAGGATATCAGGCACAGAACCTTGGAATCATCAATTTTGAATTGATCCGCCGCTTTTTCCCGTCCTGGGCAGTATTGCCGTTCCTTTTCATGATTGTTTCCGGTTTGCTGTCTACAGTGGATAGCAACCTGTGCGCAGTATCTTCGCTTACGACAGATATTGCAGGAGGAAAAGACATTAGGAAGACCAGAGCTGCAATGGCAGTGCTTCTGATCGCTGGCATTCTGATTGCAAATATCCCGGGAATTACAGTGACACATCTGTTTTTGTTCTATGGCACATTGAGGGCGTCAACATTACTCCCAACAGTCATGACACTGAAAGGGGTAAAACTGAATGCAAAAGGGATTATCACAGGTGTGGTTGCTGCACTGGCTGTAGGGCTTCCTGTATTCGCCTACGGCAGCGTTTTGAATAGTGGACCATATAAAACACTGGGAAGCTTGCTGACAGTCCTGTTGAGCGGGCTTATCGCCTTGGCCGCTTCCAGAAAGGAGAGACGCTATGCTCGGTAGAAAACAATCTGTTCGAAATAATGAAGACTGGAAGAATGCGCTTGATCACATTGAAGAGACGGTGTCAAAGAAAGAACTGGATTCCCTTGTGAAAAAGACAGTGAAAGACATCAAAGAGAAATGCAAGGGAAAAAAGGCAGCCTATGCATGGAGTGCGGGAAAAGACTCACTGGTACTTGGAGAGATATGCGAGAAAGCCGGTATTGATCAGAGCGTCCTTGTAAGGTGTAATCTGGAATATCCGGCATTTATTGCATGGATAGAGCAGAATAAACCTTCTGGCCTTGAGATTGTCAATACCGGACAGGATATGGAATGGCTGAAAAAGCATCCGGATATGTTGTTCCCTGATAAAAGCAATAAGGCAGCACAGTGGTTCCATATCGTACAGCACAGGGGACAGGCACGATATTATAAAGAGCATCAGCTGGAAATACTCCTGCTCGGACGCAGAAAGGCAGACGGCAATTATGTTGGAAAAGATAATATCTACACTAATTCAGCCGGAATCACCAGATACAGCCCTCTTGCAGAGTGGAGGCACGAAGATATCCTTGCATACATTCACTATTATGATGTGAAGCTACCACCTATATATGACTGGGAGAAAGGATATTTATGCGGTACACATCCATGGCCTGCCAGACAGTACATGGAGACAGAACAGCAGGGTTGGAAAGAAATTTACGACATTGATAAGACCATAGTTGAAAATGCGGCACAGCATTTCGATGGAGCCAGAGAATTTTTAAAAGCTATCAAATAGCCGGTTGCAGCCGGAAGCCATTGCCCTTCAGAAATGGAGGACAAAATGAACGTTACTACAAAAAGGCTGGATGCCCTTAAACATCCCAAGAAAAACGTTAGAATACATTCCGAACAGCAGATCAGAGAACTGAAACGCTCCCTTGAAAAGTTCGGACAGACCAGAGCAATTGTTGTGGATGAAGATGATACGATCTTGATCGGCAACGGCTTATATGAAGCTATGGTAAGCCTTGGATATCAGGAAGCAACCGTATATGTAAAGACAGGGCTTTCAGAGAATGACAAGAAGAAACTTATGATAGCAGATAATAAGACCTATGCTCTTGGAATTGACAATCTGGAAACCCTGAATGAGTTCCTTGAAGAACTGCAGGGGGATCTGAATATCCCTGGATATGATGAAGAAATTTTACAGCAGATGGTCGCTGATGCGGATGAAGTAACTGACAAGCTATCGGAGTATGGCACATTGGATGAATCTGAGATTCAGAAGATGAAAGAGGCAAATGAAAAGAGAGAACAGAAAGCCGCAGTGGATACACAATCAGCTGATAATGGAGAGAGTAGCCCGGAAAAGCCGAATCCGCAGAACGAACAGCCAGCAGAAGAGCAGAATGCCGCTGAAACCGAACCTGAGATCACAGAGACCAGAAGGTTTGTTGTCTGCCCTAAATGCGGTGAGAAAATATGGCTGTAAAACGCTGTGAATCAAACATTGATGTTGTGAAGGCTGCGGAAATCCGAATAAAAAATGTATTTGGAAATGGCCTGCCAGTGTTCTTTTCCTTCAGTGGCGGAAAAGACAGCTTGTGCGTGGCACAGCTGATGGTGAATCTGGCCAACCATGGCGAGATCAATATGAAGCAGCTTACCGTACAGTTCATAGATGAAGAAGCGATATTTCCGTGTATGGAAGATATGACAAGGAAATGGCGCCGCATCTTTATGATGATGGGGGCGAAGTTTGAATGGTTTTGCGTGGAAGTAAAGCATTTTAACTGCTTCAATGAACTGTCAAATGACGAAACATTTATCTGCTGGGATTCTACGAAGCAAGATGTCTGGGTAAGACAGCCGCCTTCCTTTGCAATAAGGAACCATAGGCTGTTGCGTCCGAGGATTGATGCTTATCAGGATTTTCTGCCAAGAACAACTGTGTCAGGCATTACAATGGTTGGAATCCGAACTGCAGAGTCGGTGCAGAGGCTTCAGAATATTGCATCAATGACAAAAGCAGGGAACAAAATGACTGCGAAAAAGCAGGTATTTCCGATCTATGACTGGACAGATAATGATGTATGGCTGTTTCTTCTGAGAAACCATGTCGATATCCCGGAGATATATCTGTTTCTCTGGCAGTCTGGATCAAGCAAGAGACAGATGAGAGTATCTCAGTTCTTTTCTGTTGATACGGCCAGAAGCCTCGTGAAGATGAATGAATATTATCCGGACCTCATGGAGAGGATCATTCGGAGAGAACCAAATGCCTATCTTGCAGCCCTGTACTGGGACAGCGAGATGTTCGGCCGAAGCTCCAGAAAAAGGAAAGAAGCCGAAAAAGGGCAGGAACAGAAAGATTATCGGCAGGAGCTGATCTATTTATTTAACCACATGGACGTATTCTTTGATACTCCGCATAAAAGGCATGTGGCAGAACGATACCGTAACTTCTTTATGTCGGTATCAGCCATAGCAACCGATGCAGATTATAAGCATATATACGAAGGACTGATATCCGGTGATCCCAAAATGAGGGCATTCCGGGCATTGTACCAGAGAATATATGGACGTTACATCAGTGATGCGAAGAAAGGAGAACGACATGGATAATAAATTATCAGCACCATTATCTACCCTGCAATGGGTAAACAGGGATTCATTAAAGCCGAATGACTACAACCCGAACAAAGTTTCGAAAGAGAATCTGAAACTGCTCATACAATCTATCCTCACAAATGGGTGGACGCTTCCTATCGTTGTTCGTCCCGACATGACCATTATTGACGGATTCCACAGATGGACGGTTGCAGGAATGGAACCATTACGTTCTAAGCTTGACGGGAAAGTACCTGTGGTTGTTGTGAAGCACGAGGAGCATTCAGAGGATATTTACGGTACTGTCACACATAACAGGGCAAGAGGTACACATTTGCTCGAACCGATGAAGAAAATCATTAAAGAACTTATGGATGATGGCAAAACCGTAGAAGAAATAAGCAAACAGCTTGGAATGAGGCCGGAAGAGATCTTTCGATTGTCTGATTTCTCAAAAGAAGACTTTTTGAAGATAATGACAAAAGGGGTGACAGGCTATTCTAAGGCTGAATTTATCACAAAAATTTAATATTGTTCTACGACATATAGAACAAAAAGCGGGGAGAGGGAGTGTAACCTCTCCCTTTTGCATATGCCGAAATAAGATGATGGAGGGGAGGGGTGTTCATTGGCAAGGGCAAGAAGTCCCAACAGCATTGAAGCTGAGGAAATGTATAAGAACGGGATGAAACTTGTTGACATTGCCAAGAAGTTGGACGTCCCGGCCAGCACAGTTCGGCGGTGGAAATCAACACAGAATTGGGACGGAAAGACAAAAGGAAAGAAAAACGAACGTTCGCAAAAGAAAAAAACGAACGCTCGCCATAAAGGTGGACAGCCTGGAAACAAAAATGCAGTTGGAAATAAGGGAGGGCCACTGAAACCGGGAGATAAGATTGCAGAGAAACACGGAGCATATTCCTCTGTATATTGGGACGTCCTTGATGAGTCTGAAAAAGATATGATCGAAGATATCCCGATGGATGAAGAAATGCTCCTGATCGAACAGATTCAGCTCTTTGCCGTGAGAGAGAGAAGGATCATGATTGCAATCAATAAATACCGGAACATGAAAGGTGAAGTATCCCTGTATGGATTTAACCGAAGCGAAAGCAAAAGGACATTTAAAACAGAAGAGGATAAGCAACTCTATGAAGAACGCATAGAGAAGAAAATATCTGCTGAAGAACGTCTGCCGGGAGATATGTACAATATGCAAACCACGATGGAGAACAAGGACAATATGATCGCTAGGCTTGAAAAAGAGCTGTCAACTGTACAGTCAAAGAAGACCAAGGCTATTGAAGCACTTGCGGCTTGAGAAGCAGAAGATCGCCGGAGAAAGCAGCGGAAATGATGCCGTACTACTGTGGGCAGAAAAAATAAAAGAAAAGCGGAAGGAAAATAGTAATGTTTGACATGGAAATGCTGTCCGAGTTCCTTGATACATCAATACCTATATGGCGTGAAAATCCAGTGCAGTTTTTTGAAGAGGTATTAAACTTTGAGCCGGATGATTGGCAGATAGAAGTCGCCTCGGATGTGAAAAAAAACAATAGAGTTGCAGTAAAATCTGGACAAGGTGTGGGGAAGACCGCATTCGAAGCTGCTGTATTTTTGTGGTTCCTGTCGTGCTTTTATGATGCAAGAGTTGTGTGCACAGCTCCGACAAAACAGCAGCTTCATGATGTTCTTTGGAGCGAGGTTGCAAAATGGATGAATGATTCTCCACTGTTGCAAATGCTTTTGAAGTGGACCAAAACGTATGTTTATGTGAAGGGTTATGAAAAACGATGGTTTGCTGTAGCAAGGACTGCAACGAAACCGGAAAACATGCAAGGGTTTCATGAGGATAACATGCTTTTTATTGTTGATGAAGCTTCCGGTGTTGCGGATCCAATCATGGAGGCTATCCTGGGTACACTTTCTGGAGAAAATAATAAACTTTTAATGTGCGGAAACCCAACCCGTACAAGCGGAACATTTTATGATGCCTTTACAGTTGACCGAAATATTTATGCACTGCATACCGTATCTTCAAGAGATAGTAAGCGTACAAATAAAGAAAATATAGCTTCTCTTGATAGAAAATATGGCAGTAGTAGCAATGTTGTCCGAGTCCGCGTTGATGGGCTATTTCCAGAGCAGGAAGATGATGTGTTTATTCCTATATCCTGGTTGGAAAATTCTGTATCTACAGAAATGGAAAAGGAAACGGCACTTGCTTTCGGAGTATATGTTTCTGAAAGCGGTGAGAAAATCCGAGATGTGAGCGGTGTGCTGACGATAGACATTGGGTGCGACGTTGCCCGATTCGGAGATGATAGAACCTGTATCACATTCAAGGTCAATGAAGTGGTGCAGATCTACAAGAAGTACAATGGCAAAAATACTGTCTGGACAACTGGAACCATCTGCCAACTTTACAACGAGTTGAAAAAGATATTCTGTTTTTCTGGCGTTATTCCAGTAAAGGTAGACGATGGTGGTGTTGGTGGCGGTGTTACAGATCAGCTCAAAGCGGCGAAGAAAGCAAACCCGGAAGTATATGGGGATATGGACGTTGTGCCTGTGAATTTTGGACAGAGGATCAAGCACAAAAGATTCTACGACAGCACCACATATATGATGGGAGTTGTCAGGGATATGATACAGCCGTTTGATGAAGAGGGAAAACCTCGGAAACCACAGTTAATTCTTCCAAATGACAACGATATGGTGGGGCAGTTGTCCTGTCGGAAATACGATTTTGTAGAAACCCGACAAAAGGTGGAATCGAAAGCGGAAATGAAAAAGAGGGGGCTAAGCTCCCCAGATGAAGCTGATAGCGTACTGCTTGCAGTATTGCCGGTCAAATCAAAGAAGAGAGGTGAGAAGAAATGAGTGATTCAGCAAAAATAGTAAAGCCCCGTCCAGTCCATATGAGGGTTATCAAAGAAATGCAACCAGTACAGAAAGCAGAAACTTCCACACAGATTGAAATGCAGGAAGCCTTTAATGGCAGCGAGTGGATTCAGCATCCTATGGATCTGCATGTGCTGGAACGCTATGTGTCTGAAAGCTCCATCCTGCCTCAGTGTATTCATGCATACCGCAACAACATTCCGGGATTCGGCATCGGAGTCCGCTATGTCGAAGATACTGAGGAAACACCGGAGATGGAAGCCGAGTTCAACAGTGCAAAAGAGATCATAGAGCTGCTTACCATTGAGCAGGATACAAAGGAGATTTTCGAGGACATTATCGAAGCACGGGAAACCTACGGCATAGCTTATGTTGAAGTTATTCGCAATCTTGCAAATGAAGTGGTACAGATAGAGTTTATCCGTAACACTCCAAGCATAATGAAGACCGAACCGCTGGAACCATATGTGCCATTTACCTATTACCATCATGGAACCAGCCTTGTAAGACAGCGGAAGTTCCGTAAATACCGACAGGACATTGGCGGGAAGACGGTGTATTACAAAGAATTTGGCGATCCGAGAATCATGGACAGGCGCAATGGTGAATATCTGGAAGCTGGCGAAACTCTGGATCGTAAATGGCAGGCCAATGAAATACTTGAGTTTGCCATTGGAACCAAACCATACGGCGAAATTCGGTGGATAGGACAGCTTTTAGGAGTAGACGGCAGCCGGAGAGCGGAGAGCCTGAACAATAATTATTTCATCAACGGACGACACACGCCGCTGCTGATTATGATTAAGGGCGGCACTCTGACAGAGGACAGCTACACAAAGCTTCAAGAGTATATGAACGGAATTAAGGGCGAGCAGGGGCAGCACGCCTTTATTGTTCTGGAAGCGGAAAATGCAGAGCAGCGCACCGATTTTGACACCAGCGACAAGCCGGAAATTGAAATCAAGGACATTGCCAGTATTCTCCAAAAAGACGAGCTGTTTCAGGAATACTTGGAGAATAACAGGAAGAGAGTGCAGTCGGCGTTCTTACTGCCAGATCTGTATGTGGGTTACACCACAGACTTCAATCGTGCTACAGCGCAGACAGCGAAAGAGGTCACTGAAGAGCAGGTCTTCCAGCCAGAGCGAATATCTCTGGCATGGGTGATAAACAATAAGCTGCTGAATGGCTACCAGTTCAAACATGTGGAGGCATACTTCCTTGCACCCAATATCACGAACCCAGATGATCTGTACAAGATTCTTACAGTAAGCAACAATGCAGGCGGACTGACTCCGAATAAGGCAAAAGATGTTGTTTATCGTATGCTGGGCGAAACCTCAGAGGATTACGAAGAGGAATGGGGCGACATTCCATTGAAGATATACGCTGAGCGGAACTCTTCCGTTGCTGATGTGAACGGTATCGCGGCGCAGCTTACGCAGCAGATTCAGAAAGCTCAGAGCAATAATGCACCGGATGAAGTGGTTTCCGTAATGAAATCCGTCCAGAAGCTGTTGAAAGAGATCAAAGAGCAGGAGGGTAAGCAATGAAAATCAGTATCAAAACCAGCGATAAGAAAAACAAATATATGACTCACATCGTTGTAAATGGCATTGACCTTGGAATGTATGCCAGTGGCTATCAGCTCAAGCAGGAACCCGGGGAGATACCGGTTCTCAGTGTGGACATTCCTGTGACAGATATGGATATTGACTTGCCGGAAGGCTGCGTGATCGTAAGACAGGAGGCTGAGAAACATGAAACTGAATGTGACACCTCTGTTGGAAGCGATTGAGCAGTACATAGCCAAAGCGGACAATGACCTTGAAGACCAGCTCAATGAAGAGGGGTATGTGGAGGCTGGCGTTGCGGTCAGCCATATGGGAGCCATCGAGGACGGCGTTACGGCAGCAGTGGAGAATAATGTGGACGAAGTGCTGGCAAGATTGCAGAGCGCTTCTGGGGTAGATGATTTCATTGAAAACGTCTGGCCCGAAATCAGCAACTCAGATGAAATGGAAAAGGCTCTGTATGATTTGTTCTATCAGCAATTTGACGAGCTGCTTCGCAGGTTTACGAAGCAGTGGATTATATCCGCAGACGCGGAACTGGGGGAAGTTGTTGATGATAGGATAACAAGACCGGCAGAGGCATTTATCAAAGGGTGGAGTCAGCAGCTTGCCGATATTATGCACCTGAACACGAAAGACGGCATTGAGAAAATCTTGCTGGACGCACAGGAACAGAACCAGACCATTGATGAAGTGGCACAGGCCATTGCGGACAGTGGTATCCGGGAGTGCGGTTATCGCAGCCGCAGAGTTGCAGTAACGGAAGTTCTCCGAGTGGAAGAGTATGCACATCAGGAGGCCCGGATACAGAACCCTTCCTGCTATAAAAAAGAATGGGTGCATACTGGCGCAGCACACCCGAGGGAAAATCATGTTGCCATAAACGGACAGCAGGTATTCAAGAGGGAGCCGTTTACACTCACGGGCAGGAACGGCGGCACATATTATCCTATGTGTCCGCGAGATACGTCACTTCCTGCGGAAGAGAGCATTAACTGCCATTGCACCACAAAGGACGTTGTGGATCAGGAAATCCTTGGAATGTCACTAGAAGACCGCGTGGCGTTGCGTGAGAAATATATGAATGAGGTAAATGCGGAGTATGACGCATGGGAGCAGAAATTCAATGAGGAACATGGAATTGAGGAATTGAGAGATGATCCGAGTATCGCTTGGGATATTTACAATTCCTACTACGAAGCCTGTAGAAATGGAGAAATTTAATGAAAAAGTCTGATATGCAGCATGGGACAAGAGCGCCTTGCTGCTTTTTTGTACCATGAATTACTGAAAATCTAAAGAAAGGAGTACGGCAATGCGAAACAAAGTAGCAAAAGCCATTGCCATGAGCGACGTTAAAGCTATTTTTGTGTCTCTTGTGGATAAGGCGGCAAACCAGCGGCAGTTCCTGATTACCAAAGCAGAGGACGGCAGAGCAATTTTCCAGACATACGGACGCATTCTGAAAGCAGACAGCGAAGCCCACTACGTTACCGGTATCGTGTATGAGCCTATGGTTGAGGACACACAGGGAAACTACATGACTGCGGAAGAAATCGAAAAGGCGCAGCGTTGGTTTGCGAAGAATGCCAACAATGTTGATCTTCAGCACAACTTCGAGAAGATGGAAAGTGCTTCTGTGGTCGAGAACTGGATTGCAAAATGTGACTGCCAGATTAACGGACAGGACGTAAAGGAAGGCACATGGCTTATGACCGTTGAGGTCACGGATCCCGGCATTTTTGATGCCATTGAAAAGGGTGAAATTACCGGGTTTAGCATGGGCGGCAGCGGTGTTTATGCAACGGAAGATGATGATATTTCTGGCGAAGGGAATTCTGTTCAGAAATCCGGGCTGAATATCTTCCAGAAGATGGCAAAGGCATTTACCACACCGAAGCCGGTGAAAAAGGGAGCTGTCATGGATACCTACAAGAGAACCAGTATTCACGATAATTTCTGGAATGCCTATTATGCACTGTCTGATTATCTGCTGGATTCTTACAATCCCGAAACCGGGAAATGGGAAATTCAGCACGATGAAGAAGTGATCCGTGCGGCACTGGAAGATTTCAACCAGATTGTCACACAGCTTCTTACCGGAGATCAGCCGGTTGTGAAAGCCCTGAATGCCGCAACTGTCGAAAAGGCAGCAGGCACAGGCAATGAAAATTTGAATGTTCTGAAAAATATCTATCAGAATCTCGGAACATTCATTGAGAAATCAGAAGAACAGGAGGAAATGGAAGTGGAGATTACCAAAGCCGAATTAGAGACTATCGTAGCTGGCGCAGTTCAGAAAGCTATGGGAGCGAGCCAGAACGCTGCAAATCCGCCTCAGAACGCAGAGGGTGCAGCAATTACCACTAATGACGTTCAGAAAGATGCTGGCGGTTGTGAGGGCACAGAGGAACCTATTACAGCGGAAGCCATTGAGAAAATGGTAAATGCGGCAATCCAGAAAGCGGTAAATCCGCCGGAAGAGCCTATGACAATGGCAAAAGCACAGGAGTTTATTGAAGCTGCTGTAGCAAAAGCGCTGGACCCAATCATTAAGAGTGCAGGGCTTCCGAGTAATTTGAACAATGCTGACTGCTCCGTTCAGAAAAGTGCGCCGGAGAGCCACTTTATGGACGGAGTTTTCTTTTAATCAATAAATAAGGAGGAATAGATTATGCCGACAAATAGAGAACTTTTTATGAGAGCTGCCGGTACTGCGATTAACACAGGTTCGCTGACCGGTGGCGGACTCTTACAGCCGTATCAGGCAAGACAGTTCATTCAGCAGACTTTCGAGGCCACAAACCTTGCGCCGCTGGTAAGACATGAAATGCGTGTGGAGCGCAGAGGCGAGATTGATAAAATCGGTATCGCTCCAAGACTGCTGAGGGAGAAGAAAGAGAACACTGACGATGGATACAGAGCTTCCGTTGCAACCAGCCAGATCAGCTTCTCCACCACACCTGTTAGACTTCCGTGGGAAGTAACAGAGGAAACACTTCGCCAGAACATCGAAGGGGAGAACATGAATAAGGTAATCACAGACCTTATGACTTCGCAGCTCGGTGTTGACCTTGAGGATCTGTATCTGAATGGTGACGAAAATGCGGGCAAGGCAAAAGCATTTAGCCAGTCAGATACTTACTCTGCCGGCGACATTGTAACTTACAACAAAAAGCTCTATAAATTCGATGTAGCACACTCTGCCGGGGCATGGACTGGTGCGGACACTACACTGATCGGAGAAGAGGGAGATGCAGATTTCCTGAAAGTCAATGATGGCTGGATTAAACAGATCAAAGAAGGAGGACATATTCTTGACAAGTCTACAGAGGACGAAATGAGCTTGGATATGTTCTACCAGATGGTTGCGTCCATCCCGAACAAGTATAATAACGGAAAGCTCCGTTGGCTTATGTCACCGAGAAGAGCGCAGCAGTGGGAACTGTTCCTGCTGAATCTGGTTGCACATCATGGCGGCGCAGTGCCGGATAACATGTACACAGCACCGGTAAAAATCCCGACTGTTGAATGCCCGAGCATGAGCGACGATATGATTCTTCTTACAGATCCGAAGAATCTGATTGTAGTAAACAGCTATACCGTAAAGATCCGCAGCACCAACACTGATAAGGAATCTATCATGATGGACAAGCGTTTCTATGTGGCGCACCTGGATTACGATCCGATTATTGAGGAAAAGGATGCAACAGGTATCTTACTTCTGAAACGGTAAGTAGGAGGAAACTGCTATGGTAAAAATCGGATTGATTCACGGTATGTCCTATAGAGACAATCGAATATTTGCAACAAAAGAAACGCCGGAAGTTGTCGTAGATGATATGGACGTTGCCAAACACTACGAAAACACCGGCTTTTTTAAAATCCTTGGTGAAGCCGGAACTGACACTGCGACACTGAGCGCAGCCTTGGAAAATGAATTTCCAGCAGATCTGTTTACCCCACCGGAAGACAAGGAACCGGAGTCTGTAGCGGAAGCCGGAACTGACACTGAGGAAGATGATGTTCTGACGAAGGAATTAAATTCCAAAACCGTTGCAGAGCTGAAAGAATATGCCAGTGCCAGAGGTATTGATACCACAGGATTAAGCAAGAAAGCTGATCTTGTGCAGCATATTTTTTCCGAGCAGAAGAAAGCTGATGAAGCAAGAGCGCTGCTTCGAGGTGAGTAATGGCCGCCCGCCCTTGGGTTACTCCTGAGGAAGTTATTCAGTATACAAGTCATGAGGACGTATTAAAAAGACCGGTTGAGAAGCTGGCCTTTGATATATCCCGGGCAGAGTTAAAGGTAATTGCCAAAACGAATAATTCTTTCGGAGAAGAATACCCGGAAATACCAGAGTCGGTAAAGATGGCGGTGATCCTACTTGCAGAAGCATATGCCAAAAATTCGATTGAAGCCACGAAGAAGCAGATAAGGAGTGAGACTTGCAGAGTGTACGACAGCTTTGCAAATGATCTGCTTCTTACATTCGTACCGGGCAGATTCAACAACGATCCTACAGGATGGACTGTAATGGAAGGCCTGGGACGAGCAATCTTAAAGGCTTACCAGAACGACGGAGCAATCCAGAATGTAGACGAGGAAAATGATTTTCTCGTAGACAGGGGAGCTTCAACAGGAGACAGCGTATATATTTCCTGCGGTATTCAGCCGGTGGATTCTGCTGAGAAATATTACTTCACAGTAATTGCCCGGTAAAGAAAGGAGATTATTATGGCAGGACGTGTAAATAAAAGTCCTCTCTGTGCAAGAGAGGGAAAGATTTATATTGACGGTGCTCTTGTGGCTGATTCCTGCAAGTTTCAGTTATACGTTACCCCGAAAGTGTGGGAAGGTAAGACGCTGAGCGAAAAAGGAACGAACCGTCGCTGGATCGGGTATGACATCACAGGTACTCTGGAACAGTGGAAAACAACAAATCTGTGGAAGAAAAAGGTGCTTGATTATATCAAGACCGGCAAGACACCGGAGTTTAAAATTCAGGGAATCTGCGAAGATAAGAATTCCGACTATTACGACAAAAACAAAGGTGATTCCGTTACTGCGATTGGCTGCGTAATTACAGGCAAGATCGCTCTTATGGATCTGGACACCGATGGAGATGTTGTAAAAGATTCTATTGAATTTGGCGCAAAAGATCTTGCGTAGTATAAGGGCATGAAGTATGGGGAGAGCAGTGGCTCTCCCTTAAATTTTTTGGAAAATCAATCATATGGAGGACAACAGATATGGATATGAATTTAAAAGCATTTATGAAAGCAGAGTTAAAAGAGAGAGGAACTGTGGAGTTTCCAGGTGTGGCTACATTCACTGACGAAAAAGGGAATCCGGTGCCTTTCATCATTAAACAGCTCTCTATGAAAGAAATCAAAGAGATCCGAAACCTGTATAAAACCACAGAAATTTTCAGAGATAAAAAGAACGCCAACAGACCGGTTATTGAGAATGGACAGGTTGTTGTTCGCAAGGATTATGACGCTGAGAGAGCAGGCCTGCATATCATGGTTGACGCATTTGTTCAGCCGAAACTTGATGATCCTGAACTTATGGAGTTTTATAAGGTGAATGACCGTCTGGATATGCCGGAAACGCTTTTTGCAGATAGAGATGATTTCCGCTATGCGAACAAGTGCGTTATGGAAGCGTGCGGTCTTGCAGCGAAACGGGACGAGGAAGAGACTGTTAAAAACTTAAAAAACTAATGTCTGGTGCGGTACAGACACCAGACGGCACAGACTGGCAGTATGCTCATATCCTTTGGCAAAAGAGAGGGTTACGCATGGAAGAATTTGCCGAAATGCCAAGAAATGTGCAACTGGCCTATATCGCATCAGAAAGACTTGCTAATGATTATCCTATCGAATCCTCCGACAGATTGGCAAAGGTCTATATAAAGACAACTTAGTGGAGGTATTGTATGCGCTGTGTATTTCGCCCTTGCAGGGGGCTATTATAGCCGGAAACGGCAGTAAGTTCGTAAA
>OLQK01000527.1_pt1 | contig 39246 bp, 32 predicted proteins | sample 1672501 | NCBI WGS metagenome assembly OLQK01 (sample SAMEA3136693, study PRJEB25190) | human gut metagenome | biome: human gut; feature: human-associated habitat; material: faeces | place: Austria | collected 2013
TGCCAGAATCATTGCTAACATACTGTTCTGTTTCATGGTGAACCCTCACTTTCATGTCTTTGAGATATATTATACAATCTTTGCATAAAAGTTTCAATTTTTTTGTGCAAAAAAGCTGTAAAATCCAGATGAAATTTAGCTAAAATTTCATTGATAATTCTGTAAACTTTTCACAGCGTCTATATCTTCGGCAGTTACTTTCAGGTTGGAGGTAAATGTTTTGCCGTCAGGAGGGGTGATTGTAACTTCAATTACAGTTCCCTCTGGTATGCCGGCCTGCTGTACGGCAGTGAGGAATTGGGGAAATTTTGGATGCCGTCTTGTAAAAGCACTCCAGAGATTTCTTATTTCTAATAATTTCATTGGATTAATCGCCATTTTTTTGTACCTTCCTTGAAAAAATTTTGATCTTTATCAGTATAGCAAAAAAAAATTGGGATAGCAACTGTTCGGAAAATGGTGTTTGTCCCTTGACTCATTACATAAAGTGCACATATTTGGCGAAAATCAACAAAAATGCTTTACATATTATAACTAACATTGTTATAATAAACAATACTACATATGACCGTAAAATTAATGTAAAAAGTGTTGTCGTTTATAAAAAAATAGCAAGAGGTGTGATGATGGAGAAGAAAAAAAGGTATAATCTGGGAATCCTCATTGGCGGCGTGCATACCTATTTTCCAAAAGAGCATATCAAAGGCATTGCAGAAGCGGCGAAAGAATTGGATGCAAACGTCTGCTTTTTCCTTGGCACCAGGACGAAGGATTTTTTTGAAGATATTCTTGGCGGTGATCAGAAGAACTCTTACGATTATCAGTTTAATACGATACATGATTATAGTCTCATTGGCGGTCTGGACGGATTGATCGTTAATTACGGAACTCTGGGTCTTCAGTTAAAAGAAGTGGATCCGGATGAGTTTGCCAGAAAATATAACGGGATTCCCACTGTGTTTCTCACAGAGATCGTAGATGTGCCTAACTGTCATTCCCTGATCTGTGACAACCATCTGGGAATCCAGCTTATTATGGAACACCTGATAGAAGAACATCATTTGTCCAGGATTTTGTTTGTGGCAGGACCGGAGCATAACACAGATGCCATGGAACGTAAAAACGCATATCTGGAAATGATGAATAAATACGGTTTTTCCGTAACGAAGAAAATGATCGCCCAGGGAGATTATTCGGAATTTGTGGACAAACAGGTTGAATGTCTGCTGGATGATAATCCGGATGCCCAGGCAATTGTGTTCGCAAATGACGAAATGGCTTTTGCGGGATACCGCGTTTGTGGAAAAAGAGGCCTGCAGGTGGGGAAAGATATTATGATCACTGGCTTTGATGATTGTGAACGGGCATCCGGGATGGAGCCGCCCCTTACGACCATTCAGCAGGATGGGGAACTTATGGGAAAAATGGCGGTGGAAGATCTGATCCGCAGGCTAGATGGGATAGATTCTGGCCAGAAAGCTGTTTCCAGAAGGGTTCCTGTTTCTCTTGTGGTGAGAGAATCCTGCGGCTGTGAATCTGAGAATTATGAGGAAAAGGAAACTCCGGTAAGTCTTTGTGCCCAGGTACATCGGCTGAATAAGACTATAGCAAAAATGAAATTGGAACTGATCGGATTCCAGAGAAAATCCTGGTTTATCCCGGTGCTTGCCAGGGATTTGAACGAATGCATGGAAAATGAACAGGCTTTTCTCGTTGAGATCATGGAGAAAATGAAAGAACTCCATGCTAGGAGCACCCATTTGTTTTTGTTGGATGAGCCAATTGTATATGATGGGAAAAGAAAATGGACTTGTCCCTATAATTTAAGACTGGCAGCCAGCTATCAAGATGGAGAAATCAAAGCAATACCTGCATACGACCGTCCTCTTGTTATGCGGGAAAATGGGATCTGCCAGCTCATAGGGGATGACAAACAGCGTCAGTTTATGTTATTCCTTCTGTTTTCCGGAGAAAAACAATATGGACTTCTGGCATGTGATATTGAGCAGGAAGAATTCCCTTTTTTCTATGTGATCAGCCTGCAGATCGGCCTGTCCCTTCATTATCTGGAAATCAGTAAGGAGGAAGCGGCCCGCAGATTGGAAATGTCTAAGGATATGGAAGCAATCCGGGAGAGAAACCGGGTTCTTGGAATTATTTCTGAGTATGATGAGCTTACCGGGCTTCTGAATCTGCGGGGATTCATGGATCGTGCCCGAAAAGTCTGCCGGGGAGGAAACGGACAGAGAGCCTACATGATTTATGGAGATCTGGACCACTTAAAAGAGATTAATGATACCTGGGGGCACCCGGAAGGAAATTTTGCCTTGCAAAGTGTTGCCGCCATTTTGAAAGGCTGCCTTAGAAGTAATGACATTCTTGGCAGAGTGGGAGGAGACGAGTACATTATCATGCTGGAATGCGAAGAACGGGATTTCGGGGAAAAGTTCCGTCAGCGTGTAAAAACGGCATGTAATCTGTTTAATGAAAAATCCGGAAAACCGTTCCTTGTGGAGATTTCCCTTGGAATTGCGGAATTCCGGCCAAATATTTCTACGGATATCCAGCAGGTGATTTCCCTGGCAGACCGCCAGTTGTATGAAACGAAGAAGTACAGGAAAAAATCTGTGAGGCGGGAAGAAAAGTAGTGGGTTGAAAAAAGATGGTTGTCGTCAGCCATCTTTTTTTCTTGTTGTTGTGTTCAGTGTTATAGCATGCTTGAAAATGTAGAATGAAAATACATTTTGTATTTATATTCCTCAGAATCCGTAGTATAATAAGTAACATAAATGATTTTGCAGTGATTTTACGCATAAATGAAAGAGCAAGTGCATATAAATTAATGTTAGCATGTTCATTTATCGGATAATTAATATACTTTGAGGAGGCAGTTATGAAGGATATCTATATGATTAGTTATTCGGTTAAAGGAATAAAAAATTTGGATAAGCTGGTTACATTGTCCTTCTATAAAAAGACAATTACCAAAACTCCGGATACCCAAGAGTACAATATTAAAGGTATTTACGGTATGAATGGTTCTGGAAAATCAGGTCTTATAACTTCTGTTGAAATATTGAGAAAACTTTTAACAGATTCAGGATATCTAAATAATCCTATAGCCCAGAAAAATTTAGATGCAATCGTTAATAAAAAAACAGGAGAATTGTTTATAGAGACTGAGTATTTGTTGGAAATCAATGATGAATTGCTGAAGTTCCGATACGATATAACCTTGTTAAAGAGTACATCAGGAAAATATGTGATTACACATGAAAGTCTTTCGTTTAAGAAAGCAACGTCAAAGAGAGAAGATATGGATATTCTTTTTGAAGTGTTTCATGGAGAGGTGGTTCGTCTTTATGAAAAAGAGAAATCAAATGAATTTTCTTTATTTATTCAAAACAAAACTATAAACTTATTATCGATGGCATCTATGCCAGCTTTATTTTATGAAAAAATCTGGATGTTAGAGAAAGAAAATAATGATCTTGAGAAAAACGCTCTGTGGGGTGGCCTTTGGATTTTATATATTTTAGGGCGGAAACTTTATGTCTATTTAGATCAATCTGATAATCACCGGGAGTATGTAGTACGAAATTCCCTGGAAACCTATGAGGAAAATGCAGAGTATGAAGATAAAATAAACTCATTAATGAGTAGTTTTTTTGAGATTGATACGGAATGTCTCAATGTGATATCTTCTACAGGGAATATTGTTCCTAAAAAAGGGTATGCATATTTTGAAAAAAGTATAAAAAATTTATATGAATTTCTTCATATCTTCAAACCAGAACTTCAGGGAATAGAAATTGATAAGAAAGAAAATCATAATTTATGGATATGCAATTTGGTAATGGACTATGAGGATCATAAAATCCATGCAGAATATGAAAGTACGGGAATCAAGAAATTAATTCAGTTATATGCATATTTGAAAGAAATGGTTCTGGGTGGAATTGTATTTATTGATGAGTTTGATTCCAACCTTCATGATGTTTATCTATGTGCTTTGCTGGAATATTTAATGGAATATGGAGAAGGGCAGCTTTGCTTTACAACACATAATGTGGGTTCGATGGATGTTTTGAAAAGCCGGAAAAAATCTATTGACTTTCTGTCGGAGAATCACAATATTTATTCTTGGACAAAAAGCGGAAATTATTCTCCATCAAAACTTTATAGAAATGGAATGATAGAAGGATCTCCATTTAATGTAGATTCCATTGACTTTATAGGCGTTTTTAGTTAAAACGAGGAGGAAAAAAAGTGGGGGTTCAGCTCATTTTTGCTGTGGAAACAAATAAAAATTGTAATTCAGACTGGATCTATATTAAAGATACAATTGAGCAGTTCTACGAATATGACAGGACACAACTTAAACTTAGTGTTGTTTATATGGATGGAAAAGGGAAATATAAAAATAATACAAGCAATATAATGAATGTGTTGGACAGATATCCAGAATTAACCAGGAAATTATAGGGAGATAATCTCCCTGGATTTCCTGGCTTTTTGCAGTCTTATCCTAAATTCCCTGTGAAGGAGAATCTTCTGGCATTTGGTTTATCTGTGCTTTGAAGTCGGCCATGTTTTTGCATTTTGGCATTATTTTCTTTGCACGTTTCTTGAAATCGGCAATATTGTTATAATTTTTTGTAAGGGTTTCAAATTCCGGCATAAAAGTGAGATAATCATAGTACCATTTGAAAGCTGGCGGGTATTTTTCAAGAGGCGTAATATCCAGGCTCCTGGAAAATGCTTCCATCTGCGATATAACTTCTTTTGATACTTCCGGAACTTTTTTGTATTTGCGATACCAGATAAAGATATCAATGAGTTCACGCTCCATTACAACAGCAAGCTCGCGGCCTGTTATATTATATTTTTTGCATTGCTCCATAATCATAGCATAGGAATCAAATTCGCAGTAGAAATTCCGGGCCCGGTTTCCTACAAGAGAAGCACCATTATTGATCCGGTAACGGACGATTTTATCGCGAGTGAGCCAGATGCGGCTGGCAGCAAATACTGCCTCACTATAAAAGGAACGGTCATTTACGCAAATGAGGTGATTAAACCGCAGGCCTTTTTCCATGAGAAAGCTTCTCTTATAAATGGCATTCCAGGGAACCACACTGATATGGCTGAAAACTTCTGGCTTCTGTGAAAATGTGAGTATTTTGTCAAATGCAGTGTCAGGAACATTGGAAAGAGCAAATAAAGGAGTATCTGATAATTCGCCTGTCTGGTTGTCAAAGCAGCTTGCACAGCCCTTGATGAGGTCTGCGTCGGCAGCTTTGGCCAAATCGTAATACTTCTGGTAAGCCCCTTCTTCCACAATATCATCAGCATCTAAAAAATGAACATATTCTCCCTGGGCGATTTCGAGCCCCCGGTTCCTGCAGTAACCGGCAAAGTGATTTTCTTCATTTTGCAAAAGGATAATGCGGGAATCTTTTTTCTGACGCTGTTTAATTACTGCAACGGATCCATCGGTAGAAGCATCATCCACACAGATTACTTCCAAATCTCCAATATCCTGTCTGAGTATGCTGTCTAAAGTTTCGTTCAGATATTTTTCAGCATTATGGACGGGGATGATAACGCTTAATTTAATGGGTACTTTTAATTGGGTCAGTTTTTCTGGAAGCCCGGCGGTGCCCATGTTCTTCATCATACGGCACAGAAAACCGAATTTTTGTCTATAAGGCAGTGATGTTGCATATTGCTGTGGGCTGAAAGTATCAAAAGTATAAGTAGCAGCAGGTGCTCCGGCAAGTAAAGTGGCAATGGTTTTCAAGTTATCAGTAGAAGAAATGATTACTTCATCAAACTGAACTGTATTCAGGCATTTCCGATATTCTTCCTTTCCAAGTCTCTGCACATGGGAAAGAGGGTAAAGATTGGAAAAAATTCTTTTTTCTGTAAAGGTATCGGCAAAAAGCCACTGCTTATTCTTCGCTGGGTCAGGTTTCAGTGGAAGAAAATAACATTCCGGTGACAGCTTGCCCAGGTACTGCAGATAATTGGAATTGTTAAAATCGTTATAAGCAAGCCAGAACTGTTTTTCTGGGGACTGTGCTGCTATGTTATTAAAATCCTGGATCAGGTTCCTGGAAAGTTCCCTGCCTGTATAGTAGAGTACATGGGTGTGCCCTGATGAGGAAACTGATTCCAGATAAGGAAGAGGACGCCCATTTAACAGGGATTCCAGAACCTCTGTAAGAGGGTACTGATCAGAAACAGAGTCCCCGCCAGTCTGGAAAACACTTTCTTCAGGCCGGTTTGCTGTAAGATCATCTGGTATTTCAGAATCTGTTTCTGAATTCCTTCTGAGTTCATCCAGGTATTCTATAATTTGGGGAATATTGTTATATTCTTTGTAAGCAGAACCAGGAATGTATTCTGAAGCAGAAACCATGGAACCACAGGCTGTATTGCTGTCAGTGTCAGGCTTTCCTGGCTGGAAGGTTCCGCTTAAGAAGCGGATCTTTTTTGTACCGGATGGGAAACTGGCAGCTAAAGCGATGTGATAATCGGATAAAAATACATCACATGCGTTGGCAAAATCAGAAATATCAATATCCTGTGGCATTTTTCTAATATGTTTAAAAACAGACAGATCTGTTTCTTTTATATTCTCAAGGTGCAGATATAAAACCTGGTGGTTGTCCAGTTCCTGATCCAACTGATACAGAGCTGCCATAAAATTGCGGTAAGTCTGCATCACATCTGTATAATTTTCTCCAGGCAGAAGGGGAGCATATAAAATGGTCTGTTTGCCATCCATTTTCAGGCTGCTTCTAATCTGGTCCCGGAGAAAAAGACCAGGTTCCATAGTTAATTCATTAAAATTACCCACAACAGAAGGGACAGGGCAGATTTCCTGAATCATACATTCCTTCAGGTAAATGCTGCGGTTTTCTTCATTGGCAAAGCAAAGACAGTCTGCCATAAACATACTGTGCTGCCATAAACCAGTATCTGGAACAGAAATCTGTGTATTGCTCAATGTCTTTGGATACATGGTGTGTCCGCAGTAGAGAAGGAAGAACTGTCCTTCTTCTTTACAGAAATACCAGGGCAAAGGCCCATCAGTAATCACGTAACCAGAAAGGGCCAGAGATTTCCCGTAGCTGGCTGTATGAGGTACAACCAAAGTGATATTAGAAGGCAGGCCCTTCTTTTTCCCTGGAAAGTAACGGTTTAACAGGGAAAGAAGAAGGGGCTGTGACTTCTTCTGTAAAGAAAGCACGATATGGTGATCACTATGGTTTTGCTCAAGATATATAATCAGTTTCAAAAGCCAGGTTGGGACTTCGGTTCCTCTTCCGGCTTCCAGGAAAATCTGTTCCGGATCAGGGGCAATACTTCCTGTATAAGCCAGGCGGTAAACCTGTGCGGCTGCACTGTCTTTTTCAAGTTGTGCCGCAGGACGGTATTTCCGGTATGGAGCATGTTCTTCTTTGTATTCTTTTAGCCAGTCTTTCTGGAATTTCGGACGCTTTTTGCCACAGGTTTTTACGAAACGGAGCATTTCTTTACGGGAGCCGTAAAGATACATCATTCTGGCAATATGGGGAGGAAGGGAATATTTCACATAGTGATTGTTCTTCCAGTCTGGGATTTCCTCTTCCAGATAATCAAAAAGTTCATTGATGAGCTGGATTTTCAGATCTTTTTTTGCCTTCTCATAATTGGTAAGAAGTTTCCAGAAACGATAAAGAAAATGACGGACTGCAATAAAGTCCAGCTCTGTTTTAAATTGATCAAAGTAGCCGAACCGCTGCATTTCTTCCTTCATAAAGATAATGGCATCTCTAATCTGAAGGGTAGAAGGAGTCAGAGCACCCAAAAATCCTACATTCTTGCGGTAATTGTAAAAACAACGGTTTACATAACCTATAGAATGAGCCTTTACACCAAGCAAATATGCCACAGGAAGATCCTCGAAACGGATTCCTTCTGGGAAATGCAATCCCTCAAACAGATCCCGGCGGATAAATTTGATCCATGGATAAGGAGAAATTGCAGGAAGTTCATAGGGCTTGTCAGCAACTTTAAAATTCTGGTTATGGCAGGTATTTATGTATTCTTTGCGCTCGCCTGTCTGGGCATCAACATTGTAGTAGCGGAAAAGTACAAGGTCATTGTGATCACGTACTGCTTTTCCATAAAGGCAGCGGCAGGCATCTGGTTCTACATAATCATCGCTGTCTACAAACCAGATATATTCTCCACGAGATTTGGAAAAGCCGTAATTACGGGCATGGCTTACCCCCTGGTTCTCGGTGGAATAAACAAATACCTTCTGTGGATATCTCTGCTGGTACTGCTCAAGAATGTGCAAACTTCCATCTGTGCTGCCGTCATTAACAGCTACGATCTCAATATTTTCCAAAGTCTGGGCAATCAAACTGTCCAGGCAGGTTTCCAGATATTTTTCTACATTATATACTGGCAAAATGATGCTGACTTTAAAAGACATTACAAAAAAACTCCTTATCTTAAAGCATGAAATAGTATCCTAATAGTAGCAGTTTAACAGGGGAATTTCAAGGTTTGTTTAGGGGAAGTTTAGAGAGTTCTCACTGAATAGTCACAATTATGATGTAATATAAAAAATAGTGTTAGGGTCAAGAATCGAAGTGCTGAATCATTCCATTTATCAGACTCAGACCGGGAAGCCTATCCATAACATACAATACCGGATCAAGAAGAAAGACAGCCTTGAGAAAAAACTGGAACTTCACGGTTTTGAACCAACTTATGAAAATGCCAAAGACCAGCTGCAGGATATTGCCGGAATCAGGATTATCTGTTATTTTGCAGGCGATGTAAATAATCTGGTGAATATGTTGAAGAAACAGCCAGACCTTATTTTTATCCGGGAAAGAAATTACATCGAAAATCCCAAACCAAACGGATACCGCAGCCACCATCTTATCCTTGGGGTAAATGTGTGCTGCCTGGATGCCAGCGAATACTATCCGGTAGAGATTCAGCTGCGTACCATTTCCATGGATTTCTGGGCTGCCATGGAGCACCGGGTTTCCTATAAAAAACAATACGATAACAAAGAAGAACGTGTGGCAGAGCTGTTGCGGTATTCTAATATATTAGAGAAAATGGAAAAAGAATTTGAAAAATATAATGATCATCCGGTTGAAATGTAGGGTGAATGGTTGCGAAAGAAAAGCCCATGCCGTATAATGAGATATGTCGAAATATAATCTTTTTTGAGGTACAGCTATGAATTTGTTTGATAAAAAGAGAAAAGAAAAGGGATATACGCTGGCAGAGGTGCTGACTACAGTTATGATTCTTATTATACTCATGGCCATTGCAGTGCCGGCCATATTTTCTATCAGGAAAAATCTCCGGCAGAAGGCGTTGGACAGTAAGGCAGAGCTGATCTATACCGCTGTCCAGAATAATCTTACCAAACTTAGAAATAATGGAAACAGTTCTTTATATGCCTCATCGGGCAAGGCAACGAAGATGCAGACGATGCCGTCTGATGCAACAGAGAAGAAGAATCTGTATTATGCCACGGCTGCTGAGAAAGAAAATACCAACAAGGCTGCCAGTGTTCTGGTGACAACAGATACCGTAGATGAGGAATTGTACAGCCATTACTGGGTAGTAGAATATAATCCGGAAAGTGCCAGCGTGTATGCTGTGTTTTACAGTGAGACACGGAATAATGACTATACCACAGAAAGTTATAACAGCCTCCGTTATAAAGAAGAGCGTCTGGCAGACGGTGCCCGCGTAGGATATTATGGCGGAGACGCTGTAGATGGAAGCAATACTTCCACTTTGGCTCCGAAGGTAACGATTACCAATGAAGAAAAGCTGATCGCTTCTATCAGCTGTCTCCGTCCTGACAGTAAGCCTCTGTCTTTTGAGATTACGCTGCAGGATGATGCGGATAACAAAGTTACTTTGAAATATCAGGCTTTTGCAAATGGCACCCAGCTTGGACATAGTGCGGACGATCTTCATATAGGAACCGAATCCAAATTGGATAAGAATGAGAACGGTTCTATTGTGGGTGTACTCTATACCCTGAATATTACCCTGGATGACCTGACCTTTGATGAAGATGGAAATCAGCCGGGAAGATTTACCAGACTGTATGGAAAAGATAGCAAATCTACAAACAAGCTGAATGCAGGAACTCCTCTTACCATTACGGTAAAGGTAAAAAGTGAAAGTTCCAAAATCGACGGTTTGAGCACCACAGTAAAGACCAACAGTCTTTTTGCAGATAACAGCACCAAAACAAAAGCTGTACTTACTTATGGACGTCATCTGCAGAATCTGGATGAGGCTTCCGGTGTGACCGCCAATATTACAGAAGCAGAGCAGCAAAGTGACATTCATTTCGAAAAGCAGGATGATAAAGAAGGTACACAGTCCTGGTACGACACCTATACAGTTGATAATAAAGAAATGACCTTTACCCCAATTACTAACAATAGTTTGCAGAAACTGACAGGACAGTACCAGGGAACTTCAGGAATGGTAAATACGACAATCTATCACCTTACAGTGAAAAATCAGAAAAAAGCTGGTCTGTTTGCAACTTTACCAAAGCTGACAGATGGAGTCTTAGTAGATTCCATTCATTTGTCCGGTATGAAAATTTCCTCTGATAACGTGGCAAGTGGTTCTGTTGCAGGAGGAATTGCCGGTGAAACTACAGGAACAACGACCCTGACCAATTGCCAGGTATATCTGGAGAAAACCGATGTAGAGGGAAAAAGTGCGGATGATGCCTGGATCAGCGGTGCTGAAAAAATAGGCGGTTTGATTGGAAATTGTGGTAGCGTGGGCAAAGTAACTATCGAGAAATGTCTTGCGGCAACTGTAATGGGAGATAAGGATGACGGGTATGTTGGAGGCTTGATTGGATATAATGACCGGACTGTTTCGATTTCAGATTCCTATTCAGATTCCTATCTGACAGGTGATTATACCGGTGGTCTGATTGCATATAATGCAAGCGGTGGAACAATAAATTCCTGTTATACAGCCGGCTATCAGACAGCCAGAATTTCAGCAGGAGGTTTTGTTGGTGAGGTACGAGTAGAAACTGATAACTTAGTGATACAAAATGGCTACACAGCAGTAACATGGCTTACCTGGAATTTTGACGGTACGGAAGCCGCTACAAAAAGATATGCTGTAGCAGGCTACCCGGTTAAAGAAAATGTTTATTATTTAAACAGTGGAAATCAGGAAGGTGACAAAACAGAGTTTGGCACTAAAGTCGGTTATAAGCAGTTAAGCAAACGAGATACCATGGTGACCAAACTGAACAGTTCTTCTTTTGTAAGTTCTGCGAAGTCAACCACACCATACAACCTGAAAAACCAGGGACTTTCCAGTTATTCTTATCCGTCAATCAACGGTTTGCCCCATTATGGAGACTGGGAGGCAACCTTTGAACCGGGAAGTCTGGTTTATTATGAAGTTTATGCAGAAGAAGACGGAACCACAAGCTACGGATTTTTTGGTGCAAACCTTTCTCCTACGCTGTCTGATTCAAAGACCGTGATCGGGGATGGATATGGAATTATTTATCTTTCCGGTGAAGAGCCAGCAGCAACAGAGTCTATTACAGTTACCTGCCAAAACGGACCAGATACGGAAAATGATAAAGATACCCTTGTGATCAATGGTGGTGATACAACATATTCCGTAACAAACGGTTCGGAAAAATATGTAATTTATCCGTTGCCATCTAAAGTTGTGAATGAAGCTGCAATTAAGGATACCTATTATCAGAAACTGGTGATCAAGGGTGCGGCAGCAGTTGGAAACAAAACGATAGGAACAGACAGCACAGGTGGTACTGGAACAGATGAAGATACCAGTGATGTGGGAAGTACATTTTATTACAATCCACATTTTGCAAAAACAGTAGTGAATGCAAATCAGGCACCAGAAACAATAGATGATATTTCCATTCGGACTGCAAGGCAGCTTTATCAGTTAAGCTTGTATTATCCGGACTATAAAAATGTGCTTCAAAATTGCAAATTTGTTCAGGAACTGGATGTTGATTATGGAACATACGGACCAGATGATAAAGGCTGGAATCAATTTGCAGGTACAGATGGAAAAATTTCTGTTCAGCAGCCCATTGGGGCAAAAAATGGAAGTCTGACTTCTTTTGTCGCTACTTATGAGGGTAAATATCACGAAATTCGTGGTATCAGTTTCCAGACAAAACAGACAGCAGTTGGATTTATCGGAGAGAATGCAGGAAGAGTCCAGAACGTATTCCTGGTATCTGATTATCGGAATGTAGCGGAAGGCGGTTTATCAAATCCATTTGTAGATTATACAGGAAAAATCCAGAATAACAGAACTGTTTACATGGGAGTGATGGCTGGAATCAACAGGGGTACCATCCGAAACTGTGCTGTTTGCGGTTATGATATGGACGATGCACTTCTTGTGTATGTACAGCGTAATGGTACACTTTATATGGGTGGTTTCGTGGGAAGTAACCAGGGAACGATTACCGGCTGCCAGTCTGACAGCCCATCCATGAAAGTTAATGCTCTTTATGGAAATGCCTATATAGGAGGTTTTGCCGGAGAAAACAGTTCTATAATCCAGAACAGTTATGCAGTTGGAAATGCTATGGTAACTTATGCCAAGAGTTCCAAGTCTGTAATTGGAGGCTTTACAGCCAGAAATTCGGGCTCTCTGCGAAACGATTACTGTGCAGTGGCAATGACCGGAGCTGGTTCTACAGATACTTATGGATTTTCACCTAAGGGAGGAAAAGTCGCTTCAACCTGTTATTATCTGAATGGCGGAACGTTTGAGTATCTGAAAGATATGTATGCGTTTGATAATAATAATGGAAGCGGAAAGAGTACAACTTATAATGACATGGTGAAAAAGGCCGGAGATACCTATGGAACCATCAGCAAATATTACAGTGGTACAGTTGACTCTGAGGTTTCCAATGCCAGTTATCCTTTTGCACCGGTTGTTCAGAGGGCTGACGGTTCCATGGTTCATTATGGAAACTGGCAGCTTCCAGTAGACCTTGGCGGCATCGGTGTGCTGTACTGGGAATATGAAAATGGCGGTGCCAACCCGGGATATCATTTCTCTTACATTGGCTATGTTCCATCTGAAGAAAATTCTACTTCTGCAATGGAGCGCCGAAGTGGAAGCACTCTGTGTAAAGAACATGATGATGGCGGTATTGTTACACAGTATGGATACGGATATTATTATTCAGATACAAATCCTGCCATAAGTGCTCCGGTTCCACAGGACTCCAGTGCGTTCCAGACAGGAGATATCAGCGAGGATGTGTCTTATGCGTTAAGCCAGCGTCTGGATGGATTTACAGTGGTAGCTTATACTACAGCTCCTGCAATTGGTGGAAATTCATTTGACGCTACAAGGAAGTATATGACCATGACTGCAAAGAACCGTCAGGCAAATGTAGAATGGACTTTGAAATATAATTCTATGGATTATGTATTTACCATCAGTCCTTTCTTTGCAAATGCAATGCAGTACGGCGGTGAGAATGCCAATGCGATTTCTGTACAGAGTATTGAGGTGATGGATAATGGTGTGGAAGTTCAAAGCAATGAGGATCTTCCCATGCCGGGAACTGCCGGAAATGAGTATGAGATCAGGTCGGCAGATCAGCTGCAGTATATGAACTGGAATTATAACAAGGCAAATGCAGTTACTGTATTGGATAAGACGAACTATACAGAGGACGTAGCGGCGTATACATATCTGGGATATATGTCGGGAAATACGACGAAAGAACAGCCGTATTACAGATGGACTGGAACGGAAAGCCCGACTCGAACCCAGGAGGAATTTTCAGATTATAATGAAAATTGTAAAGCCTTTAGAACATACAAAACAAATACCAGTTATTGGGAGTTTGTAAAAGACGATAATTGCGATACAGAATATTCTGTGATTAGTACGTGGAACAGGCAACAACATTATTTGAGCTATTGGGATAGGCATTATGATTATAGTGTGCAGAAACAAACACTTAGAGGCTACTGGAAATGGGTTGGAGATACAGACACACTTTTGAATACTCAGGACTCCAGCCTATATAGAAAAGTAGAAGTTGATACCAAATATAGCTGGATTCAGTCCCATGATGTGGATGCCAACATGAGTCATGACGGGGACCGCTTATTTACACAAATTGGCTCTTTGTTTGATGCTATGGGACACCGAGATGTAGAAGCAGCCGAAGCCTATATGACTTACTTTAACGGCAGCTATGATGGAAACTCTTATTCTATAAAAAATGTCGAGATCCGAAATTCGGGAACATCTATCGGATTGTTTGGAAGTATTATAGGTGCAAAAGTTCAGAATATTATTCTTTACTCGGATAAAGGCAATTATATTCAGCGTTTGTCCGGTACAAAGAGCTGGTATACAATCGGAGGACTGTGTGGCTTGGCTGCAATTGGTCAGGGAAATACCGCTGAACAGACCAGCATTACCAACTGTACAGTATCTGGTTATACCATTCAGGACAATAGTACCCAGAGTACCTGGGGAGATGGAAATGTTGGCGGAATGATTGGTATGTGTACCATGAATCTGGAAAACTGTTCCGCTGTAAATAATATTGTTTTGAATTCATGTTTCATCTATGAAAAAAGCGATGGTGTTTCAGTAAGAGCTGGCGGTCTGGTGGGCAGTATGCGAGGAAATATTACGAACTGCTACACTGGCGGTGAAATTTCTGGTACAGAGAAGTGCTTGGCTAATGCAAAAGAGAAAAGTCCAGACGGACATAGACGTACGAAGCTTTTTATAGGGGGAATAACAGGTGGAATTTATATTAAGAATGGAGGAAATCTGACAGAACTGCTGGGAACGATTCAGGGACTTACGGGGTGGAAAAATCAAACTGGTTATAGATGTGATGGGGTAGGGTGTAGTCAGCCTACAACTATTATAAAAAATAGCTATACTTATATGAAATTACCAAATACAGACATTCAGGCAAATAAGGTTATACAGTCAGTGAACCCTATCGGCAGCAATGGAGAGACTCCTCATGAGAGAAATTACAACTGTCATGTTTTAGTACGAATGATAAACTGCTATTATTATAAGAATAATATTTCTACAATTAAGAGCTTTACAACAGGAAATGCTGGTGCCGGCGGAAGCAAGACGAATATTGACAATTCACAGGCGTATCCAATTGAATGGGAGGAATTAGCAGGTCAGAAAGATATCACCATTAAAATTGGAATCGGCACAAGTGGAACAACGAAAACTGGAAATATACTTGATTTGCTGAATGTGAAGGATGGGGGTGGCACTTTCGGTACCGTCACCGTCATGGAAAATGACCAAAAAGTTGACGGTAAATATTCTTTCCCGGGCAATCGCACAGATCTGGATGGCGAGAACTATCCGTTCCCAACCATCCTTACCCAGAAGACTACATCCGGACAAACTGTAAATGTTCACTATGGCGGATGGCCACTGGAAGGTATATACTGGAAAGAAAGCCGGGCATCTATGGATATTTTCGAAAACATGGAAATTAACGAAGGTGATACGGCTGAAACTGCGAAATCACGAAAAACTTTCGAACTGGAAGATGAGGGAGGCGTATTGCCGAAGAATCTGACTTTAGATAGTGGTTTTACCGTTGCTTACAGCAGCGGGGATGACAGTGATACAGCTACTGCTTCGTTGTCCGGCGAAAATGACGAAAATGTACAGGCTGTATTTTCGGGTGAAATGGCAGCAGATGAGGGTGAGGAATTTTCCGATGGTTCAAATGGAGATAGTACTGTAACGGATGAGTTTACAGGCGCCTCGGATGAAATCGCAAGTTTTGCAGCAGACAGTACAGCTGATACAGGCAGTGATTCAGGTGTGACCACTCTTAGCGAAGATGATCTGATAGCAAAGGTTGTGGATATTAAATATGACACTGATAAAGAGAAATATATAGCCACAGTCGAAGCCCTGAAAACCGGAACTACTGTTATCACAGTTGAAGCCACTGTTGGAAGCGGAACAACAAGACAAACCTATACAGCTTCCTTCTCTTTGACTGTAACTGCTGACCTTACTGTTGTTTCAGATCCGGATTCAATTACCCAGCTGGTACATGATTCAACAGATGTAACACTTTATGCAGTACCAACTGCTTTAATGACCAGCACAAACAGCCTTGACAGTACTACAGGCGTTGTCGGGGCAGCAGAAGCCACTGAGGGATTCCAGGATCAGGAAACAGGAGATGATGGCTGGTCTTCTGAGGATGAAACATCTGCCGTATTTGCAAGTGAAACCGCATTTGAAGCAGAAAGTGAGTTTGAATCCGACAGTAATTATGTGGATATGATTACAGATCAGTCAGACGGAATTTCCGTATTTGCAGCTGATTACTCAGCTTTGAAGAATCTGGCATCTTTTATGACCTGGAAAGTGGAGGCAGACCAGATTGGCCCGGTTAGCATTACAATGGGAGCAAATAATACGTTCACGGTTACAAGCGAGTCTACAAACTTTGTCACACTGACAGTTACAGGAACCTATATATACAATGAGATTTCCTATACATTTACTACATGGATAGAAGTAAGCGCTACAGAAGGCAAGGGAATCAGCTGGAGCTGGAATAAAACAGCAATAACAACACTAGAGATGTATGTAAAGGATACCTATACGGTTGTTTTAAATGATCCGGATAAGTGGTTTGCAGAAAACGGCCTTACCAAATCGGACATCACGATTACAGAAGCAGCAGATACAGAAGGGACAGATACACAGAATGTTTCTTCTGGTGAGCCTGCAAATGCCGGCGAAATCGAAATAGATATACCGGAAAATGAGGAAAATGCGTTCGGTGCAGCTGATGCATTTTCCGCAGAACAGGTATATGTGGGAGCGGCAACAGACGAAACAGGTGATATTGTGCAGGTGACTGCAATTACTCCAAACAGTGACAAGACAGGATATGAAGTGACAATCCGGGGACTTCGTGCCGGAACTGCTACAATCACAGTAAATGCAAAGGATTCAGAGGGAACAATCAGATACACAGCTTCCTTCAATCTGAAAGTCAAGAAAACTGATGCAGATTTTGCCAATACAGATTCTGCCAATACAGACTCTTCAGACACGAATCTGCCAGATGCTGATTCTGTGGATGATACAACTTCTGATAATACGGATTCCAGTGCTGATACAGATTCCGGATGGGATACTTCTACAGGTGATTATGTGGATATCATTCCTGATGAGAATGATGATTTTTTAGATGAGGCAGAAGGCTGGGGAACCGGTGAATAATGCTTTTTCAGAGAAAAAAGGTAAAATTAATAAGAGAAAGGAGGTGCCGGAAATATGCTGAAAGAAAAAATAATAAAAAAATTAAACTCCAGGCGAGGCACCTCCATATTTTTCGGACTGCTGCTGTTTTTAGCAGCGTCCATATTGAGTGTTGTAATTATTAACGGTGCTGTAACTACTGTGAAACGTGTGACATCAGACAAAAAAGCGGAACAGAATTATCTGACCTGTTCCAGTGCCGCGCGGATTTTACAGGATGCGATTATTAACAGCAAAGTCATTCGGACAGTGACGGAAACCAGAACAACAGGAACCAGTGGGACTTCCACGAAAACAGAGACTACCTGGAAAGTGGCAGCTGCTACGGACACAGGCACTCTTTCTCCTTTTGGAGATATGCTGAAAGGTTATGTACAGGAATATGTTGAAAATACTGAAAAATTTTCTGTTTCCACTTTTGGAGAAAAAGAGCTTAGTATTTCCGTACCGTCCAATATTACTACAGAACAGGGAAAGAGCATCGGTGAGGTAACGGCAAAGCTTATGATAGACTCTGATGCAGAAAGCAGTGGAACGTCAGAACCAGGCTGTTATATTACAGTTAAGCTGAAAGTGGGAACCGGGACAGATATCTGCCAGATGGTACTGACTCTTAATGGAGCTGTGAGTACAGATTTAAAAACAACAGGTTCAGAAACATCCGGCAAAACGGAGAAAATTAGTACCACAACCTATACATGGCAGGAAAATGATATTTTCTACGGCGAAGAACAGCGTAAACTAAAGGAGTCATAATGAAAGGATATTTGAATTTCTTTAGAATTTCCAGAAAATTAAAAAATAAATCAGGTGAAACAATTGCTGAAACACTGGTAACTATGGTGATTTTGTCACTGGCGGTTCTGATGCTGGCAGGGGCAGTGGTTTCTGCGGCAAAGGTAAATAAAAAGGCGGATAATACATCCACTGCCTTTACAGTGGGAACGGTGATATCGGGAAGTGGAACGAATGCTGCTACAGTTACCATCACACAGACAAATGGAGCCGGTGGAACGGAGACTTCTGCTACCAGTGCAACGCTTCCGGTGACAGTATATGAAACAAAAAACAAATATATTTATTATGAAACCGGACAATATTAATAATGTTTGATTATGGTTTTTTCAACCGGTTTCAGAGCCACGGGCAGCTTACAGGAGAAAAACATGAGATTTATGGCCATAAAACGAATGAAAAATAAAATACGAAAAAAGCTGTCAGGACAGACAGGTTTTTCCCTTGGAGAGCTGCTGGCGGCAACATTGATCCTGCTCCTTGCAAGTCAGGTGCTGGCGCAGGGAATTACATTTGCAGTAAGGATGTACAACGAGTCACTGACCATATCCCATGGAAAGCAGTTGTGCTCCACTTTAACAAATGTGGTTGAAACAGAACTTCGATATACAACCAGTATTAAAATAGACAGCAGCAACACACTGCAAAACTATTTCAGTCCTACATACGGACAGACAAAAAGCAGTTTTTCTGTAATTGACAGTGAAGGAAATTTGACAAACAATACATCTGGCGGGGAACTGGCTATACAGATAACAGATCAGAACGACAAGCCCATCTGGCAGAAACTGGTTTCTTCAGCAAGCTACAGTTCTTATGATCTGAAAGCGCAGATTGGAAGCGTGACCTATAGTGATAATAAATTTCATGTAATACTTATTATAATGAATAAAAATGGAAAAAATCTTGTTACCAATGAATTTGATGTTATTCCGGTGAACAAGTTGACGATAAGATAAATACAAAATCAGGACAAGGAGAAAAATGTCATGGCATATAAACGTCTGGGTGACTTGCTGATCGCAGCGGGAACAATCACCCCTGAAGAATTGGATCTTGGATTAAAAAGACAGAAAGAAACCAAAGAGCGACTGGGTGCGGCGCTGATTTCGTCAGGAATCATTACAGAGGCAGAGCTGATCGAGGCTTTGCGTCTTCAGCTTGGTATTGAATACATAGACCTTTCCAAAACCACAATTCCGATTTCCATGGCACAGGTTGTTCCGAAAAATATTGCGAAACAGTTCCAGGTCGTACCGGTACAGATTGTAAAGGATGAGCTGTATCTGGCAATGAGTGACCCTATGAACTTCTATGCCATTGAGGAAGTAAAAAAAGCAGTCCGTAAAAAAATTGTGCCAATGATTGCAACCGCAGAAGGTGTAGAACATGCGATTTTGGTTCTTTACGGAAATGAAGGTGCTGCAAGGGCGATTGAGGCCATGAAGCGGGAGGCTCCCACTGAAGAGGAAAATACCGAGGAAAACATGTTTTCCGGGAATATTCTTAATGATAATATTAACGATGCGCCGACCATACGTCTGGTAAACTCTATTATTGAACGTGCCATTTTGGAGCGTGCCAGTGATATTCATATTGAGCCAAAGGAAAAAGAGCTTCAGGTTCGCATGCGTATTGATGGAATGCTTCGAAAAATCCTGACTATTCCAAAAAATCTGCAAAATTCTGTTATTTCCCGTATTAAAATCATGAGTGGAATGGACATTGCAGAACGACGTATTCCACAGGATGGACGATTTAATGTAAAAAATAAGAAACGTGAGTATGACCTTCGAGTTTCTTCCCTGCCTACTGTGTATGGAGAGAAAATTGTTGCCCGTCTTCTGGACAAAAGAGCCGGATATCTTACTCCGGATTCTATTGGTCTTAGCGGTTCAAACCTGGAAAAATATAAGCGTGCCATTCACTGTACCAGTGGAGTTGTCCTGATCGCAGGTCCTACAGGAAGTGGTAAATCTTCAACCATGAATACTATGATTTCTCAGTTAAATACCGAGGAAGTAAATCTGGTTACACTGGAGGACCCGGTAGAGTATAATATTGATGGTGTCAATCAGGTGCAGATCAATGAAAAAACAGGAATGGATTTTGCCAATGGACTTCGTGCAATCCTCCGTCAGGACCCGGATATTATTGCGGTAGGAGAAATTCGAGACGGTGAGACTGCACAGATCAGTATGCGAGCCGCTATTACAGGACATGTTGTGCTTTCTACCATTCATACCAATGATGCGGTGGGAACCATTGAACGTCTGGAGGACATTGGAGTAGAGCCCTATCTGATCGCCACCGCGCTTAGAGGTGTTATTTCACAGCGTCTTGTACGCCGCATCTGTCCGAAATGTAAAAAGAGTTATGAAGCTTCTGATGAAGAAGTAAGACGCCTTGGGCTTAGCACAGAAAGGAAGCATATTTTTTATCGTGGTGAGGGCTGTGCGGACTGCTTTAACACTGGATATCGTGGACGAATTGGTGTATTTGAGATTCTGGAAATCACACCGGAGCTGCGGACAATCATCTCCCAGGAAGCCGGCAGACCTGCTATTGAGAAGGAACTGGCAAGTGACAGAAGCGAGTTTAAAACCCTCCGGGAAAATGCTATTGAGCTGGTAGAAGAGGGAATCACAACAGCAGAAGAGGTTCAGAGGGTTATCTATGAGACGGGTGATGTAAAAACGGTTCAGGAAGAGACTGAAGATAAAAATATACACGAAGCGGAGAACATAAATTATGTATAATGTAGAAGATTTAACAGAGTTAGCCAAAAGAAACGGAGCGTCAGATATTCATCTTGTGTGTGGACTGCCGCCCAAATACCGTCTGGACGGACAGCTGGAAAATATGGCAGATGAAAGACTGGCAGAAGATGACTGTGATATGCTCTGCCAGGATCTGGCGAAGGATGCCATGTATGAAAAATTAGAATATACAGGAGAGCTTGATTTTTCCCGGGAAATAAGGGGAATCCGCTGCAGATGCCATGTGTTTAAGCAGCAGGGAAAGGTATCCGCAGCTATCCGTCTGTTAAGTGAATCTATTCCAAGACTGGATTCTCTGGGGCTGCCTCCGTCAGCACTGGAATTTACCAAACTGCATAAAGGAATTGTTCTGGTAACAGGAGAAACCGGTTCCGGTAAATCTACTACATTAGCTGCAATGCTGGATGAGATCAATCATACAAGAAAGAACCATATTGTAACTCTGGAAGATCCAATTGAGTATGTTTACACGCCAGATCTTTGCGTGATCAACCAAAGAGAGGTAGGAAAAGATACTGCAAGCTTTTCAGAGGGACTTCGTGCCAGTCTTCGTGAGGATCCGGATGTTATTCTTATCGGTGAGATGCGAGATAAAGATACGATTGAGACTGCTATTACAGCGGCAGAAACCGGACATCTTGTATTTGGAACTTTGCATACAGGAAGTGCTTCCGATGCCATTGACCGAATGGTGCAGGTTTTCCCGGAAGGAATGCAGAATCAGATCCGCCTGCAGCTTTCTATGACACTGATGGCGGTTATTTCCCAGCAGCTTGTGAAGAAAAAAATGGGAGGCCGTGTGCTTGCCAGTGAAGTGATGGTGGTTACAGACGGAATTCGAAATATGATCCGCGGCGGTAACACTCCGCAGATTGCCAATGCCATTGCAACAAGTGCTGCCATTGGTGGTCAGACCATGGATCAGTCACTTGTGAACCTGGTGCGTTCCAGACAGATTGATAAATCTGTGGCAATCGAGTATGGCCATGATCAGGCTTATATTAAAAAGAACGCGTAAATGCATATGACAGAAAGGTGGACGAGAATTGGCAACCTACAAATATACTGCCATCTCTAAAGACGGAGTAAAAGTCTCCGGTGTAGTAGAAGGCTTTAATGAGTTTGATGCGGTAGACCGTATCAAACAGGACTGCGATATCGTTCTGAAGCTAACCGAGGTAGAAGAAAAAAAGCCCGGGCTTCTGAACATGGAAATTGGTGGAAACCGTCTGAATACGAAAGCATTTTCCCTGATGTGTGCTCAGTTTTCCATTATCCTGCAGTCTGGTATTCCTATCGGCCGTACGGTTCGACTGATCGGGGATAAAATGACCGACAAAAAGCTAAAGGGTATTTTGAAAAAAGTAGCAGAGGATGTGGAGGCTGGACGAAGTGTTGCAACCAGTTTCCAGGAGCGTGGCGGTAAGTTGTTGCCGGCAGTTTTTATTGAAACGATCCGTGCCGGAGAGGAATCTGGAAACCTGGCAAGAGCTTTTGAAACCATGTACCAGCACTATGACAAACAGGTAAAAATGCGCGCAAAGGTGCGTAATGCTCTGATTTATCCGGTATTTGTCCTTGCTCTTGCAGTGGGCGTTGTAATTGTGCTGATGGTAAAAGTTGTACCTACTTTCATTGATATTTTTGCATCGTATGAAGCGGAATTGCCTTTAATTACACAGTCTCTAATCTGGGTATCTAATTTCTTCCGGAAATATATCCTGCTTATTGCACTGGTGGTGGCAGCCATTACAATTATTTTCAAACTCTATGCCAATACGGAAAAGGGCCGAATGAATGTGGCAAAGCTGGCACTGAAAATTCCAGTGCTTGGAAATGTTACGCTGCTTAGCGCGGCAAGTGAATTTTCAGCAAATCTGACCACTTTGATTGGCGCCGGTTTGCAGCTTACCAGAGCGGTCAGCATTACTGCAAGAGTTATTAATAATTATTATATCAGTCAGAGTGTTGGAAAAATGACTTCCCGTCTGGAAGAGGGACATACTCTTGGCGAGTGTATGAGAGAAGCAGGCTGCCTGCCAGATATTCTGGTTGATATGACGGCTGTAGGTGAGGAAACAGGAGAGCTTGAGGGAACTTTACATACGGTTTCCGGCTATTATGAGTCTGAACTGGATATGGCAGTCCAGGATGTGCTGAAAAAACTGGAGCCGACTTTATTGATTTTTATGGCTGTTGTTGCAGGATATATCGTACTTGCAGTTTATATTGCGATGTTCCAGATGTATAGTGTTATGTAGGGATAATCTATAAATAATAAGAAAACAGGAAAAAATGAAATGTCGATATATGAAGATACGTTTTTTATGATATACTGTTGTGTACTGGCAGGTGCTTTTGGCGCAGTGCTTGGTTCATTTCTGAATTGTGCTGCATGGCGGATGGCTCATGGAGAGTCTTTTATAAAAGGAAGAAGTCATTGTACAAGCTGTGGCCATGTTCTGGGATTTCTGGATCTGATTCCGGTTTTTTCATGGATTTTCCTGGGAGGCAAATGCCGATACTGTAAGACTAAAATCAGCCCCAGATATATGCTGACAGAACTTTTTTTTGCAGCAGTCAGTGTACTTAGCCTGTTACGATGGGATATTTCAGCGGAATATGTGAGAAATATGGTGCTGGCATGCTGTCTGTTTTGCCTGTCGCTGGTTGATCTGGAGATTTTTGAAATCCCAAACGGATGCGTGATCATCCCTGCCCTTGCATGGTTTGCGGCACTTCCATTTATGGGAATGAAGGGAATGGATGTGCTGATGCATGTGCTTTCCGGCGTAGGCTTAGGCGGGATTATGCTTGTACTGGTGCTGATCTTTGATAAAATCCTTGGCAAAGAGAGTATGGGAGGCGGTGACCTGAAGCTTTTTGTGGTTACCGGATTGTATCTGGGAGTTGCCGCATCGTTGTTTGCTCTGTTTTTTGCCTGTGTTTTGGGGCTTCTGACAGGAGCAGTTATGAAATATCTGGATGAAAAACATCCAAACACAGAGAGAAATGCACAGATTCCGTTTGGCCCGGCGATTGCAATGGCGTCTTATGTGATGCTTCTGTATGGGGACGGCCTGGTGAACTGGTATCTGGGACTGCTTTAAAGTGTAGATGAAATAATCATAGTAAAAGACATAGGATAGAAGAGGTTTGTTATGGCAAAATCATGTCTTGGAATTGACATAGGAAAGGATCAGTTAAAGCTGGTTCTGATGAAAGGGGAAACTATTCAGAAGACTGCATCGGTGCAGATGCCGGAGGGACTTTTGAAAGAGGGCAGGATCGTTTCTGTGGAGACCACAGGAGAACTTATTCGTAAAACCATGAGGGAAAACAAAATCCGCTGTAAAGAAGCGGCTGTTGTGGTGTCTTCAGGAATCTGCTTTCTTCGTAATGTAACCATGCCGGAAATGACACCAGATCAGCTGGTGTATAATTTGCCCTATGAATTCCGTGATTATATTACGGATGAGTTGAAAAAGTATACATTTGACTATTCATGGGGATCTGGAGAGGCTTCTTTAAAGGCAAAAAAACTGAAAAAAAACAGGAAAAAGAAGAACGAAGAAAAAGACGAAAATTCAGAAAATGAAGAAGGTTCTGAGCGTAAGGAAATGGAACTTCTGGCAGCGGCCGCTCCTGTGGAGGACATTGAAGATATCCGCCTTATGGCGCGAAAAGCAGGTTTAAAGCTGACATTTGCCGCCCCGGAGGTTTCTGCCTGTGAAAACCTTCTCCATTATAAGCTGAAGGATGAGCAGGACAAAGAGAAAGAATATGGAATTCTTGACCTTGGAAGCACTTCCAGCCGTCTTTTGATTTTTAAGGGGGACAGGCACCAGGTTACCCGTGTAATTGAGCGGGGAATGGAACAGGTAGAAGAACTGCTGGCAGATTATTTCCATATTGATATTCATCTGGCGCATACCTGGCTTCTGGCTAATCATGAGGATTGTGTAAACAGTGATGTGTGCAGAGATGCGTTTGCCCAGATTAGTGTAGAGCTGATGAGAGCGTTAAATTTCTATCAGTTCAGTAATCCGGACAGCCGTCTGGAAGATATCTGGATCTGTGGTGGTGGTGCTTCTATTGAGGCAATGCGTCAGAGCCTTAAGGAAAGCCTGGATGTGAATATTCACGATGCAGGAGAGCTTCTGGAGAGCATGGGTGGAAATCATGTATCGGGTACACCGGCACTGTGGCTGATCGCGGCAGGAACAGCTCTTGGAAGGACTGCCCGCGCGTCGAAAAAACAGATTAACCTGGCACTTGCAGGACAGAAGAAAAAACATTATTTTGTTGCGATTCCTGCAATCGGAGCAATTGTGGCTGCAGCTGGATTTCTTGGAAAAGTAGCTGTAGCAGACCGTCTGGTGGAAATGAGTGTGCAGCAAAGTCTGGCATCAGATTTGCAGAAGCAGGTGGATGATGTTACAGATTATATTGCCGGTTTTGGAGATCTGCAGCAGACGTATGCACATTATACCTATCAGGGACTTTCGGTAGATGAGCTTAGTTATATCAACCGCCCGAAGGTTTTGAAACTGATGAAAGAAGTGATTTTTCCAAAAGTGACTGTAAGTAGCTGGAGCCTTAGCGGTAATCAGCTTACCCTTCCGGTAACAGGAGAAAATCTTTCGGATATTAATGCACTGGTGCAGCAGCTGGAAGATGAGAAACTGGTGGATTACTGTAATGTAATGACTGCGGTAACAGATGGAAACCAGGAAACTGAGCGGGCTGCGGATAAGGTTACAGGGCAGATCGTGGTTTATCTGGCTGATTCTACAGAAGACGAGGAAAGCGAAGCGGCTGCCGGGGATGAAGCTGGAAGTGAGGAAAGCGGCGGAGCGGAGAGCGAAGCGGCTGGAAACGAGGAAGGCATTGGAGCGGAGAGTGAAGCGGTTGGAAATGTAGATTCGGGAGAGCAGAATGAGGAAGAAGCGGGAGGTGTACAGGAATGAAAATCATGAGTCGTGATTTTACAACGCGAGAAAAAGCATTACTTCTGGTTCTTACTTTAATTCTTATATGTGCCGGATATTATCTGGTAGTTGATCAGCCTGTACGAAGTGCGATTAACGAGGCAAAAAGCCAGCAGGATGAACTTAATACAGAGCTTATGCTTCTTCAGACGAAAGCAGCATCTTTATCCAGAATGCAAAATGAACTGGATTCCATTGAAGAGGACGGAACTCTTGGGAAAATGGGAAGTTACAACAACTCAAAAGCAGAGCTTGATGAACTGAACCAGATTCTTCAGGATGCCAATACATATGATATCAGTTTCAGTGATGTTACCAGAGATGGAAATCTGATCAGGAGAGCGTTTAGCCTGACATTTTCTGCGTCTAATTACAACAAAGCGCAGGATCTTGTAAACCAGCTTTGTACCGGAGAGTGGAGATGTCTGGTAAGTGATATCCGGGTGGCAGCAGATGGAGATGATCTGGAAACCGGTGCTGTGAATGTTGGTGTGACTGCAACTTTTTATGAGACAATGGAAGGTGGAAAAGCAGATAGCGGACTTCCGGCAGATGTGTCTGGAACAACAGATAGTTTTAGTAATGAATCATATTATGAGTAAGGTATTGGGGATTAGGGAGGAAAACAATCATGCTGCGTGCAGCAATTGTGGAAAAGTCAAAAGAGCACCGGGAATATATCCGTGCAGGTCTTGCTGGGGCGGGTATGGAGATTCAGGTAAGAGAATTCACAAATGAATATGATTATCTGGAAAACCTCAATGAAGATGGATCTTCTTTTGATATTTTGTTGCTGAATACAACGATTCGTCATGAAGGTGACGGGTTGCGTCTTGCTGCAGAAGTGCGGGCCAGAAACCGGAAAGTGATGATTTGTTTTATCACAGATTCCCAGCGGTATTATGCAGAGGCCTTTTCTGTGTTTGCAACAGGATATCTTTTGTATCCATTTGATGTAAGCGAACTCCACAATTGCATTACCTTTTTCTGGCAAAAGCCCAATATGGAGCGGAGGGCATCTTTGATGTTGAAAGAGACTGGCGGCAGTTATCGGCGCATTTACTGCCGGAATATTCTTTTCATCGAAAGTTCCAACCGGAAAGTGTATCTTCATCTGGACAATGGAGAAGTCATGGAAAGCTACGCCAAACTGGATGAGTTGGAACAGCAGCTTCCCGGAAAGTTGTTTTTCCGCTGCCATCAGAGTTATATTAGCAGTCTGTATTTTGTGGAAAAAATGGATGCCGGAAAGTTCGTGATACAGTCACAGGAGGTACCGATTTCCAGGAAATATCAGAGGGTGGCGCGGGAGACTTATTATGATTATATGTTTGAGAAGATGTGAGGGATGGATAGGATAAAATAAAAATACTCCTTTTAGATTGAAGAAGTTATCTAAAAGGAGTATTTTGGGGTTAAATTAAGATTTTGTATTTTTAATCATTTTCGCCAGCTACTTTATATGTAGTTCCCGGTGTTCCTGTTGGAGCTGTTGCAGTAACTGAAAAGGTACCTTTTGCACCCGCTGTACCTGGAGCAAACATTACATAAACCGGTCCGGTTGGAAGAGTGGCAACAATATTGTTTTCAGAAGCTTTAATATCTTCAGTGAAATCAATTGTAGACTGCCATCCAGCTTTCTGTTGTTTTAAGGTAATTGGTTTAGAATACCAGGTGCTTTTATCGTCTGTAATTGCTGAAGAAGCAACCTCTGCATAAGCAGCACGAATATTAGCAGCATCAACAGCTTCTCGAGACTTCTCCAATTGACTGGTAAAAATCGGAATTGAAATCGCAACCAATACAGCGATGATAGCTACAACAATAAGCAGCTCGGCAAGGGTAAAACCTTTTTTGTTCTCTTTCACTTTTTTAAACATTTTAAATGCCTCCTAAATTATTTTTTGCATTTTAAGATTTTGGAGCTTTCAGGATTCTTAAGCATCTGGTATTGCAATCTTGATGCATCCTACATCACTATCTAACTGAATTTTCAGATAGCCATAAGAAGATTCAATAAGATCTCGCATCTTGATAATGCTCTTGTCGAATTCCCGAATCACACGGTCCTCACAGGAATACTGAATTTTAATAAGCGTTTGCTCCTGAATATCCCTGCATCGGATTCTGATGTAACGTCCTCTTGGGGGCGTTGTTTCAATACAATTGCGTCTGGCTGTATCTAGTGCCATACTGACAATCTGGCAAAGTCGTTTACCTGATCGATTCTCCTTAAGTTCCTGAATCTCTGCAGATATCCAGATGTCATCCGCTTCTGCTTCTGTCGCAAATCTGTTTAGCACTTCGTTCATTTCAGAATACGATGTATAAAAGCATCTGTTCTGTCTCTGATTCATTCTTTCGATGGTATCCTGTCTTTGCACTGCCACCATCCGTTTCGCTCCTTTCTCTTAGGATGTTTCCATTATAGCAATATTTTTCGGATTTGTACAGATAATGTCGATTATAGCTACTTTTTTGTCAAATTTGGTGTGAAGTTGTTGTTTTTGACACAATTTCTGTTATTTTTAACCATAATATGCTTGGAAACAAATCGAGAATAATTTAATAGAGAGCTATATTATCTTGTTGCTTTCGTAAAAATGGTGTTTGTTCAACCATCATAAAATTTATATTATAAGGGCCGTACTGGTTGCGATTAGTATTCCGATTTTTACTAGCCAGTTGGAGAAATCTAGGGATGCGGTTACAGTAGCAAATATCCGAGCTGCATATGCACAAGCTGCAAGTGAAGTTCTTACTAGCACAAATTCGGGAAAAGCTGGTTCTACTCTAACTTCTGACCAGGATGTAGTATGTAAAGGAACACAGGCTGGATTAAGTGATCTTGAAAAAGAATTACCGGTTGATCAAGCTGGACAAACTTATGTAAAAGACAATTGTGGTGCTGCAAATGCTACTGTAAAATTAAGATTTACATGGACAATTGCTGCTGATGGAAGTAATACCGTTACGATTGGTGCAGCATCATAAATCTGTAGTTAAACAGGATAAAATTTTCTCAAATAAATAATAAGAAAAAGTTTAAACGGTGGTCTTATAGGATCACCGTTTTTCTATAAACCCTCTTATTAAAATGTATTTAAAATTTTCTTTTTGAAGTGCATTTTCATGAGAAAAAGCTATTGATTTAAACTTTCAATTGCGTTTAAAATGGTGAAGGCGTTAGTGGTACCTTATTTGAATTTTAGCCATTTTGCAAAACTCCTCAATGCTACCACATTTTGCCGCAATTTTCAACCATGATTTCAAAACCTCAACATCTGTTTCAGCGCTTATTCTCTCTCGAAGGGAATCTGAAATATTTTCTCCATAATTTTCTAATATTTCCATGATATCTTCAATTCTGCTTTCCAATTTGCCCTCTATTTTACCCTCCATTTTAGCGTCCTGTTCACGATAATACACATATTCCTCAAATGTCATATAATTCCGCCTCACTTCCGTTAAGATCTTTACAGCTTCTACATATTGATAAAATTCTCCGTTTGCTTTGTCCGTGACATTTTCATCAATGCTGTTCTGAATGTAGTTGAGCAGCATTACAAAATTCAGCAATACTGTCACATCTTGCCGCAATTTTCAGCCATGATTTCAAAACCTCAACATCTGTTTCAGAGCTTATTCTTTCCCGAAGAGCATTTGAAATATCTTCTCCATAATTTTCCAATTTTTCCTCCAGTCTGCCTTGTAATCTGCCCTCCATTTTAGCATCCTGTTCACGATAATACACATATTCTTCAAATGTCATATAATTCTGCCTCACTTCCGGTAAGATCTTTACAGCTTCTACGTATTGATGAAGTTCTCTGGTTGCTTTATCTGTGACATTTTCATCAGTGCTGTTCTGGAACTTCTTCGCATCTGTTATGTACCGTATACATCATGTAATCATAACCAAAAACATCATAGTCAGTTATTGAAATCACGTACAAGTTTGGAAGTTTTCGGAAATCCTTTTCCCCACGCTTCATAAGACGGCTGTCAATTTTTGCCTGATAAAAACGATTGTATCTTGGATAATTGATGTCATTGGATAAATGTGGTTCCATGTCATAAATATTCATAGATGGAAGAGTATCTAACCCCGGCAGCTCTTCTTCAATCTACACATCCATGCGTATGCCCTTGTGGTCCGGTGTCAACGCCGGAATTACACGCTGAACATGGACCTTCAGCTTTCCAATAGGACGTTGCAGCAAAACGGAAAGCAGCGTTCGGCAAAAAGGTACTCCTACATCTGGATCATTGGCAATAGCGTTCATCAGAAAGTCATCAATTACGTTTAATTCTTCCAGTGGTCTGAAATGATAGCTCATGTTCCTCCTTTTCCGGCAAAGCCAGAAAAAGAACAGCACACCTGCTGCGGTTGTCTGGTTTTGCCAACATATAAAATTTAACTGATACGGGTGAAAATGTTGGCGAATGCCAGATAAGCCTGTTTTCGAGTTGCCAGACTTGGCAACAGGCGATGAGATTTTCACTTTGATTGTATTTTAGTATATTTTATTTTGAATTGCAATAGATATTGTAGAAAGATATTATAAACTTTTTCTAAAAATCTTATACCTTTTCCACCTTGGATTTTATAATAATTTGGTATAGACAAACATCCACAATTTCGTTAAACTAAAAACTAATTGTGTGTATGGAAGGAAGTAAAAAATGCAAAATAAATCGAAAGGCTTTACCCTGGCAGAACTTCTTATTGTCGTCGCGATAATCGCAGTTTTGGTAGCAATTTCTATCCCCATTTTTTCAAGCCAATTAGAAAAAAGCCGGGAAGCTACTGATCTGGCAAATATCCGCTCTGCCTATGCAGAAGTTATGGCTGATGCAACTACAGGAGATACATCCAGTTCATTGTATGATAGCTTTTTAAGGGAATATATTAAAATTGTATATTTAAAACAGACAAAAGACGGATGGGATATCAACTCATCAAAACTAAATGTAGGTGGCATTTCCCGTGCGGATAGCAGCCATTGGAAGGGCGATGTAAAAGGTGGCGGAAGGTGTGAGGTTGTTTATAATACCACCCGTAATGACATGACTTTGGTCTGGGATGGATATACAATAAAGCCAAATTATCAATGGAAATATGATATTAATGCATCTGAAAAAAAATTAAGTCCGAGTGATGTAAGTGTTGTCCCTGAAGGCTGGCCTGCCAGTGCGGTTCCGGAATTTATTGAAGCAAAAAATAACAGTGGACAGAAATTGACTGTAGAAAGTATCTCCGATAAATATCCGAAATTAAAAGCATGGCTGGCAAAAGGTGGCGGATATGAAATCGGCTACTTTATTACAGATGAAAAAGGGAAAATTTTAAAAGATTCTGGCGGTCAGTCAATTTCAGCAGACAGTGCTAAAAGTTTTGAAATCAGTACTGATGAGGTTCCAGATGGCACGAAAGTAAATATCGCGATTCAATTTTTTAAAATGAAAGATGCTAAGAATCACAATGCAGGTTCTGTAGAAATGACAGAGGAAGAAGCCCGCGAGCTGGAACGTATCTTTTCTATTAAAAATGCAGAATGAAATTATCCATTTCATATATACTGTGATTTTGCGAAAAAACAGGTTCATTTTAGCATAAATTTGGTGAAAAAAATAATAGATTTATTGTCAGCTATGTGCTATCTTAAAACGGCAAATTATTAACCATTTATACTGATGAGAAGTGTTTTTTATGAAGAAAAAAATCAAAAATAATACTGGTTTTACTCTGGCAGAACTTTTGATTGTCGTTGCGATAATTGCTGTTTTGGTTGCAATTGCTATTCCGATTTTTACTACCCAGTTAGAAAAAAGCCGGGAAGCTACCGACCTGGCAAATGTCCGTTCTGCTTATGCTGAAGTGATGATGGCGGCAATTACCGGTGATACATCTGCCACATATACAGGCGATTCTAATCAAAAAATTTATAAAAGTGATAGTGGTACTTATTCCGTTATAGTACAGCCATTGAAGCAAAAGAAAGACAACTGGCAGATGCCAACTCCGATTACGATAGGTGGAGTATCTTCCAATGCAGGCGATACTTACTGGCGAGGAGTTCCAGGTGCTGGAGGATATTGTGAAATTACTTATCATCCGGCGGCAGGAAGTACAGGGAAGTACGTTTCGTTTTATTGGACGGGTGGAAGTGACTCTGGTAATTCTGGAAACAATGGAAATTCTGACCCAACACCAACAGTAACTCCTGGGGTAAATTCTGGAAATAGTTCTGACGATTGGTATAATTCCTTTAAAACCTCGACAACACCGTACCCAACAGAAGAATTTGAAGGAAAGTTAGGACAAATTTATAGCTATAAAGATGAATTATATGTTTGTATAAGTCAGGAGACATATAAAGCTAATGGTTCTCCATCTGCTGAAGAGAACGGATGGTATCAATGGAATTTTATAAAAATTTCTAAAGCTACAACGGTGTTATCTTCCAAAGACTTAAAACCAAAAAATGAATGGCGTCCTAACGAATTAGAACTTCAGGATATAAAAAGAGGCGATATTTATTTTGATGGAAGCAGTTATTATATTATCAAAACAGACGCATCTCATCAAGACGCACCAGACTCTGCAACAGGAACTTCAGGTAACTGGATAAAGGTACAGCTGAGTAATTAACAGCTGTACCTGCTTCTATTTTTTAGATTTTTGTAGTAAGAATGTACTATTGACAGTTTTTCATAATAAGTCTATACTAAAAACACTTTCACAAAAGATAATTCTACATCTGGCCAATCGGCTAATTGACTTCCATTACTTAAATTATTTGAATATGGTGTTTGCAATTTTTGTATATATTTCTGAAATGTGTAATGTTATTTTGCAAATCCAGAATGGTTTTATATAAATTTGCGGCAGGTATGTGAATTAAAAAAAGGACGAAAGATAAAAATGCATTAAGTGTTTATCTGGAAGAAAATCGTAAAATATTTTCAAATTTGCCGGAAGATACTTATAATCTGCTGGTAGTAATGGCAAAAATGAAACAACTGGAAATAGTAAAAAAAGACTTTCAGGAAATCGGAGGAAAATATGATATGTGTAAAGCGTTTAATGATTTAATGGCAGATAGTGAGAAAAAAGGCGAAAATCGTATGGGGCTTTTAAGTGAAAAACTCATAAAAACAAATCGTACCGAAGATTTACTACGTGCCAGCAGAGATTGGCGATATCGTAGAGAATTAATGAAGGAATTTGGGATTGTGTAAAATTGTGAAAAAGAAACCCAGATTCCTGATTAGAATGTCACGAATCTGGGTTTGAGGTTAGAATCTTAACAAATTTATATGCGGAACTTATTGTTTTCCTTCTTTTTGAGGAGCTGCCGCGAGCATTGTAATTTCATATTTTCCTGTTGTTCCGGTAAATTTAATCTGAACACCCTTAGCCTGCTCAACCATAGTTACATCAACATCTGCTATTTTAGCTGTTGTTGCATTAGTCTGTGCCCATTTGTCATCTGTGCTTTTACCATTTATGGTATATGCGTATGTCATATCGGTTGAACTATCCTGGTCAGTAAGATAGGCAGATGCAGCTTCAGCGTATGCCGCACGAACATTAGCCATATCAACAGCATCACGGCTCTTCTCAAGCTGTGCAGTAAAAATCGGAATACTAATCGCAACCAGTACGGCCCTGTCACCGCAGTTTTTCTCCGGTTGAATGAATTTTGCTATTCTAAATTTTACTACCCCGAACCAGCCCCTTCCCATATGTTATATTGAATTTACAATAAAACATACGGGAGGTCAAAATGAACCATTTCTTAAATTTACGTCAGGATACAACGCAGCACAGTGCAGATGTGTACATTTCTTTTTCATCATTTACATCGCGTGAAAAAACAAATTTACAAACAATGATTTTCAAAAAACACTCACTTTTAATGAAAGCAATCCTTGGTTTTCAGATTCAGGATGAACATCTTTTTATACCCTGCAGTCAGATGAATGCAGAGACAGCAGAAGCGTATAAAATATTTGCAGAAAAATTGCTTCAGACAGCATGCCTTCGCAAATGGATAAAATCAGGAAAAATTCCAGGAGAAAGAGCACAGTCATCTTCACAACCGCTCTCGAAAGCTGAAACATTATCTGAAAAATACAGTTTTCGGATCTGGTTAAATCAGCTGGGTTTAAAAGGAACGAAATACGCTAAGATCAGAAAAATACTTACCTGTAATTTATCAGGGAACAGCGCTTATCCAACTGACGAAAAAATGAGTCTGTACAACAAGCGAAGGCGTGCTTTACGCAAAAATAACAGGAAAAAACAGGATTTTTATTTATTATCTCATTGCAAGACCATATCAGCCATAAATCAATCTGTTCAATCAGAAACTCTTATTCCAGAAACTCTTGTTTCGGAAACTCTTATTCCGCAAACAGCCAGTCAGAATACTTTTTCAATTAATAAAACCGTTTTCAATGTAGTTCCAACAGCTGTCTACTGTCGTGTTTCTACCAGCACAATGCACCAGAGGGATTCCCTGGAAAACCAGATTTCACATTACCGGGAAATGCTGCAAAAACACTCGAAGTATCATTTGACGAAAATTTATTATGACCAGGGAATTTCCGGTTACAAAGAAAAACGCCCTGGTTTTGAAAAAATGCTGAAAGATGCGAAAAATGGATGCTTCAGGCAAATTATCACGAAATCGATTACGCGTTTTGCACGCAATACAGACACCATATTAAAAACAACAAGATGGCTGAAAAAAATGGGAATCGATGTTTATTTTGAATTACAGGGAATCCATACACTTTCACAGGATGGAGAACTTCTTCTTACTTTGTATGCGGCATTCGGTCAGGCAGAAAGCGAAACTGCACGGAAACTTTCTCTGATGACGGTACAGCAAAAATATAAAAAAGGGCAGCCTGTCCGTCAGCTTCACAGATGCCTGGGATATGAAAAAGATTTGCATGGTAATTTGATTCCAGATAAGAATGCCAGCCTGGTTCGCCATATATTTCAACTGGCAGCAGAAGGAAATAGTATGGCAGAAATTACCAGATACCTGAATAAGAAAAAGATTAAAACTCAAAATGGCAAAGTCTTTAGCCGCTCCACTGTCAGCCGGATTTTACATAATAACGGATATAAAGGTGATTATATCTGTCAGCGATATTATGTGGACAGCAACCGTAAGCTGGTTCGCAACAAGGGCGAAAAACCCATGTATTATATTCGGCAGGATCACATCCCCATAATATCCTGTGATTTATGGGAAAAGGCACAAAACGCACTTAAAAAGTCCAGATACAAACAGGTACACAATCTGGAAAAGAAGCCTGTTTGTGATAAGGCCATAGATAATTTGCCTGCTGCTACCAGATCTACAGTCCCCCTTTCGCTGGAAAATTATCCATACAAAAACCGTATTTTCTGTAAATATTGTGGAGCCCGTCTTCGCCGGATTATAGCCAGGAACGGTTCAGTCTGGTGGATCTGTAACACGCTCAGTCGAAAAGGCAAAAACTTCTGCAAGGGAATCCGTGTTCCTGATTCGCGGTTACAGCCGTTGCGAAACATTGATATTGCTGCGTACATTGGAAAGGAGATTATAGATGGAAAAGAAATTTACGGTTATTCCACCGAACCAGACAGCTGCAAAAACTGAAAATACAAAACAAAAAAGCCGGGTGGCAGCATATTGCAGGGTGTCCACAGAGCAGGAAGAACAGCTTGGTTCCTTCGCAAATCAGATTGCCTATTATACAGATTACATCAATGGGAGAAAGGATTATCAGCTTGTGGAAATTTTCGCCGATGAGGGTATTTCCGGCACAGGAATACGAAAACGGACAGGCTTTCGCAGAATGATTACTGCCTGTGAAGAGGGAAAGGTGGATTTGATAATTACTAAATCCATCAGTCGTTTTGCAAGAAATACCCGGGATTGCCTTCACTATACCAGACGTCTGAAAACTCTTGGCATTCCGGTGATTTTCGAAAAAGAAGGAATCAATACAATGGAAGCATCTGGTGAACTTCTTTTTACCATACTTTCCAGTCTTGCACAGGAAGAGTCACGAAATATTTCCGAAAATACCAGATGGGGGATTCGTTCCCGTTTTCAGCAGGGAATCCCGCATATTAATACAGTCAGCTTTCTGGGATATGATAAGGATGAAAACGGACAGCTGGTAATTAATGAGAAGCAGGCAGAGGTGGTCCGGCGGGTTTTCGAAAATTTTCTGGAGGGCTGGCAGCCGTCTGAGATTGCACGCAGTTTTAATGAGGAGATGGTTCCCGGTGTTCACGGTGAGGCTCGCTGGGTAGCTGCGTCTATTGTCCGTATGCTTCAGAACGAGAAGTATAAAGGGGATATCCACATGCAGAAATATTATATCCGCGATTTTCTTACAAAAGAATTATGCAAAAATAATGGGAATCTGGAAAGCTATTATGTGGAAAATAATCATCCTCCCATTGTGGATCGTGAAATCTGGGAGGCAGCCGGACTGGAGCTGAAAAGACTGGAAGAATTCAGACAAAAACACAGGATCCGGGAACTTGGGAGTTGTACCAGAGAGCCTCTTTATGGGAAAATTTTCTGTCAGCACTGTGGCGGCAGATTTGTAAAAAAATCAGGTCAAAAAGTCTGGAAATGCATCAACACTACAAAAGAAAAGGGGAAAATCTGTCAAACCCGATTCATAGATGAGAATATACTGGATCGTGTATTTAATCGGGCATGGGAGGCATTTGTTATGGAACGGGAAAAATTTATGACTGAATGGGAACATGCTTTGCAGACAGGAAATGCATTGGAGCATACGCGCGCCCGGCAGATGATCCAGCTGACAAAAAGAAATCCACATTGGCAGGAGGTATCAAAGTGGAAAAGAATGTTGATTCGGGAAATCTATGTGGAAAATTCCGGAAAACTGCAAGTCGTTTTTATGGATGGAACCTGTTTTACCTGTCTGGACGAATATGCATTTCTGGGATATAATGAATAAAAATGTGAATTTCTATAATAGATTTCCAAATATCTTGATCCAGGTTGGAGGAGCTAAAATGACAAGTGACATGTTTCCGTTGGTTTCTGTAATCATGCCGGTTTATAATGGTGCGAAATATATCGGACAGGCAATCAGCTCTGTATATGCACAAAAAGTGCCTGTGGAATTGATCGTTATTGATGATGGTTCTACGGATAATATTAAAGAAGTACTGCAGCCCTGGGAAAACCGGGATGATTTTATATATACCAGAAATGACCATAATCTTGGTGCTGCCGGCTCCAGAAACCGTGGAGTGGCTATGGCAAAGGGAAAGTATGTGGCTTTTTTGGATGCAGATGACTGGTGGGCGGATGGGAAACTGCTGCATCAGCTGCAGGCGCTGGAAAAGACGGGGGATGTGCTTTGTTCTACCGGTCGTGAACTGATGGAACCAGATGGCAGGTCCACAGGTAAATATATTCCGGTAAAATCCCGGCTGGATTACAGAGAGCTTTTGAAACATAACAGTATTAACTGTTCCTCTGTACTGATACTTCGGGAAATTGCCCGGGAATTTCCCATGGAACATGATGACAGCCACGAAGATTATATTACATGGCTGAAAGTTGTGCGTAAATATGGACATGCCACCGGAATTGACAAACCATATTTGAAATACCGTCTGTCTCAGGGCGGAAAGTCCCGGAACAAAATAAAATCTGCAGCAATGACCTATCAGGTATATCGCTACGTGGGATATGGCCCGGTGAAAAGTGCATGTTTTTTCGTATCCTATGCGCTTCATGGAATTTGGAAGTACAGATAAAGGGGAGGTATAACGTATTTTTATCGCCGGGTGAATGTGAAAACCATATCTGGAATTGTTAAAAAAGTACAGTCAGGAATCCACGCATTTCCTGGCTGTACAGAATTTAGATATTTTTTGAAATTTGCAAGCCTGTTTTTTAACCAGGAGCAAAATCTCCCGGAAATGATATTTATTTATGCAGATCTTCTTTAATCTGTGTGGTGGAGATTTCCGGTGTTCTTGGCAGATAGATCACGTCACAGTAAGGCTTCAGGAAATCAAATTTCCCAGCCCAGTCATCGCCCATAACAAAAGTATCTACATGGTATTCTTTTATATCAGAAATTTTCTGTTCCCAGTTTTCTTCCGGAATTACCAGGTCTACATAACGGATGGCTTCCAGAAGATGTTTCCGCTTCTCATAGGAAAAATAACATTTTTTCCGTTTCTCATTCCAGTTAAACTCATCGGTAGACAGAGCTACGATCAGATAATCGCCGTATGCTTTGGCTCTCTGTAACAGATTGATGTGCCCGTAATGTAGCAAATCAAAAGTTCCGTAAGTAATTACTCTTCTCATATGGCTCTCCATTATAATTATAATCTTATGTTTAAATTCCTTATTTTTGAACAGCGACTACAGTATACCATATTTCCGGGAAAAGCACAAACATGCCTTGTGGAGGTCTGAAATATTGGGTATAATGTTGTTACTGCGAACAACAGGCAATATAATTTTTTGAATAAAAATTAAAGAAAAGGAAACGTTATGAACGTATTTGATATTTTGGGGCCGGTTATGATCGGTCCATCCAGTTCCCATACCGCCGGTGCAGCACGGATTGGACTTGTGACCCGTGCACTTCTTGGAAAAACACCGGTAAAAGCACATATTTTTCTTCATGGCTCTTTTGCAAAGACCTATAAAGGGCATGGAACAGATAAGGCAATTGTGGCCGGAATCCTGGGAATGAAAACTGACGATGAGCGTATTCGTTTTTCCCTTGATGTAGCAGAAAAACAGGGGCTTCAGGTTCAGATCGAAACAGGAGAGCTGGAGAATGCACACCCTAATACTGCACAGATCACGCTGACTGCAAAAGATGGAGAACAGGTTTCTCTGCGTGGCAGCAGTATCGGAGGCGGTAATATTCTGATTACCCGTGTAAATGGAATGGAGGTTTCACTTACAGGTCAGAATCCGGCACTTATTGTGCTTCACAAAGATGCACCGGGAACCATTGCGGCAGTTACAGAGCTTATGGCAGAGTACGGCGTAAATATCTGTAATTTCCATCTGGCGAGGCAGACGAAAGGCGGGCTGGCAGTGATGACTATCGAGAGCGACAGTTATCTCGGGCCGGATCTCAATGAGAAAATTAATCATCTTGAAAATATTTATTCAAGCACGATGCTGGAGCCTGTTTAAAAAATCATTCCTGCAATCTGCACGCCCCACTTTGCGGTATATTTTGCCCGAATT
>OLQK01000534.1_pt1 | contig 38665 bp, 45 predicted proteins | sample 1672501 | NCBI WGS metagenome assembly OLQK01 (sample SAMEA3136693, study PRJEB25190) | human gut metagenome | biome: human gut; feature: human-associated habitat; material: faeces | place: Austria | collected 2013
GCGGACGATTTTGCCCGACCTTGCAGCTGCGGGAGGGAGCACCACATAGACGTTAAGGAAATTGTGATTGAATCAGGAGCCATCGGGAAACTGGAAGAAGAAATGTCAGACGGAGATCTGAGAGAATATATTTCCCCGCTTCTGATCTGTGACACAAACAGTTACAAGGCAACAGAGGAACTGATGGAAGACATCTACGACCGGTGCCAGGTACTGATCCTGGATGCCGAAGGCCTTGAGGCAGATGACCGGGCCGTGGAAATCGTAGAGAATTATATGGAAGAGGACATTGATCTCGTTCTTGCGGTAGGCGCAGGTACGATCCATGATCTCAGTCGGTTTGTGGCCCATCAGTACCGGATTCCTTTTGTCTCTGTGCCCACCGCAGCCAGTTCAGACGGATTTACTTCTACAGTAGCAGATATGACATGGAATGGTGTGAAAAAGACAGTAGCAGCATCTGCGCCACTTTTTGTTTTTGCGGATACGGACATTTTTGCAAAAGCACCGAAGAGACTTACCGCTGCCGGTGTGTCGGATATTCTGGGAAAATATATTGCTCTGGCAGACTGGAAAATAGCCAGTATTCTTTCGGAAGAGTATTACTGTGCAGAGGTGGTAAATCTGGAAACAAGAGCTGTCCGGACTGTGAAGGATAATCTGAAGGAGATTGCGGCTGGCGAAGAAGAAGCATGTGAGAAGCTGATGTACGCCCTGGTGCTGTCAGGGCTTGCCATGCAGATGACCGGGAGTTCCAGACCTGCATCCGGAGCAGAACATCATCTGGTACATCTCTGGGATATGGAAGTTGTGAACGGGCATCTGGATGCGCTCCACGGTGAAAAAGTTTCCGGGGGAACCATGCTGGTACTTCTGGAGTACAAGAAAATTGCGGATGCCATCCGAAGAGGAACCTGCAAAGTCCATACCTGTACAGAGGAAGACCAGGAACTCCTTAAGGAGACTTTTGGAAAAAAAGGGATTCTCGGAGCACTCGAAAAAGAAAACACTCCGGAACCTCTGGATGATGTGAGCACGAGAGAACTTTCCGATGCGCTTCCCCGGATCCTTAAGATCATTGACGCGCTTCCGGCAGTTACAGATATGCAGGAGATGATGAATACAGCCGGATGTGTAAGTAGAGTCCGGGATATCGGACTGCCAGGCGAGGTGATCGAAGAGAGTCTTTTGCTTGCACCGTATACAAGAAGAAGGCTGAGTCTTTTAAGACTTCGAAAGATGCTCACATACTGATCAGAAAAGATCACAATAAGTTCTGTTGACTTGGCATAAATTTCAGGAAAGGCAGTGAGGAATGGTTTGATGAGAGTAGGAATGGGATATGATGTACATAAGCTGACAGAAGGCAGAGATCTGATCCTTGGAGGGGTAAACATTCCCTGGGAAAAAGGTCTTCTTGGCCATTCTGATGCGGATGTACTGATCCATGCGATCATGGATGCGCTTCTGGGAGCTGCGGCTCTTGGAGATATCGGGAAACATTTTCCGGATACAGATCCTGCATATAAGGGAATTTCCAGTGTGAAACTTCTGGTACATGTTGCCGGGCTTCTGAAAGAAAACGGTTATGCGGTGGGAAATATTGATGCCACGATCATTGCCCAGAAGCCAAAGATGGCACCACATATTCCGAAGATGAGAGAAAACATTGCAAAAGCACTTGGAATTGAAATATCACAGCTGAATATCAAGGCAACCACAGAAGAAGGCCTTGGCTTTACAGGACAGGGAGAGGGGATTTCTTCTCAGGCGATCTGCTCCCTGTATAGAATCGGGAAATTGGAGGAAGAGTAACATGAAGATTTTTAACACACTCACAAGAAGAAAAGAGGAATTCGTACCTCTGGAAGAGGGCAAGGTAAAGATGTATGTTTGCGGACCTACAGTTTACAATCTGATCCATATCGGAAATGCCCGTCCTATGATTATTTTTGATACGGTACGAAGATACATGGAATATAAAGGATACGAGGTTAATTATGTATCCAACTTTACAGATGTAGATGACAAAATCATCAAAAAAGCCATTGAAGAGGGTGTTTCCGCAGAGGAAATTTCCACCCGCTATATCAAAGAGTGCAAGAAAGATATGGCAGACATGAATGTAAAACCTGCCACAACCGCACCTCAGGCAACACAGGAGATCCAGGGCATGATCGACATGATCCAGACCCTCATTGACAAGGGATACGCATATCCGGCAGCTGACGGAACCGTATATTTCCGTGTAAAGAAATTCAAAGAGTACGGCAAGCTTTCCCACAAGAACCTGGATGATCTCCAGTCTGGTTTCCGTTCCCTGAAGGTATCCGGCGAGGATCAGAAGGAAGATCCGCTTGACTTCGTACTCTGGAAACCGAAGAAAGAGGGCGAGCCGTCCTGGCCGTCACCGTGGTGCGACGGACGTCCTGGCTGGCATATTGAGTGTTCTGTTATGTCCAAGAAATATCTCGGAGAAGAGATTGATATCCATGCAGGCGGTGAGGATCTGATCTTCCCGCATCATGAGAATGAGATCGCACAGAGTGAGTGCTGCAATGGCAAAATTTTTGCAAGATACTGGATGCATAACGGTTTCCTGAACATCGACAACCGCAAGATGTCCAAATCTCTCGGAAACTTCCGTACTGTACGTCAGATCGGTGAGCAGTATGATCTTCAGGTTCTCCGTTTCTTTATGCTGAACGCACATTACAGAAGCCCGCTGAACTTCAGTGCGGATCTGATGGAAGCAGCCAAGAATTCTCTGGAGCGTATCTTGGAGGCTGCAGGCAAGCTCAGCGATCGTAAAGACAATGCGGCAGCAGAAAATATCACAGAGGAAGAACTTGCACTTCTCAAAGAGGCAGAAGGCTTTGTTACCAAATTTGAAGCTGCCATGGATGATGATTTCAACACTGCAGATGCACTTGCTGCCATCTTTGAGCTTGTTAAATTTGCCAATACGAATGTAAACGAAAACAGCTCAAAAGAATTTGCGGCAGGTCTTTATGAGGAACTTTTCAAACTCAGTGATGTGCTGGGACTGAAGATCGAGAAGAAAGAGGAAATCCTTGATAAAGAGATCGAGGATCTGATCCAGGAGCGTCAGGCTGCAAGAAAGGCTAAAGATTTCAAGAGAGCAGATGAGATCCGTGACGAGCTTCTGAAAAAAGGTATCATTTTGAAAGATACAAGAGAAGGTGTGAAATGGCAGAGAGCTTAAGGGAGCTTAAAGAGCTGTTTGATCTCAAAGACGCGGATCTTCGTACCTATTCACCACTGACACTGGCTTATATCGGGGATGGTGTTTATGAACTGGTGATCCGTACCATCCTCGTAAAAAGAGCAAACTGCCCGGTAAACCGTCTCCACAAAAAAGCCAGCAGTCTTGTAAAAGCGTCCGCGCAGTCGGGTATGATGGAGATCATTGAACCGCTTCTGACAGAAGAAGAAAAAAGCGTATACCGGAGAGGAAGAAACGCCCATTCCGCTACCATGGCCAAACATGCGACCATGGCAGATTACCGGCGTGCTACAGGTTTTGAGGCGTTGATGGGATATCTTTATCTGAAAGAGGATTTTTCAAGGATACTGGAGCTGGTCCACGCAGGACTTGAGAAGGAGGAAGTTTAAAGTGACTGAAATGATAGAAGGAAGAAATGCGGTACTTGAGGCATTTCGTTCCGGCAAATGTGTTGATAAACTGTTTATTCTGGATGGCTGCCAGGACGGCCCGGTCCGTACTATCGCAAGAGAAGCCAGAAAACATGATACCATTGTGAAATTTGTTCCGAAGGAACGTCTGGATTCCATGAGTGAGACAGGTGCTCATCAGGGCGTGATCGCACAGGTTGCGGCTTACGACTATTCTACTGTGGAAGACATCCTGAAAAAAGCAGAAGAAAAAGGGGAGCCTCCTTTTATTATTCTTCTTGATAATATTGAAGATCCCCATAATCTGGGAGCAATCATCCGTACTGCCAACCTTGCCGGTGCCCATGGAGTGATTATCCCGAAACACAGAGCAGTAGGTCTGACAGCTACCGTTGCAAAGACTTCTGCCGGTGCCCTGAATTATACACCGGTTGCCAAGGTTGCCAATCTTGGACAGACCATTGACGAGCTGAAAGAAAAAGGAATCTGGTTTGTGTGCGCGGATATGGACGGAGAAGTGATGTACCGCCAGAACCTGACAGGACCCATCGGCCTTGTGATCGGAAATGAGGGAAATGGCGTCAGCCGTCTTGTAAAGGAAAAATGTGATTTTACTACCGCGATCCCGATGAATGGAGACATTGATTCCCTCAACGCTTCTGTAGCAGCAGGAGTACTTGCATTTGAGATCGTGAGACAGAGAATGGCGAAATAACAGATACAGCTTAAGCTGTTCGGAGAAAAAATGTGCCGATATAATGAGACAGAGGACGAAGTTCTCATCCAGAGACTTCGTGCCGGAGAATCCATGATTGCAGATTATCTGATGGAAAAGTACAAAGGTCTGGTCAGAAAAAAGGCAAGAGCCATGTTCCTTATTGGCGGGGATACCGATGACCTGATCCAGGAAGGTATGATCGGACTGTTTAAAGCAGTCCGGGATTATCAGCCTGACCGGGAATCATCCTTTCAGTCCTTTGCGAATATGTGTATTGACAGACAGATCTACAGTGCGATCAAAAGTTCAAACCGTCAGAAACACCAGCCGCTGAATACGTATATATCCTTAAGTGACAGGAAAATGGAAGAAAATCTCAGAGATTCCTGTGCGGAACATGATAATCCGGAAGCAATCCTGATTGACCGGGAAAATGTAACAGCGCTGAAAGAAGAAATGAAAAAGAGCTTAAGTTCTCTGGAAAATCAGGTGTTTCAGCTGTATGCTGCAGGAAACGGCTATGTGGAGATCGCGGAAATCCTGGGCAAAACGCCGAAGGCTGTTGATAATGCCTTGCGAAGGATCCGCAAAAAAATGAAACGCTGTTTTGGAGAAAGTTAATTCCCCTCTTTTCTTTTGGATATAAAAGTATTAAAATGATGTTAAAAACAGCGGAACAAGAAAGGAGACCAATTATGGCAAAGATCAATAAATACTGGGGACTGGTTGCAGTAGGAGCTCTTACCGCGGCAGCAGCAGGAGCTATTGCAGCGATTATATCCAGAAAATCTGTATGTGAAGACGATTTTGAAGATGACTTCGATGATCTCGATGATATTGAAGAGGACGAGAAGAAAGAAGAAAAAGAAGAGAAAGAAGTCTTCCAGGACTGGGACAAAACCGCATCTGAGACTGTAGAAGTTTCCAAAGAGACAGAAGAAGATGCAAAAGAAGCGCCAGCTGAGGAAGAAGAGACGGAAGCGGAAACAGAGGAAACTGCAGCTGATGAGGCAGAAGAAAAAGCAGAAGAGACAACGGAAGAATAAAGAATAGAGAAATCCCACAGAATTGCCGGATAAAGCGAGTTCTGTGGGATCTTTTTTGTTTATAATAGTATTTAAGATAAAAAATAAAGCTGCTGACGGGAATCGAACCCGTGTGCAATATGCCAAAAATCCTTATTTTATGCGACTTTGCGGAGTTGATGTTTGATTACCTTTGATTACCTTAAAGTGGGAAAAAACTTATAAAATCAATGCTTTATAGGCATGAAATTTTTTGATTACCTTTTTAAATACGAAACAAAATTAAAACGAGATTGAAACCAAAATAAAAACAGGAGGAAATCTTGCACATATGACAGATAATAGAATAGTAAAAAGAGATGAACGATACGGATTTCAAGGCTCATGATAAGTCGAGACTGTAGCAGTACAGTTTATGGACAAGTCATGAGCCTTTTTTTACTTTTTATTTTGAAAGCAGCTATTATTCATATCTTCACCGGGACTTGCATATATAGCTGCCCTGTGAGCACGTATTTGATCTGTAAAGGGATTGAAAGTGATAAGATGAGATTTCGTTCACTTGAAAAATAAAACGAATTACAGGATGAATTAGAAGGTCGAAAAAAAAGCAGATCCCCGATTTAGGAATCTGCTGCAAGTAAATTATATCATTAATTAAAAAAATACCGTCGTGATTCCCGGCAGTATTTCGCATTCTGTCCTACAACATATCCCCCAGTTTTTCTAATGCACGGCAATACCTCAGATGTTACCCAGCGTTTAAAGCGTTTTGCGGATTCAAGTTTGCTGCCGAGGATGAGAGAGTAGAGACCGGATTCGTTAATGATGTATGCCTTTCCGATCGTCTTCCCATTTTGGGAATTCGGTAGCATTTTAATAACTTTATCTTCTGAATCAACATGGGCAATAATTGCTTTACTAGCGTTACTGTATCCAAGTGCGTCTGCTACATCTTTTCCTACAAACCATGGCTCTCCATCAATCTCAATGCAGCGCAGATTTCCAAATTCTGGATGATTGAAGGTCTCACATTGAGAAGTAGAAGAGGGAGATGTTGAATTATTACCCCATCATCTTTAGTCATAAATGTCTGCTTGCTATTAAATTGATGTTATACAACTATTATAACAGATAGAAAATATGTTCGCAATAGAAAATTTAGAGGATAGAATTTTATCCCCTAGAACAAAATGAACTAAAACACATAAAAACCCCATCTTTGACATTTAGCAATAATTACTGAAAATTACGATTCGTTTTTGGACTAATTGCTGAAATATATAAATTTTCTTTACAACTTTATCCAACAGTGCTATGGTTAAAACGATTACAGAAGAAATGTGCTGTAAGCGTACCTTACAAAGTCTTGGAAAATAATCAGTAAACGTATATTTCTTACGCCATGTGGGGTAAGAGTAGTGTATATGCCATGTGGGATATGCCACGTTGAGAATTATTAAGCCATGTCATATAGAAGAACACCGCTTGCTACTGGTAAGCAACAGTAAAAGTATATGCTGAACGTTTTGGCGTAGTATGTAATTTTTTATTAGAATACTTTGAAAGAAGTGACTATTTGATACACAGGTATAGTGTATCTTTTTTTACACCAAAAAATAAATTCAGAATATTACCGATTTACAATACAATTAACTGAAATATGCTATAATCTGATAGTAAAAAAGCACTGACAGCATATAAAACTGAACAGTGCTTTACTTCTTTGATGGAAATACATTCTTATAATCGGTCAGATCACAGATATAATTCATATCTACGTTATACAGTTTCGCCAGCTTAATCATGGAATCGAGAGGAATACGAGTTTTGCCAAGCTCATAATCAGCATATGTTCGCTGCCCAACATTCAGAACAGAAGCAACGTAAGCCTGAGTATAATCATGATCTTCCCGAAGATTGCGAATCCGGGCCAGATAATTCATGCAGACACCTCCGGGATGTTTTTTCTTATTCTATCCTAGAGCAATAAACTCTATTGACATTTAGAGTAATAAACTCTAAAATTGAAAATGAAGAGAAAACTGACCACGGAATCAGTATTATATGTAGAGAGATGTGGTGGAAGGAGAGAGGATGGATAAGAGTTACTTGGATGATCCTGAGATAATGGAAGGATTGCTACAAGTGTTGATTGCTGAAGGATGGTTTAGTAATTGTGCCGAACCGTCATTTCCAGAGTATGAAGAGTGTGAAATTTCTGATACACCGGAAGATCCAGAAGGGGACAAACGAGGTTGGCAGCAGCTTAAAGAACATTTGCAGAGAGAAGGATTAATGGCAGCAGAATAATGTATTCCCGGCAATCTTAATTGTGCAATATGTTGAAAAGAATAACAGGCAGAATTGGTTAGTGCATTTTGAATTGTGGAAGAGTATAATGAGAAATGTGAAAACTATGTGAAAATCTTGTGAAACGTAAGTAAAACTGAATACGGGCAAACCCGGAGAAATCCGGCGGCGCAAAACTATAGGGTTTAAGCAGAAGTAAGGCAGCCAGTTGTGAGATATGAGAATTCGTATGTGATGATATGGATAATTAAGGCGTTCTTTCTTTGATGGGAGGAATGTCTTTTTTATATACTGAAGAATGTGGAGGAAAAGGGTATGAAGAACAGAATTGCAAAACAAGTATTAATGATATGTATGGTTTCTGCACTGTCAGTAAGTATGCCAATGACAAGTTTTGCAGCGAGAGAAAAGAAAGAAACGAGTGAAAAAAATGAGAGTGATGATATTACAATATCGAAAAAAGGAGCAGATATGGTGTTATATAAAGATGAAAAAATATCTGCGGAATTTAGCGATTGTACATATACAAAGGATGCGTCAGATGCACAGTTTACAATTAATTTGAGAAATAATTATCCTAATATTTTTACAATTGCTTTTGATAATGTAAAAGTTGACGGTTCGGCATTAGAATTAAGACCAAATTCGGGAGAGTATAAGGCAGGAACTTCGGTATGGACATCTTGGAGAGTTGAATTAGAAACCTTACAGACAGTTGGTTTGACAGATTTTAAAGAGATGACTTTTACTGTAAAAGGAACATTAAATGATGGAACAAACTTATTTGAAAAAAATGTAACTATTAAGAGAGAAGCTTTTAAATCTCTTGCGGATGAAGATAATGACACGACTGAAGCTGAAAATAATGAAAACGAAGATAATAATGATTCGGCAGAAGCAAGTGATTCTGAAAATGTTGAAATAGATTCTACTGATGAAGAAAAGGATAATACTTCTGATATTGAAGCGAGATTGTCCGCATTAGAAGATAATACAAAAGAGTTAGAGGAAAAGAACGAGAAGCTGGAAAATGAGAAAAAAGAGCTGGAAGAAAAAGTAAAGAAACTTGAAGAAGAAAAAGCCAAACAAGAAAAAGAAGAAAAGAAAAAAGAAAAAAAATCAAAAGAAACACCAACACCAGAACCCACAGAAGCACCTGCCGAAGAAACTCCTACACCAGAAGCAACAATACCGGAACCTGCTGCTGAAGCGGAAGCTCCTGCTACTCAGCCAGTAGTAGAGTATAAAGATGCTACTACCGTTAGAATTGTGCAGCAGACATTGAATAATGTAGGTTATAATTGTGGAAATCCAGATGGTGTGCCAGGTGGTAAAACAACAGAAGCTATAACAAAGTATCAGACAGATAAGGGAATCACTGTAAATGGACTTGTAACAGACGAATTATTACAGTCACTTAATATTGTAGAGCAAGTACAGGAAGCTGTTAAAGCTGAAGGATCAAAAGCTGAGTATAGCTCAGATTAAGGTTCCTGCTCTCATTATAACGGATTACAGCAAAACATTCAACGCTGATCCGCTTATCCAGCCATCTCAGAGAGCAGTTCCTTCTTATATTTATAGAATGTCTTTCTTGTGATCCCAGCCTGAGTAATAGTTTCCAGATCGTTGAGTGATCCGCCGAACGTTTTGTTATGCTTCAGGATAATTTCTTTTGCTGCAATGGATTTCTTTGTTACAAGCTTTGAACCGGAAGTCTGTCCGATCTGTTTACCGGAAAGCCTTGCGGTCTGCATTCCTTCTTTAGTACGTTGCCTGAGATCCTGAACCTCTTTTTCTGACTGTTCAAAAGCAAGTCGGATCTGTTCCTTGGCAAGCAGGAGCAAATATTTATTGATCCCTTCCAGAATACAGTCAATGTCGGTTCCTGTAGTTGGGATGCCACCTTGCAGCGCACTTTTATAGGTTTCTGTGTTTATGTGTGGTTCCTTCAGGAATACAAGATTAATTCCTTTGCTGAAAAGATCCTCATACATGGTAAAACCTTCTTCTGCATCACGGGACATTCTGGAAACAGAATCAAAGATAATGGTATCACCTGCGTTGAGCTTCTTCAGGAGCTTTTCAAATTCTCTTCGTCCCTGAAATTTCGTTCCGGTAAAAACTTCTCGGATGATTTCAGACTGTGGATATGCAGCAAGGATATTCCTGATCTGCCTTTCAATGCTTTGCTGTGGTGTGCTGATTCTTGCGTAACCAAAATATCTGTTCATGATGTTCCCTTCCTGTAGTAAATTTAAGGCTCCCTTAAAATGACACTGTAATAAGACTGCCTTGGAGCCTGAAATGATAATGGTTTTACTACTTTTTGCATACTACCTTACTTTTACCACTAATTTGTCAGCAGATGTTTACGGAATTTCTGCCATGCACGGATATAAACCTGTCGAGCTGTTTCTGTTGGCTTCGCTTCCTGTTCGGCCTGAGAAATGATCTGGTCAATGGTTGGCTCCGGTATACAGAAATCAGTCATCAGCTTCCTGAGATCTTTTTTCCAGATGGGACAAGCTGTATAAGGTCTGTTTTCCGTAAGTACATAGTTCCTCATAATTGATACCGCCTTTCTGATGGATTCTATTGCCTTGGAAATCCTGCTGCCAGAGAGTGAACCCGGCAGCAGGAGAGAAGATTATACAAATGGAATCGGAATGTTTTTACAGATGAAAGCGTAAGCACGAGTTCTCTGTATACTCACAAGAGCTGTTTTTTCATCCTCTGTAAGATCAATATGCAGGATGTAGGCTTTGTGATAATAGATATCCGGTTCCTTTTCAGCAAGTGTATCAAGAAGATCCTTCAGACCATCCAGAAATTTATTTACACGGTGCTGGCGTTCGTAGGGATTACGGATTACGTTATACCATGTGTGATCCTTCATGACAACATGAAAACCTTCAAGTTCGCTTGGTAAAGTTACGCAAGCTTCACAACGACCTGTTTCTGTATTGTAATGTACCCAACCCATAGTGTTATACCTCCTTTTTCTCTTCTGCAAATGAAACAGGAATATCTTTAAAGACAAATTCATAGCCACGGTTTCTCTGCAAACTGACCAGTGCAGTATTGGAAGCTTCTGCAAGATCAATGTGCAGGATGTAAAAGTATCTGATTGTCAGCATAAATTCTTCATCTGAGTAGCTGTCCAGAAGCTTTTTAAGGTTATCCAGAAATGTCGGAAGAGATGCTTTTTTAATAGCGTTCCATGTATCTTCGTCCATGACTACGGTATCAAAGTCACAAAGTACACGGGGCAGGCTTCTGTATTCACAGATTTTGGTTTTAGGATCGTAGTGTTTCCAACTCATAGTGTAGTACCTCCTGATTATTTATTCTGATTGCCGATTTTCTTAAGAGAAATGATCTCATTCCTGAAAACAAACTCATAGTTACCTTTTCTCTGCAAGCCGATAACTGCATTGGTTTCGTCTGCGGAAAGTTCAATGTGCAGGATATAGTCGTTCTGATGTTCCATAACCGGACGCTTTTCTTCCTGGGCATTCAGAAGAGTAGTAAGATCCTCAAAGAACTGTTTCTGTCTGGTCTTGCTGCTGCCGGACTTTGTACTGGTCTTACTGATGATCTTCCATGTTTGCTCCGCCATGACTACAGCATGGAAGCAGGAAAGCTCTGAAATGTAGCCACGGAGACAGGTTTCTTCAGTTTCTTTGTTGTAATACATCCAGCTCATGATCGGTGTTCTCCTTCCTGATCTTCAATGTCGTATTGCACAGGTGTTTCATTGAAGATAAAATTCAACAGAGTGTCCCATCTGTGCAGTGGCTCCATAGCTTCCAGTGTTGGAATAACATCCTGCGGATATGTGGTGCTAGGAAGAAAACGGTCGATGATCTCCTGAAGGTACTCAAGCTGTACCTGATTGTATTCATCATTAGTGATCTCGTCCTCTTGCATTAGATGGAATGTGTAGCCCCAAAAGCGATTGAACGCTGCCAGCGGTGTGATGTGTCCCTCTGTGATCCAACGTGTCAATACGCTTTTAATGGCATTGATGTCTATTCTTGTGCCGTGTGTCATTGTGAAAACCTCCTTGATCTGTGATTAATAGCCGAAAAACAGCCAGTGTACGATCATTCCATAAGGAATCCCGACCATGAAAAGGATGAACAGCAGCCACTGTAAGCCGTTGTACAGCTTTCTTCGTATGTACTTTTTCAGACGGTACTTAAAGATTGTGCACCACTGGCTATAAGTCATAAGTGGCTGCGGATCAGTATGTTTCATGGTTTTGTCCTCCTGTGAAATGATGTGATTTTCTTGTGATCCTGAAGGGAAGAAATTTCCTCCCTTCAAGATCGAAGGAAAAATATAGCTTTTGCCCGTCATGCCGATAGCACAGCAATAAACAGTTTGATAGAAGCCCCCGTAACGCCGATAGGTCAGCGGTAAGATCATCCTTCCTGAAAAGAAATATTCCTGTAGATACCGGAATGAAGAAGATCATTGTAAAACTTCTCAGCTTCCGATCTGTCTGTAAAGCATCTGGAATAACTGGCATTGGAAGCATTAAAAGATATTCGGTATAACATGCTCTTGTCCTCCTTGTTCTCTGACTACCTGACCGCCGTTGTGACGGTCAACGCTCACAGCTTAAAGCCCTGTTTATAGTGGCTGTGACCACTTATTTCACGTATAATCTGCGGTACTGGCTAACTCTCTGATACTCTGCAAGTGATCCGAGATCCGCTTCAAGTCTTTTTGTATCAACTGTACGGCGTTCACAGGTGGAAATCTTTACTGTGAAGTCGTTACCAGTTTCGGAAAGCTTCTCATTGGAATCCAGATAACCGATGATCTCACGTTCCACAGCTTTTAACTCTTCCTCAAGCTGTTCTTTCATAGCTTTGAGTGCTCTGTAATCTGCTACAACCTTCTCAAGTTCGTTAATCGTTCTACACATATGTTTATCCTCCTGTGAATTGATCTCTTATGTTGCAACCCTTGAATCATCTTCCTGACTATTTGCTTGACCACTGCGAAGCATCACAGGTATATGGATTCAAGTATTGGAAGCTTTCGACTATCCGGTTGCTTGTGTGTTGCTGTTGTTTTGTTGTTGAGATTATTATAACACGATAGCGTGTTATTACAAGATGGAATAGTGCACAAATATAACACGATAGCGGTATAACTAAATTGTGCAATACTTATAACACGATAGCGTTATCATTGACAATTCCCAATAAAAATGATATCGTGTTATAAAATAAGTGATTATATATTAAGAAAGAAGAGAGAATTATATGGAAGAAAAGAAAAAAGCGTCAGAAGCCCATATGAGAGCTACAGCAAAATGGGAAAAAGAAAATTACGACAAAGTTCTTGTAAGATTTCCTAAAGGAACTAAAGAGCAGATCATAGCAGCAGGAGCAAAAAGTGTAAACGGTTTTATTGTAGAAGCTGTACAGGAAAAATTATCTAAATAATTTATAATAATGAGCTTAATGGGGAAGTCGGGGGACGTGCTGCACCTGTTCCGAGCCTGTTCGGAGGTGGTGCTTTATGAGTACATATGAAGAATTACAACTGATTGTATCTGTTGCGATGCTTATAGTTGCGATACTGAATTATACACATAAAAAATAGCCGTCCTGCTCTCGCTAAAGTTTAGGAACGACTATTTTTTAGTAATAACTATTAACTTTCGCCGGAACGGGTGAGCTGCATTCACCTTCCGACTTTCCTGTTAAGCTCATTATAATATAGAAAAACAAAGTTGTCAAATAGAAACATGGTAGAAATATTTTAAAAACATAACACGATATCGTTATACATAATATACAAAAAACGTATAATGATATCGTGTTATTTTTATTGATTATTCCGACTATACAATAACACGATATCGTTATATAATTAAGCCATAATCAAACAGAACAAAGAAACACAAGAAAAAAACAAAGCAACACGGAACACAAAAAGAAAACACTTTCTATATGGAGGAAAAAAGATTATGGCAGCAGGAAAAGCAAATGTTTATGAAATGGTAACAGCAAGAATCATTGCAGAGCTTGAAAAAGGGAACATCCCATGGGAAAAGCCGTGGACAGGAACACAGACCGGAGCATTTAACCGGATCAGCAAGAAACCATACAGCCTTATCAATCAGATGCTTCTGCTTCATACCGGAGAGTATGCAACATTTAAACAGTGGGCTGACCTTGGCGGACATGTTCGCAAGTGCATTGCAGTAAAGGTAAGGTAAATAAAACATTAAAGAATTTCCGGGAAGGTAAATATAAAGAAACATTTGATTTCAATATTATCATTAACAATGTTGAGTACCGACCAGACGGTCATGCCGTGACCGATGTGACCGAAAGCGAATATGAGGATATTCCCGAAGAAAATAATAACGACGGTCACAGCAGTACCTATATATATACTGATATTGATAATGATAATGATATTGATAGTACTGACCGGTACCGTGACCGCTTCGCTAGTGCACAGGTAGCCGGATCACTCAACAGGGTCGCTGGCGCTCCGGACGCTTCGCTTGATATGGTCGCTAACGCTCCTAGTAACTCCGCTGACGCTGCGCGCTTGCGCTTGCCTTCAGAATTAATGCTGGAATATAAGGGAATTGTATCTGATGATTCTATGCCGGATATCATTCAAAAAACTTATGCAAAGCATATTAAGAATCATGATCTTAGTAATGAAGAGATTTACGATTCTATGGTTAAGGAATTTACTGGTGGTTTTTATAGATGTAGTGAGATTCCTGTTAAACAAGCTTGTGCTTATGTTTGTGGGATTAAGCTTGAGGATTCTGATTGTTCTGTATCTGATAAGGATAATATGAGTACGGATAATTCAAATACAGATATTGTAGATTTTGGATCGGATAGTCCTGATCTGGCTGATTCTGGATTGACTGATCCTTCTACAGATATTACGGTTCCTTCAGATACGAAGGATTCTGATACTATTGTTCCTATTAATCAGGATAATACGGATATTTCTGGCTCTAATCCGGGTGATGCAGCATAATGGATCAGGTTTTTGTTTTTACATATGATTGGAGGTATTGCCACTATGGGTAACACATTTACATCTTGGAGTGGTTTGGTTTTGGCACTTCAACAGGAGGTTGCGGAAGCTACAGCAGAAGTAATTGACGCTTCTATGGATGATTTATTTATGAATACAGATCAGTTTTACAGTTCTTCAGAAGGAAGATATACACGTACCGGGACATTGCGTCAATCAATAACTTTGACGAAAAGTATACAGATTACGATTTCACAAATGCAGAAGTGATTTGCTATGTTGGACTTGAAGTGGAACCAACGTCCGGAGCTGAAAAAGAAATAGAAAAAATCCGAATTTGTACCATGACCGTGGTTGATACACCATATCAGGATACTACAATTATTGAACTGACATGCGAGGATAATATGCGAAAATTTGATCGTGATTATTCTGAGAGTAAGCTCAAGTATCCGGCGACACGTCGGCAAATAATCCAAGATGCCTGTAATGTGTGTGGGGTGACGTTAGATACGTTGTCCTTTGACCAAGATTCTTATCAAATCACGGCAAGACCAGATGATGAAGCATTAACTTTTCGACAAGTGATAGCATGGGTATGTCAGATCGGATGTCAATATGCCAGATGTGATAGGTATGGCAGACTGACTATAAAATGGTACGATACGGAAATTTCTGATGCGAATAGGATTGAAATTAATTCTACGAGCAAATTTACCCCCAATTTAGATGATGTAGTTATAACTGGCGTAAGGGTAACAGAATATATTGAAGCTACATCTGATGACGAAACCGCAAGTTCATACTTGTATGGAAATGAAGGATACGTCCTGGAAATCAGCGAAAATAAACTGATCCCACAGGGAACCGGTGAGACTGTAGCTGCAATGATCGGCGAAAAATGCGCTGGAATGTCGTTTCGCCCATTTGAAACGCAGTGCTTAACAGACATATCTATTGAAGCCGGGGACGCTGTTTTAATAACGGACAGAAAAGGTAATAAATATAAAAGCTTTTTAACGAATGTTGTACTACAACCCGGAGTATTCGAACAAATTTCTTGCAATGCCGAGAGCGCAGCTAGAAACAGTTCAAAACAATATTCTTTGATTACGCAAACAGTTGTTGATGCTAGAAAGTCAGTGCAAAAGGAATGAATAGTGCTTCTGACGATGCTATTACTATTTTTAGGCTCCTGCGAACAGGACTTTTTTACTATGATTCGACCGGAAAAAAGAGGAAAGTAAGCATTGATACAGACGGCTTAGCTGTATATGTAGATTACACTGATACAAACAACTATAAAATGTTGAAACTGGGGAAATACGGCCTGTATGCAGCAAAAAAAACAAGCGGCGTAGAAGAGTTATGGATGGAGGGTGATACAAGCAAAAAGTGGGAAGGTTATATCATTCGTTACTTAAACGATTTGGTTCGTATAACTGCAAATGCGGTATACACAGATGGATGCTCGATAGGGAATAACTTGGCCACATCAGGAACACTTTCAGTAGCTGGAGATACCACACTTAAAGGAGCTACTGTATTTAAGGATTATGCAGCAGAAAGAGCTTCCTCCTCGACTCTTCGTAGGCCGGTTGCGTCAGCGTCGACAGATGGTAGCAGAGTACCGGTCTGGAAAGCATCCGAGGTGCTTGAACTACAACGGAGATGTGGACTGGAAACCGAACTACATTGCCTGCAAATTCTTCACAGATGAAAAGGAAGATGAAATCAAAGGACAGATGGATATATTTGATTTGTTGTAAACTACAGTAATTACTTTGGCAAAAACAGCTAGAATAGATTTTAAATAATTAAGCGTAGAAATTACCAGTAAAATATTTAAAAGCGTTTTTGGAACATAAAAGAAAGGAGGAACAGGAACCGCCGGCCGGCAAAGGAATTCCCGGTTTCTCCCCAAATTTATGGATGATATATTGAAGTATGCAATCGAGAATGGTATTATTGACTTATCTCACGTGCAGTCAGAAGTAGAGATGAGCAAAAGAGAAGAATTATTAAAAATGCACAGCTTCAAAATATGGCAAGGAGAAGATCAGTATTGGCGAACCCATTTGACCGTGGACGGGACAAGAAAACTCCTCAAACGGAAAAATAAAACGGATTTGGAGGATATGCTTGTAGAATTTTACCGGCAAGAAGTAGAAAATCCAACAATCGAAGAAATTTTCCATGAATGGAATGACAGGCGATTTGATCTTGGAAAAATTTCAGCATCCACTCACGAAAGAAACGAGCAAGTATTCAATAGACATTATGGAATTTTTGGCAAAAACCGCATAAAAGCTACAGAACCGGATGAATTTGAGGATTTTCTGGAAGAACAAATTTCCATATGCAATCTTACCGCAAAGGCTTTTTCAAATCTTAAAGGCATCACACGCGGTTTCCTGAAAAGAGCAAAGAAACGAAAACTCATTAACTGGAGCCCAGAAAATATGTTGGAAGATATGGACGTTTCAGATCATGATTTTAAAAAAGTGATAAAAGAAAACAATCAGGAAGTTTTTGACGAGACGGAGCTTCCCCAAATTGTAAAGTTGATGGAAACGGACATGGATTTAAAAAACGCTGGAATAATGTTGATGTTTCTGACAGGAATAAGAGTTGGTGAACTTGTAACATTAAAACGTTCGGATTTTACCGGAAATACGTTCAATGTACGAAGAACGGAAACCAGGGTAAAGAGAATGAATGAAAAAGGCTATGAGTATCAGGTAAAGGAATACCCAAAAACAAAAGCTGGTATCAGAACTGTGATCATTCCAGAAAATTACAAGTGGCTGATATCCAAACTAAAATATGAAAATCCGTTTCAAGAATATATTTTTGTTAATGATGCAGGAAAGCGTATGACAACTAATGTATTCAGAAGAAGATTGGAAAGACTATGTAAAGGTGCAAATATCGTCAGCAAATCACCTCACAAAGCAAGAAAAACATATGCAAGCATTCTTCTTGATAACAATGTTGATAACAAAATGATTGAAGATTTGATGGGACACACTAATATACAATGCACAGAATTGTACTACCACAGAAGCCGAAAGTCAATCGAAAGAAAAGCCGAAATATTAAATGATATTCAAGATTTTAAAATGGTTACTAAGTAACCAAAAGTAACCATGGCAAAAGTCCAGAAAACGTTGATTTTAAGGCAAAAAAATAAAGCTGCTGACGGGAATCGAACCCGTGACCTCCGCCTTACCAAGGCGACGCTCTACCGACTGAGCCACAGCAGCTTGTTTTGCGACGCGACGTTTGTGCCGCTCACAGTTGAATATATTATCAGATGAGTAGAGAATTGTCAACATATATTTTGTAAATTTCTTTATTTTTTTTCGTGCAGATAAATTTTTTAAAAAACTTTCAAAAACTCCAAATTTATGATAAGATAAAACATCAGGACGATATCTAGGAGGGAGAATCATGGACAACGAGACAGTTTCCAAAAACTTTATTGAGAATATTATAGACAAAGATCTTGAAGAAGGCGTTTATGACACTGTGCATACACGTTTTCCACCGGAACCGAATGGTTATCTTCACATCGGACATGCAAAATCCATTCTTTTAAACTACGGACTTGCAAAGAAATACAACGGAAAATTTAACCTTCGTTTTGATGATACAAACCCGACAAAGGAGAAATCCGAATTCGTAGAATCCATCAAAGCTGATGTAAAATGGCTTGGTGCAGACTGGGAAGACAGACTTTTCTTTGCTTCTGACTATTTTGACCAGATGTATGAAGCTGCTGTGAAACTGATCAAAAAAGGCAAAGCTTTTGTCTGCGATCTGACTGCAGACCAGATCCGTGAGTACAGAGGAACTCTTACAGAACCAGGTAAAGAGAGCCCGTACAGAAACCGTACTGTAGAAGAGAACCTGCAGCTTTTTGAGGAAATGCGCGAGGGTAAATACGGAGACGGTGAAAAAGTTCTCCGTGCAAAGATTGATATGGCATCTCCGAATATGAACATGCGTGATCCGGTTATCTACCGTGTAGCCCGCATGACACACCACAACACAGGAGATAAATGGTGCATCTATCCGATGTATGACTTCGCCCATCCTATTGAGGATGCGATCGAAGGCGTGACCCATTCCATCTGTACTCTGGAGTTTGAGGATCATAGACCGCTTTATGACTGGGTTGTAAAAGAACTGGAGTATCCACATCCGCCGAAGCAGATCGAGTTTGCAAAACTGTACCTTACAAACGTTGTTACAGGTAAACGTTACATCAAGAAACTTGTTGAGGATGGAATCGTAGATGGCTGGGATGATCCGAGATTGGTATCCATCGCTGCACTTCGCCGCCGTGGATTCACACCGGAATCCATCCGTAAATTCGTAGAGCTCTGTGGTGTTTCCAAGGCTAACAGCTCTGTAGACTATGCAATGCTTGAATACTGCATCCGTGAGGATCTGAAACTGAAACGTCCACGTATGATGGCGATTCTTGATCCGATCAAACTTGTGATCGACAATTATCCGGAAGGACAGGTTGAGTACCTGGAAGCTCCGAACAATATGGAGAATGAGGAACTTGGAACCAGAAAGATCCCGTTCAGCAGAGAACTTTATATCGAACGTGATGATTTCATGGCAGAGCCGCCGAAGAAATACAAACGTCTCTATATCGGAAATGAAGTCCGTCTTATGAATGCATATTTTGTAACCTGTACAGGATATGAAGCAGATGATGACGGAACGATCCGTGTGGTTCACTGCATTTATGATCCGGAAACCAAGGGTGGAAACGCACCGGACGGACGTAAAGTAAAAGGAACCATCCACTGGGTAGAGGCATCCAACGCAGGCAAGGTTGAGGTAAGACTATACGAGAATATCGTAGATGAGGAGAAAGGTGTTTACAATAAAGAAGACGGATCTCTCAATGTAAATCCAAATTCTCTTACTGTGACAAGTGCTTACGTTGAGCCGGAGCTTCTGAAAGCAAAAGGCTACGACAGCTATCAGTTTGTCCGCAACGGATTCTTCTGTGCAGACATCCATGACTCCAAAGAGGGCGCACCGGTATTTAACCGTATTGTGTCTCTTAAGAGCTCTTTCAAACTGCCGAAGGCATAAGATCAAAACCGTAATCATATATAACAGACAGTACGCCGGGATATCTGTACATCCCGGCGTATTATATTTTATAATCCGGAAGAAATTCTCTTTTGACAATTCCGGTTGCACCTCCTTCCGTAAAAGGTTATACTGATAACACAGAAAGAGAGGAATACACACATGAAAAAGATCGTGCTTGCTTCCGCGTCTCCCAGGAGACGGGAGCTTTTGAGCCAGGTGGGAATCATATTTGAGGTAAAACCTGCCAGTGGGGAAGAACGTATCACCAGCACAGAGCCCTCGAAGGTGGTTGAGGAACTTTCCTGTCAGAAGGCCATGTTTACCGCACATGCACTGGAAAAAGAACAGGCGGATGATCTGGCGGATATCCTTGTAATCGGAGCGGATACCATAGTCTCCTATGAGGGAAAGATCCTCGGTAAACCTTCAGATCCGAAAGCAGCAGTGGATATGCTGAGTATGCTGCAGGGAAACACACATCAGGTATATACGGGTGTGACAGTTCTTGTAAGAGAAGAAGAAAGCTGGAAAGTTCATACGTTTCATGAATGCACAGATGTAATTTTTTACCCGGTAACCCAGGAAGAGATTACAGAATATGTAAACAGCAAAGATCCCATGGATAAGGCAGGAAGCTACGGAATCCAGGGCGCCTGGGGAGCTTATGTGAAAGGAATCCGCGGCGATTACAACAACGTAGTCGGGCTGCCTGTGGCACGGCTGATCTATGAGACAAAGAAACTGGGAATAAACCTGAGAGGATGAATGACAAAATGATAAAAGCTTGTATTTTTGACCTGGATGGAACAATTGCAGATACGCTGGAATCCATGGCATATGTGGCGAATGAGATCATGGAGAAATTTTCCCTGAAACCACAGCCGGCAGACAATTTCCGCTATTACAGCGGAGAAGGCGCAGACATGCTGATAAAAAGATGCCTGATCGATGCAGGAGATCCGGAACTGGTCCATTACGAAGAAGTCCGGGAACTTTACCGCAAAAAATTTGATGAAGATCCCCTGTATAAAGTTGTACCATATAAAGACATGCCGGAAACCCTTCAGAAACTGAAAGATGCGGGACTGAAAATGGCAGTATGCTCCAACAAGCCACACATTGCGGCACAGAAAGTCGTAAAAGTAATCTATGGGGATGTTTTTGACGAAGTAATGGGACAGCAGGAGGGAATCCGAAGGAAACCAGCACCGGACGGCCCGTTAAAGATCGCGGAAGAATTCGGAGTGAAACCGGAAGAATGCATGTATATCGGAGATACAAAAACAGACATGCAGACAGGAAAAGCAGCCGGAATGTATACGGTAGGTGCGCTCTGGGGATTTCGTGGCCGCAGGGAACTTGAGGAAAACGGTGCGGATATTGTGGCAGATGGCCCGATGGATCTTTTTACCATATATCAGGAGAAAAGTTATAAATAAAGGAGGATTTTTAAATGTACAAAAAAGAATATGTCCAGACATTTCTGGAAAAACAGGGACAGCTCTTTGATGAGCCGGTAGCAGATGATTTTGAAGAGGCAGAGGCATTTCTGGAAGACTGTATGGCAGTTGTTCTGGATTCTCTGAAAGATGTAAAGAAATATCTGGATGGAATGGGTGCAGATGTGGAAGGCCTTTCTCTGAAAGAACTGGAAGAAGAGAGTGAAGTGTTTAAACTTCCGGATGGAAAATATATGATTGTTGAAGGCTGATGGAAAAATATGTCGGAAAACAAGAATTACATCCCCGAAAATTAAATATGGTAAACTTACATCAGCAAAGAAAGGTCTGCAAAAATCTGACAGAAACGCAGAAAATTAAAAATGATGTAAAGGAGGATGGAATATGAAGAAAAACAGAGTACTGGCAGTCATTATGGCCGTGCTTATGATGGTTACATTACTTCCATCTATGGTATTTGCCGCTGCAGCTCCCCAGGGAGCACTTGATGGCAAACTGAAAATTAAAGGAACAATTGCAGTAGGCGTTACCTTAAGCGCAGATTATTCCAAGGTAAAACCAGAAGGAATTACAGATGATTATGTGAGTTTTTCATGGTCTCTGAAAGACGGTGATCTGCTTACAGAAGTAGGAACCGATAAAACCTATAAGGTGGAAGAAAAGGATCTGGGACTTCCCATTGTTCTTAAAATTACAGGTAAAGAAGAAATGGGAATCAGCGGTGAACTTACGGTAACGACGCAGGAAGTTTCCGCGACGGAGGAAGAAGCAAAAGCTCTTGCACAGCAGAAGAAGGAAGAAGCTGCCGATAGTGAGAGCGAATTGGATGAAACTTCAGAACAGGATTCTACAGAAGAAAGTACAGAAACGGAAATTTCTCCGGCAGCAGACCAAAATACAGAAACAGATGAGAGTGCACAGCCTGATGAAAGTACGGAAACCGAAGAAAGTACAGAAGAAATCGGCACAGATGAAAATACGAGTTCTCAGGAAGAAGTATCCAATACAGAAGAAAAACAGGATTCTTCTACAGAGACTTCCGAAATTATTGAGGTTGGAGGAAACCAGGAGGAAAAGACCGAGCAGGCCGAAGAACTTACCTATTCGGCGGCGGCTTCCACAGAAGACGGAAGTGGTGTCCTGAACTTCGGATCTGTTGAAGAAGGATATACGGAAGTACCAGGAGAACAGTATGTTATTATTACCAATAATGGAACCGGAGATCTGAATTTTAAAGAAATTGCGCCGGAGAATTTTATGGCGCAGGATATTAACGAGCAGCCATTGAAAAGTGGTGAATCAGTTACCGTATGGGTGAAACCAAGAGAAGGGCTGAAAGCCGGAGAATATAAAGATCTGATTACCTATCAGACAGAAGAAGGCGCAGATGTTTTCTTTGAGGCAGATTTTTCAGTGGAAGCAGGAGAAAAAGACGATAAAGCGGACTCTGGAAAAACAACCGAACCAAAAGAAAATGAAGATAAAACCTATAAACTTACCGTAGACTCCGAAGAAATTTCTTTTGATGATCTGACAGCAGGTTATGATAATGTTGAAACAAGAACTGTTACAGTCAGAAATGATGGTACAGAGACAGTGACGCTGGTACAGCCGGTTTCCGAAATATTTGACATTGCACCGGTCAGCGCAGTGGAAAGTGACGGAAATATTCAGCTTGCCCAGGGGGATGAGCAGATGTTTACCGTACAGCCAAAAATCGGTCTTGAAGCAAAAGCAGATTCTTACACAGAAGATCTTGTCTTTGCCTCATCGGATAACAATGCATCGGTAACAGTAAAAGCATCGGTAACTGTGAAAGAAGAACCTCAGAAAATAGTATCGGTAAGCGTTAATCCGGAAAAACTGAATTTTGAAAGCCAGGAACAGGGATACAGTACAGCGCCAGAAGCGCAGACAGTAACAGTTGAAAACACCGGAACAGAAGCGGTTCGTTTGGTACAGCCAACCGCCAGAAACTATGAAGTAGGTACAATTTCGGCGGAAGTGATTAATCCGGGAGATTATGCTACGTTTACCGTACAGCCGAAGACAGGTCTTGCAGCAGGCAGCTACAATGGAACAATTCAGATAACGGATAAAGATGGAAACATAAAAGATGGAGTTTCCGTATCATTTGAAGTGACAGAGCCTGCACCGATTTATAATCTATCTGTCAGCCCGGAAAATCTGGAATTTGGAAATGCAGAGGAAGGATACAAAAATATTCCAGAGGCACAGACGGTTACCGTTACCAATACCGGAAACACAGCAATTACATTGCAGCAGCCTTCCGGTATGAATTATACAGTGGGCAGTCTTTCCAAGACAGAGATTAACGCAGGAGAAAACGCTACATTTACTGTACAGCCGGCAGGTGGCCTTTCTGCATCTGAATATGTGGAAGACATTGCGGTTTCCAGTAGCGCGGATGTGGAAGTTTCTGTAAATGCACATTTCACTGTCACAGAAAAAAAGACGGATAATACGAAAAAAGGAAATAATCTGACAGGAATAAAAAAACCGTCTGACATTAAAGATCTTCCAAATGGTACCGAGAAGACACAGAAAGCACTGAAACTTCCGGAAACAGTAACAATTAAGACAACAAAGGGAGAACAGAAAGCTTCTGTAACATGGGATGTAAATGGCTGTTCTTATAATCCGTCCTCTGCGGACAGACAGACATTTAATGTAAAAGGTACTGTCAAACTTCCAGATGGGGTAAAAAATCCGGATGGAATCAGCACAGTGATTGCAGTAAGTGTGACTGTAAACGGATACAGTGGTTCCAAGGCAGCTGCTTCCGATAATAAGATCACAGGAATTGATCCGGATGGCAAGTATGATACCAACACGAAGATTACTTTTACAGCAGTGGGAGCAGGAATGGATAATGCCAGCCCGCGTAAGGGAGATACCAGATATCTTCCGAAAAGCTGGAAAATTACAGAGGAGCGTACATGGGATGCAGCACCGTACACAGCAACATTCCGCGTAAGCAAACCGGGTAATTACACCTTAAAAGTTACTTTTGGACAGCAGAAATATGATGGCACCAACTGGAAAGATACAGGTACACAGTCAGAAAGTACCGTTGCTTTTGCTGTATCACAGGCCGAGATTCTTACAGCAACACCGAGTCCTGCAGTTACGCAGTCAAACAAAAAATCGGCAGTGCAGACAGGAGACAGTACACCGGTTATGACATTTGTGATTGTTCTGGTTGTTGCAGCAGTATGCATTGGTGGTATTCTTGTGTATCGCAGAAAGAAAAAATAAATAAATTATACGCAGATAGCGTCCCCTCGCATGACTTGATGTGCGAGGGGATTTTTACATGGAAAATACAAAATTGTTACTAGCACTCGAAAATGGTGAGTGCTAAATTTTCCTTGACTTTTGTAAAAAGTCGTATTAGTATATATTTAGTCAGTCGGATAAAAGAATCCGCAGGATGATAAAGTAAAGACAGAAACAGTTTTCCGGTTCTGCCGGGAATATAAGGAATAAAAGTAAAAGGAGAGTGACATACATGTCAGCAAAACATGGAAGTTTATCAATCAACAGTGAAAATATTTTCCCGATTATCAAGAAATGGTTATATTCAGACCATGATATTTTTGTAAGAGAGATGATCTCCAATGGATGTGATGCAATCACCAAGCTGAGAAAACTGGAAGTTATGGGTGATTACACATTTCCGGACGGATATAAACCGGCAGTGAATGTTATTGTGGATCCGGATCAGAAGACTCTGAAGTTTATTGATAACGGTATCGGTATGACGGCAGACGAAGTAGAGGAATATATTACTCAGATTGCATTTTCCGGTGCAACAGAGTTTCTTGAGAAGTATAAAGATAAGACAACCGATGATCAGATGATTGGTCATTTCGGACTTGGTTTCTATTCCGCTTTTATGGTTGCGGACGAAGTTCATATTGATACTCTTTCTTATAAAGAGGGTTCCACACCGGTTCACTGGACCTGTGATGGTGGTACAGAATACGAGATGGCAGATGGAAATAAGACAGAGCCTGGAACAGAAATCACTCTTTTCCTTAATGAAGAAAGCCTGGAGTTTGCAAATGAATACCGCATGCGTGAAGTAATTGAGAAATACTGTTCTTTCATGCCGGTAAATATTTATCTTTCCAAGGCAAACGCAGAGCAGGAATATGAAACTATTGACGAAGCAGATCTCCGTGACGACGATGTAGTAGTGGAGCATATCCATGAAGAAGCCAAGACAGAGGAGAAAGAGAACGATAAAGGTGAGAAAGAAGTTGTTGAAGTTTCTCCTGCCAAAGACAAGGTAAAAATTAATAAACGTCCGGTATCGTTAAGTGACACACAGCCATTGTGGATGAAACATCCAAATGAGTGTACAGATGAAGAGTATAAAGAATTTTACCGTAAGGTATTTATGGATTACAAGGAGCCACTGTTCTGGATTCATCTGAATATGGATTATCCGTTCAACCTGAAAGGTATCCTGTATTTCCCGAAAATCAGAACCGAGTACGATTCTATTGAGGGAACAATCAAACTTTATAATAATCAGGTGTTTATCGCAGATAACATTAAAGAGGTAATTCCGGAATTCCTTCTTCTTCTGAAAGGTGTCATTGACTGCCCGGATCTGCCACTGAATGTATCTCGTTCCGCACTGCAGAATGACGGTTTTGTCAAGAAAATTTCCGAGTATATTACAAAGAAAGTTGCAGACAAACTGACAGGAATGTGCAAGACTGACAGAGAATCCTATGAGAAATACTGGGATGATATCAGTCCGTTTATCAAATTTGGCTGCATCAAGGATTCAAAATTCGGTGAGAAGATGAATGACTATATTCTCTTCAAAAATCTGGATGGCAAATATCTTACCCTGAAAGACTGTGTTGAGGAAAATAAAAAAGAAGAAGCCAAAACAGAAGAAGAGAAAACTTCGGATGAATCCAAGAAAGAAGAAAAGGAAGAACCAGAAAAGACAGTTATCTATTATGTTACAGATGAAGTACAGCAGAGCCAGTATATTAACATGTTCCGCGAGGCAGGAAAAGATGCTGTAATCCTGAAACATGTGATAGATTCTCAGTTTATTTCTCATCTTGAGCAGCAGGATCAGGAAATTCAGTTCAAGAGAATTGATGCGGATCTTACAGAAGAGCTTCGTGAAGATGGCGAGACAGATGAAACAACAGTAAAGACTCTGACAGATGTATTCCGCAAAAACCTCGGCAAAGATAAACTGGAAGTAAAAGTAGAAAAACTGAAAAATGAAAATACTGCAGCGATGATTACACTTCCAGAAGAGAGCCGCCGTATGCAGGATATGATGAAGATGTACAATATGTATGGAATGGATCCGAATATGTTCGGAGGACAGGAAATACTTGTTCTGAACGCAAATCATCCACTTGTGAAATTTGTGGCAGAAAATCAGGAATCTGAGCATGTTCCGGTGATTTGTGAACAGCTCTATGATCTGGCAATGATGAGCCATAAACAGCTTTCTCCGGAGGAAATGACAAAATTTGTCAAGAGAAGCAATGATATTCTTATGGTTCTCACAAAATAAATAACGGAATCAGGAACAGAGAGGGCTTTGCCTATTAGGGCAGAGCCTTCTTTTTTTATAAATAGAATAATTGTCTTTTTTATAACAATATACGCATCTTTAACACAATTTTGGATATTATGGATATATAATACATATTAATTAAATTCTTAGGTAAAAATGCTGTAAAAAAATGAAATCAGTATCTAATATGTAAAAAATAAATTTTCAGAAGAAAGCGAAAAATACGAATAAGTGTCGTATTATATATGAGGAAGTGAATTTAAAAAGAGAAAAAATAGAAATAGGGAGGAAAGGTGTATGAAAAACATATATGGTCTGATAAGAAGGTTGGGAGCGAATTCGAAATATAAAGGATATTTCTTCACGGCGGAGGCTGTGAAGATTTCAATGGGTTATCAGTATAAACCGTTACGGATTACAAAAGACATTTATCCGTGTCTGGCCAGAAAATATAAGTCAACGCCAACAAATGTAGAACACGATATTCGGACACTGGTAAATGTCTGTTGGGAGGGAAACAGAAGACTTCTGGATGAAATTGCAGGATATCAGTTAGAAGATAAACCGACGAACAGTGAATTTATTGATATGCTGGCGTATTACCTGAGAGAAATGGAAGAAACCAGCTGACTACAGTTTTTCAAAAATTATCTGGTTCTGAGTCAGAAAGTTAAGAACCATATCATCCCAGAGCTGTTCCGGCCGTTTGTCCATGGAAAAAGTCCGAAGAGAGGTTCCGGTGGTACAGAGAAGACTTCCATTTTTAAACTGAAGATTTAAAAATAATCCGTCAATCTGCTCGGAGGAAATTTCAGAATCTGTATTTCGTATTGCGGCTTCCACTCCGCTTCTGCTCAGATGAAGCACGATTTTAAAACTTAACGGTGTACGTTTTCCGCGGATTACAGACCAGCAGAAGGGTTTTGTGTCCCTCCAGAGAGAATGCGTCCGGCCGTGTTCTGTGATTTTGTTCAGACTGTCTGTATCAAAGAAATCTTTTTGAAGTCTGCCGTCGATGGTGAAAGTATTAAAAGTAGTGATCACTGCTTCGGACAGGCAGAATTTATCGAATACTTCTCCTATAAAAAGCTTGTTTGTAAAATCCCGGATATCTGTGATTTTTAATGCCAGCATGCCGCACTTCCTTTCTTTTTTGATTGCGTGTAGATATTATATCTCAGATACAGAAAAAAGGACAGACTTTTTAAAAAACTCTTTTCAAATACCTGTTTATGTGATACCATAGATGTGGTATTGAATACTACATATAATGGAAAAGAGGACGATATAATTGAGTTATAAGATTGCGATAGATAGCTGTGGAGAACTCCTGAATGAATGGAAAGATGATGAGAGAATAGAATCTGTACCGCTGACACTGATGGTTGGTGGCGAGAGTATTATAGATGATGAAACTTTTGACCAGAAGGACTTTCTGAAAAAAGTTGCTGCATGCCTGGAGTGTCCGAAATCCGCATGCCCGTCGCCGGAGCGTTATATGAAAGCTTATGAGTGTGAAGCAGACCACATTTATGCAGTGACACTTTCTTCTGAGCTGAGCGGTTCCTACAACAGTGCGGTTCTTGGAAAGAGTCTGTTTCTGGAGGATAACCCCGGGAAAAAAATTCATGTATTTAATTCCAAGTCTGCATCTGGTGGAGAAAGCCTGATTGCCATGAAGATTGTGGAATGTGAAGAAAAAGGACTTTCTTTTGAGGAAGTCATAGAGACGGTAGATAAGTATATTGAAGAAATGAGTACATTTTTCGTACTGGAAAATTTGGAAACGCTGCGTAAGAATGGACGTCTGAGCAGGGTAAAGGCTCTGGTAGCCAGTGCACTGAAGATCAAACCGGTTATGGGATCTACTCCGGAGGGAAGTATCTGCCAGTTTGACCAGGCAAGAGGAATGAATAAGGCGATTGTAAAGATGGTGGAGCTTGTTGGAGAAAAAGGAATCAATATCCACGAAAAGACTGTTGCCATCACATACTGTAACTGCCCGGAAAGAGCGAAGATGCTGGAAGAAGCTATCCGGGAGAGACTGAATCCTGCGAAGATCGTTGTTATGGATACTGCAGGAGTCAGCAGCATGTATGCGAATGATGGAGGCGTTATTGTTGCTGTCTGATCTTGCGGCAGTGCAGGTCCTTGGCTTATTGTTCAGAAAATTATCACATTTCTTTCTGGAGTTGCTGCTTTTCTTTTGAAAACAGATGTGCTATAATAAACGGAGTATTTGAATCGGCAAAGGAGAACAACAATGAGCCAGAAGAAAGTTGACAAATATAAAAACAACAAATTTGGACGAAGCAGTGTTCAGAAGAAAGAACGGGTGGAATTTGTTCTTGAGATGGTAGCGTGGATTCTGATCGCGGCACTGTTTGTAGGCTGGATCGGCTATTCCGCTTATGCGAAGATCCAGGCGAAAGAGGCCAGTGTGAAAGTAGATACAGTAATGGATACATCAGCACTGACAGATTATATTTCAGGATTATCTTCAGACAGCGCCGAGTAAAGGCTTGTTTGATGACAGTAACCAAAATAAAATAATTAAAGATGAAGAAATCTCCAGGATGTAGGAATGAGCATCCTGGAGATTTTTTACGTAAAACAATATAATAAAAAACAGGTCTGCTCTGAAGCAAACCTGTTTTGACTTATACGTTTTTTATGGTTATAGATTTATCGGGTAAATTATAACTTTGTAACGTTAGCAGCCTGCATTCCGCGAGCGCCCTCTGTTAAGTCATAGGATACAGCCTGTCCCTCTTCAAGAGATTTGAAGCCTTCACCGTTGATTGCGGAGAAATGTACGAATACATCCTGTCCGTCCTCACCTGTGATAAAACCATAGCCTTTTTCTGCGTTGAACCACTTTACAGTTCCCTTGTTCATTTTGTGTTACCTCCATAAAAATAAAAAAGTTAAAATAGCCTTCTGATGATAATAAAAAATCACCAGATTTTACAGACTATATTCATGTAAATATAATCTCTAAAAACTAGTGATTTTACATTAAATATCTTGCCATGTTCTGATTATATAACCCGTGTTTTGAAATGTCAAGGAGAAAATTCCAACAATTTCAGTACATAAAACAGGACTGAAACGCTTTGTAAAAAAATTCTTTATAAAAAGAGAATTTTCGTGTATGATATAGTAGATATGGAAAATAAAAAGATGAGAGGAGAACATAAATGGGGATTCTGATTCGAGGAGGCCGGATCGTGGATGCGGCTACAGATACGGATAAAACAGGCGATATTTATCTGGAAGACGGGATCATCACGGAAATTGGCCAGAAGCTGAAAAAGAAAGACGGCGACCGTGTGATTGATGCAAAAGGAAAGCTGGTCATGCCGGGAATCATCGACCTTCATGTCCATTTTCGTGATCCGGGACAGACACATAAGGAAGACATTATGAGCGGTGCAGCGGCAGCTGCCCATGGAGGCGTGACCACAGTAGTTGCCATGCCAAATACAACTCCTACCATTGATAATCCGGACAGAGTAAATTATGTACATAATAAAGCGGCCCAGTTTTCCGGCATTCATGTGCTTCAGGCAGGTGCTGCCACGAAGGGTGAGAAGGGAACGGAGCTTTCGGATATCGCAGGAATGGTAAAGGTCGGTATCCCGGCAGTTTCCGAAGATGGTAAATCAGTGATGAATACAGCACTCTGTAAAGAAGCAATGAAAATTGCGGCAGAATGCGGAGTTCCGTTTTTTGATCACTGTGAAGATATTGACCTGCGTGGGGACGGATGTATGAACGATGACGAGAATGCCAGAAGACTGGGACTTCCGGGAATCTGCAATGCGGTGGAGGATACCATTACGGCCAGAGATATCATTCTGGCGCTGGAAACAGGTGTGCATCTTCACCTCTGCCATTGTTCCACTTATGGTGATGCCGAGATGATGAAGTTCGTAAAAGAAAAAGGATATGATAATATCACGGCAGAAGTGTGCCCTCACCATTTTATCCTTTCATCTGATGATATAAAAACCGATGATCCGAATTACAAGATGAATCCGCCTCTTCGTACACCGAAGGATGTGGAAGCGCTGAAACAGGGGTTGAAAGATGGTACCATTGAGGTAATCAGTACAGATCACGCACCACACAGTGCAGAGGAAAAAAAAGGTTCCATGAAGAATACGCCATTTGGAATCGTAGGACTTGAGACAAGCCTTCCGCTTACCTACACAGAGCTGGTAGAAAAAGGTGTGATTACATTAAAACAGATGGTGGAGAAGATGTGCCTGAACCCTGCAAAGATTCTGGGACTCGAAAGCGGAACGCTGCAGGAAGGCCACCCGGCAGATGTGATTATTGTAGATACGGAGCAGGAGTATACTATCGATAAAAATAAATTTGTTTCCAAAGGTCACAATACGCCATTTGACGGATGGAAAGTAAAGGGAAAAGTTCTTTATACCATCTGTGACGGAAAAATTATATTTGAAAATCAGGAGGAGAAATAATCATGATTAACAAACTGATCAGCAACATTCGCAAAACAAATGCACCAATCGTTGTAGGACTGGACCCTATGCTGAATTATATTCCGGAACATATCCAGAAGAAGGCTTTTGCAGAGTTCGGGGAAACCTTGGAAGGTGCTGCAGAAGCAATCTGGCAGTATAACAAAGGAATTGTGGATGCCACCTATGATCTGATTCCTGCAGTAAAACCACAGATTGCCATGTATGAGCAGTTTGGTATCCCGGGGCTGATCGCATACAAGAAGACCGTTGATTACTGTAAATCCAAAGATCTGGTTGTGATCGGTGATATCAAGAGAGGTGACATCGGATCTACATCTGCAGCCTATGCAGTTGGACATCTGGGACAGGTTCAGGTAGGCTCCAAGAAATATGCAGGTTTTGATGAGGATTTTGCTACAGTCAATCCGTATCTTGGTTCTGATGGTGTGAAACCTTTTATGGATATCTGCAAAGAGGAGAAAAAAGGTATTTTTGTTCTGGTAAAAACTTCCAACCCGTCAAGCGGTGAGTTCCAGGATCGTGTTATTGATGGCCGTCCGCTCTATGAGCTGGTAGGCGAGAAAGTTGCACAGTGGGGCGATGAGCTTATGGGCGACGAATACAGTTATGTAGGCGCTGTTGTAGGTGCAACTTATCCGGAAATGGGAAAAGTATTAAGAAAAATCATGCCGAAGACATTTATCCTTGTTCCTGGATATGGGGCACAGGGTGGAAAAGGAGCAGATCTTGTCCATTTCTTTAATGAAGACGGACTTGGAGCTATTGTAAACTCTTCCAGAGGAATCATTGCTGCATACAAGCAGGAAAAATATAAAGAGTTTGGTGCTGAAAATTACGCAGATGCCTCCAGAGCGGCTGTAAAAGATATGATCGCGGACATCAGCGGCGCACTGGAGAACAGATAATACAGGAGGCATTTTATGAGCACGTCAGAAAATAAGAAAACAAAAAAGTCCTGTAAGATTCTAAGCCAGGAATGTATAGGTACAGATATTTACAGCATGTGGCTGGATGCGGGGGAAATTGGGAAAAATGCAGTGCCGGGACAGTTTGTATCTCTTTACAGCCGCAACGGCAGCAAACTTCTTCCAAGACCCATCAGTCTCTGTGAGATCGATAAGGAAGAGGGAAAACTGAGACTGGTATATCGTGTTACCGGAAAAGGAACTGGTACGGAGGAATTTTCCAGACTTCATGCAGGAGTACCTGTTGAGACATTGGGACCTCTTGGAAATGGTTTTCCACTGGATGCAGTAAAAGGCAAAAAAGTATTTCTCATGGGCGGTGGAATTGGAATCCCGCCAATGCTGGAAACTGCCAAAGAGCTGGATGCAGAGAAGATCATGGTTCTTGGATACAGAGATGAGCTGTTTCTGAATAAGGAATTTGAAGCTTACGGAGATGTCTATGTGGCAACGGAAGATGGATCTGCCGGAACAAAGGGAAATGTCATGGATGCTATCCGTGAGAATGGCCTTGAGGCAGATGCGATCTTTGCCTGTGGACCGGCGCCAATGCTCCGTGCCATCAAGGCATATGCCCTTGAAAAGGGAATTCCCTGCTGGATTTCCATGGAAGAGCGTATGGCCTGTGGTGTAGGTGCATGCCTTGCCTGCGTATGTAAATCCAAAGATGTAGATTCCCATTCCCATGTACATAACAAGCGAGTATGTAAAGATGGACCTGTATTCTTAAGTACGGAGGTAGAGTTATGAGCAGAATGAAGGTAAATCTTGCCGGCGTAGAGCTTAAGAATCCGGTAATGACAGCGTCCGGAACATTTGGTTCCGGAGCGGAATACAGTGAATTTGTGGACCTGAATAAACTTGGTGCGGTTGTGACAAAAGGTGTGGCCAATGTACCGTGGCCGGGAAATCCTACACCAAGGGTGACTGAAACAGCGTCCGGAATGCTCAATGCCATCGGCCTTCAGAATCCGGGAATCGATGTATTCTGTGAGAGAGATATTCCGTTCCTTAAGAAATATGACACAAAGATCATTGTCAATGTCTGCGGAAAATCCACGAAGGATTACTGTGAGGTTGTGGAACGCCTTGGAAATGAGCCTGTGGACATGCTGGAGATCAATGTTTCCTGTCCGAATGTCAAGGAAGGCGGGATTGCCTTTGGCCAGAATCCGAAAGCTCTTGAAGACATTACGAAAGAAGTTAAGAAATATGCAAAACAGCCGGTGATCATGAAGCTGAGCCCCAATGTTACCGATATTACCGAGATGGCGAAAGCAGCAGAAGCCGGTGGTGCAGATGTGCTTTCCCTGATCAATACTCTGACAGGAATGAAGATCGATATCAACCGTCGTACATTTGCGCTGGCAAATAAAACAGGCGGAATGTCCGGCCCTGCAGTAAAACCGGTCGCTGTCCGCATGGTATATCAGGTGGCAAATGCGGTATCCCTTCCGATCATCGGAATGGGTGGCATCGCAACCTGTGAGGATGCACTGGAGTTTATCATGGCAGGCGCTACTGCCGTATCTGTGGGAACCGCAAACTTTTTCAATCCTTATGCAACAGAAGAAATTGCGGAGGGAATCCAGGCATTTCTTGAAAAAGAGAAGGTTGAAGATATCAATGAACTGATCGGTGTGGTGAAATAACGGGAATTTCCATAATTTGCAATTCTGTTATACATATGTTAGAATGAACGCGGATAAGCAAAGTGATTGCACACACGAATCACAGCAGAACAAAGAAAGAATATCCGTTTTGCTGTGTACATGAAAAATATGGAGGATTAAATAAATGGAACAGTATAAGCAGGAATTTATTGAGTTTATGATCGACTGTAATGTCCTGAAATTTGGAGATTTTACTACGAAATCGGGAAGAAAAACACCATTTTTTGTAAATACAGGATTTTATCGTACCGGTGCACAGCTTCGTAAACTGGGTCAGTATTACGCAAAAGCGATCGAGAGCAAATTCGGACTGGATTTTGATGTGCTGTTTGGACCGGCATATAAAGGAATTCCTCTTTCTGTGGCAGCAACCATGGAAATCAGTGAAATGTACGGAAAGGATATCCGTTACTGTTCCAACCGTAAGGAAGTAAAAGACCACGGAGATAAGGGAATCCTTCTTGGCAGCCCGATCCAGGATGGGGATAAAGTAGTGATCATTGAGGACGTTACGACTGCCGGAACATCCATTAAGGAAGCACTTCCGATTATCAAAGCACAGGGAGATGTAAATCCGATCGGTCTTGTGGTTTCTGTTGACCGTATGGAACGTGGTCAGGGAACCAAGAGTGCTCTGAAAGAGATTGAAGAGAATTATGGTCTTCAGACTACAGCAATTGTAACCATGGCTGAGGTGGTTGAGCACCTCTACAATAAAGAATACAAAGGCCGTGTTGTGATTGATGATAAGCTGAAAGCAGCCATCGATGCATATTATGAGCAGTACGGTGCAGAATAATACTGGTACAGAATATCATAATAAAAGAGCAGCGGATTCCGAATGTCCGCTTTTACTGGGAGGACACAGACTTATGAATGAAAAAATTTATAAAACCATGGCGAGCAGCGGGGCGGGAAGTCTTGCACTCGGTATTGTCGTTCTGGTGACGGGACTTGTCACAGGGATTCTGATGATCGTGAACGGTGCGAGACTGCTCAAAAGAAAATCAGAGATTTTGATCTAGGAAAAATATAAACAAAAATTCCGGAAAGCCGCACTCTGTTTCGTGTGGCTTTTCGGGCATTTAAGCAGGGGAGAATATTGAAAAAGGGGACAAAACACAGAGTAAAAAAACTCGGGACAGCTTTTTTTGTGCTGTATGTCCTGATACTTGTATACCTTCTTTTCTTTTCGGAAGGTTATGGCCGGGTAGCAGACGCGGAAAGAGAATTTCGATATAATTTTGTTCCGTTTGTTGAAATCAGGCGTTTTTGGGTCTACAGGAAACAATTAGGGATGTTTGCACTTTTTACAAATATTTTCGGAAATGTGCTGGGATTTATGCCATATGGGTTTGTTCTTCCGGTGATAAACCGAAGAATGCGAAATGGCTTTTTTATTATATTATCCGGTTTTTCCATCAGTCTGACGGTGGAGGTGATCCAGCTGATCACCAGGGTCGGATGTTTTGATGTGGATGATATGATACTGAATACTCTGGGCGCGGCACTGGGATATGGAATTTACGCAGTCTGCGACAAAATTAGGAGAAAACATTAATGGCAAGAAGATATCGATATGCATTTGCAAAAAAAAGAGAAGCTGCGAAAGGAAAGTGGTCCGTAGGACTGGCAGCAGCTTCCCTCGTGCTGTTTATTGTGGCAGTTGTGCTTGCACTTTTTCTTGACGGAAAGCTCGGGGGCCTGATTGGCGGAACCGGGCTTTTTGCGATGCTGCTGTCAGCATACGGCTTTGCACTGGGCCTTTCCAGCTTTTCAGAGGAAAACCGGAAACACCGCACAAGTATGATCGGATCAATCTTAAACGGTGTGATTCTGGTAATCTGGCTGGGACTTTTTTTATCAGGAGTATAAAAAATGGAAGAAAAAGAACGATTAAAAAAACAGCTTGATTTTATCCTGGAAGTAGATAAAGTCAAAAATATTTTCCGTCAGACGTATCTTGCAGACGGAAACAGGAAAGAAAACGATGCGGAACATTCCTGGCATCTGGCGCTGATGGCAGTGCTTCTGAAGGAATATTCCAACGAGGAAGTGGATCTGTCGAAGGTAATTCCCATGGTACTGGCACATGATCTTGTGGAGATTGATGCGGGAGATACCTATGCGTACGATGAGAAAGGGGCAGCCACCAAGGATGCCAGAGAGCGAAAAGCAGCGGAACGGATCTACGGATTGCTGCCGGAAGATCAGGGACAGTGGCTGAAAGCACTCTGGGAGGAGTTTGAGGCCTACGAAACTCCAGAGGCGAAATTTGCCCATGTGCTGGATAACTGTCAGCCATTGTTTCTCAATGATGCTTCCAACGGAAGAAGCTGGGAAGAACATCAGGTAAAGAAAAGTCAGATTTATAAGAGAAACCAGAAAACAGGAGAAGGCTCCGAAGTGATCTGGGAATATATGAAAGAACTGATCGACAAACATATTGCCCTGGGGCATGTGATTGATGATGAAAAAGATGGGAGATGAAGTTTTGGACGAATGCATGAAAGAACGTTACGGACTTGCAAAAGAGCGGATCCGTGAGGTCATAACAGAAGAGACGGTAAAAGAACCGTTTGGAGATTTTTTCAGAAAGATGGCGCAGTTTCTTTCCATGACAGCAGATGTGATGGATGAGGAGAATGTGGAACTTACCCTGGAGGAGCTGAAGGAGCGAAATCATCGCTTTTATCAGGATATCCTTCCGGAAAACTATGAAAGCAGTTATGGAAATCCGGCTTATGCAGTAAATAAGCTGGGAGATTATGGAAAAGCTTTCAGTTTCCTGTATGCAGAACTTGCCGGAACAGTGGCTTATGCACATGAGAAAAGACTGTGGGATATGACAGTATCCATGGAACTGTTTCTGGAAGTATACTCTGCATTTTGTGAGGAAGAGCTTCCGGAGGCTGCAACAATAGAGGGAATCCTTCGTTCCTATGTGAATGACTACTGTCAGGATATGATGGAACAGAGAATCCGGGAGGGCGTAGATCCGGAACTTGATTTTGCAGCAGAGATTATTATGAATTCTGATCTTTCTGATCTGAGATATCTGTATCGTTACGGAGAGTATGTTTCTGAGAATGAGACAGGAGTGGCGGAGTTCTTAAATTCCCTTTCCCAGGAAGAGATCGATAAGATGGCTTCTACTTATACAGAAGGTTATCGGATCGGATTTATCACCGGACGAAAAGATATCACAAAGAAGAAAACCGTAAATATCCGTTACAGCCTTGGATTTGAGCGTATGGTAAAGGCTGCGATCCTTCAGTTTGAAAAAATGGGACTGAAACCGGTGATCTACCGTCATGCAACACATGCAGTGAACAAAAGAGGCGCAGTTCGTGTGGGCTATACCGGTGGCGTTGCCAATCCGCAGTACGATTACGATCATCGTCAGGACAGTGCACTGTTCCTGGACGGAGATTTTGTGCAGCGAAAACTCCGTGCCATGCAGACTTCTTATGAGAAGTACAGAGAACTGGCAGAGGTACATGGAGGCCCGGCCTGCATTGACACGTTTGGAGAAAATCCGTTCTCTCCGGTAAGCAAACCGGAAGCTTACGCATTAAGTGAGGCACAGCAGAAGCTGCAGACAGAGCTTGACAATGAATCCGGACAGATCGTAAACCGTTACATTAAAGGTGATGAGAGAAGTTTTACCATTATTGCCTATCCGGTTCCTGAGATCGGTGGAAATTATGAGGAAATTTTCCGTGAGATCGTAAAGATCAATACTCTGGATTATCATCTTTATCAGGAGATCCAGCAGACGATCATCAATACTCTGGACACCTGTGAGTGGGTGGAGGTCAAAGGCCGTGGAGATAATGAGACGGATCTTCTGATCCATCTTCATGAGCTGACAGATCCGAAGAAACAGACGAATTTTGAGAACTGCGTGGCAGATGTGAACATTCCGGTAGGAGAAGTCTTTACCTCCCCGCAGCTTGCAGGAACCGGCGGGATCCTTCATGTGAAAAAAGTATATCTGAATGGATTGCAGTTCCGTGACCTGAAACTGGTATTTGACTGCGGTCAGGTGATCGATTATACCTGCTCCAATTTTAAAACAGAAGAAGAAAACAGGAAGTATATCGAGGATAACATCCTCCATCATCATCCGAAGATCCCGATGGGTGAATTTGCCATTGGTACAAACACCACAGCTTATGTGGCAGCACTGAAATACGGAATTGCGGACAAGCTTCCGATCCTGATCGCAGAGAAAATGGGACCGCATTTCGCAGTGGGTGATACCTGCTACAGCTGGGCAGAAGATACACCGGTATACAATCCGGACGGAAAAGAGATCATTGCCAGAGACAACGAGATTTCCGAGATGCGTAAGGATGATGTAAGCCTTGCTTATTATGGATGCCACACGGATATCACCATTCCTTATGATGAGCTTGGAAGCATCCGTGTGATTGATGATGAGGGAGAAATGATCTCCATTATTGAAAATGGAAGGTTTGTTCTTCCTGGAACCGAGGAATTAAACCGTCCTTTTGAAAATCTTCCATTAAATATTAATATAAGTTAATTAGTAAATTTACAGTTTTTCCGATCGTATTGACAGAAAGTG
>OLQK01000538.1_pt1 | contig 38475 bp, 27 predicted proteins | sample 1672501 | NCBI WGS metagenome assembly OLQK01 (sample SAMEA3136693, study PRJEB25190) | human gut metagenome | biome: human gut; feature: human-associated habitat; material: faeces | place: Austria | collected 2013
CTTCATCGGAAGCGGAGGTATTCAGTTTCAGGGATAAGGTAAAGGTACTCATTACGTTCCTTTCTGGCTTTCGATATAGCGTTTTACAGTTTCTGGGGAAAAGGATCCGACAGTTGAGAGAAACACACTGCGTGTCCACATACAGGGCAGACGTCTTCGGATCTCCGGTATAGAGAACCCGTGCCGTGCTGCGGTATCCCAAAATACTTCTTTCAGACGCACGTCACTTCCTTCATTCAGGATCTTCCTCCGGTATTTTGGACAGAAGATGACATGGTACTGGCAGCTGTATACCAGCTGGTCTGCTTTATAGTATTGTTTGGTTTGTTTATATGCTTTATTCATAATAGTATTATACTGCAAAAGCTATTATTCTGCAAGAAAAGCAAGAACATTTATTCGATACCTAAAAGGTATCGGACGCTCCCATCCCCACGGACACAAGATCCAGGGGGCTTTCCCGTTTCCTTATTTGTAAATTATGAGAATGGCGGCTATGCAGAAAGGTACAAAGATTTTAGAAAAACAAAAGTAATTGGACGAATCGAATACAATCTGATACAACGATCCCAAAAAGAAAATATTCTTACTATTACTTGGTTCCTGGTTAAGCCAAACGAGAGAAAAAAGGGAATTGGAAAAGAACTTCTGCAATATGTTGTACAATTTGCAAAAGCCAGCAATATTTCTAAAATATGGGTCATACCAACACCTTTTGCCGAACAGGAAAATGACTGTAAGCTTCCACTGGAATTTGTATACGCAATTTACGAGCATTTAGGCTTCCAATTTGCAAATCCTAATGCGGATCGCAAAAAAGAAGGAAATAAAATGTATTTATCTGTCAAATGAAACATTTTCATATCGTTTTTATCTACTGCGGGCTGAATTCGGCCCGCTTTTTCATTCTTGTATAAAAATCTGATTAAAAATCCCGAAAAAACATATTATCCAAAACTAAATTTGCAAAGGAAACAGTAAATTGAACAATAAAGATTATTTAGATGTTATCACCAAACAGGGATATTACGTGGTAAAAGGAAATGAATTGATCCAAAAAAACAGATATAAATTATCACTGGCAGAACAAAAAACGATTGCATATATCTGCTCTATGATTAAGCCGCTTTCTTCCTCACGGGATTCCCAAAATTTATTTCAGCTTACATATAAATTCAACATAAGGGAATATTGCGAAATTTGTGGGGCTGATTATGACAACGGAAAAAATTATGCAAATGCAAAAAAAATACTAAAAGGACTGAGGGATAAATCCATGTGGCTGACAATGGAAGATGGGTCAGAAACACTGGTAGGCTGGCTGTCAAAAGTAACACTTTGTAAAGGCAGCGGGATCGCAACGGTTACTTTGGATGATGACCTGGTACCTTATCTTTTTGCGCTTGGAGGCCAGTTTACACAGTATCAGCTTTGCAATATTTTGTCCATGAAATCTGCTTTTTCCATCCGTATGTACGAACTTTTAAAATCGTATGGCTTTCAAAAAAGCAAAATATTTGCTATTGAAGAACTAAAACATCTCCTTATGGTGGATGATATAAAATCATATGAACGCTTCCCGGATTTTCGCAGAAGGGTATTGGATATTGCGTGTGATGAAATTAATGCCCTAACTGATATCGTGGTCAAGTACGAATTGATTAAAAATGGCAGAAAATTTGAAAAAATCAAATTCTTTATTCGTGAGAAAAGTTCTCAGGAATTATTGCTTGTGGGAAAATCGGAAAAAAATTTTGCTGCCAGTATGTGATGCCAAGAAAATACCTAGGCCTTTTTTGTGCTTTTTCACCGTACCAAAAGTCACATTTCGTACCGTACCAAAAGTCACAGTTAAAGGAGTTATCCACCGTACCATCCGTCACTTTTATACCGTACTAAACGTCACATTTCGAAGCCCTAAAAAAGTTATCCACCGTACTAAAAGTCACAGTAACCCGTACCAAAAGTCACATTTAACCGTACCAAAAGTCACATTTCGAGCCCGGAAACGCCCTAAAAATGCGGCTCCGAGGGGGCTCCTAAATATATATAAATATATTAAATATCAACTTCTTTTATACTTATGAAAAATCGCAAGAGAAAAATAAGGTTTAGAGATTGAAAAAAGATCTGATTCTCGAACAAAAAGCAAGGGGGAAATATCCCCCAGCACTTCGTGCTTCCCCCTGCCCTGGACAAGAAAGAGAATCTGGATGACATATTATACACGAAAGAGATTACTGATCGAAGGAGGAGAGAAATATGCAGTTATCTGAACAACAAAAAGAAGCTATGACAACAGTCAATGGACAGGTGATTTTAATAAGCTGCCCTGGAAGTGGTAAAACATCCACTGTTGTACGCCGGGTACAGTATATGGTTGGACAGGGAATCCCGGCTGACCAAATCCTTGTCCTGACATTTTCTAAGGCAGCAGCACTTGAAATGGCAGAACGATTTTATAAGCTGGCCGGGAATACAGAAATGGCAGCGGGGGTTACATTTGCTACCATCCATTCATTCTGCTATTCAGTCATTGCACCGGAGTACCAGCTGAATGTGAGAAACATTCTTGGAGCGGAATCCCAATGGATGATTATCCGCAAAGGTGTTGAATACTTGAAAAGGAATGAGGAACTGAGCATGGAGATCCGTGACTATGTGGAGTTTACCAATTCCTGTCTGCGTGAAATTTCTGTGATCAACAACAATGGCTGTGACTGGAATACTTACCAGGCAGAAACCTGCCCTACGGAGGAATTTCATAAAATTTATAATCTGTATGAGCAGAGCAAGCAGGAATCTGGGAAAATAGACTATGATGATATGCTAAAACTCTGTTATCAGCTGTTTTGTGACCAGCCAGAGGTATTGGAAGCCTACAGGCAAAGGTTCAAATACCTGATTGTTGACGAATATCAGGATACAAATTTTCTACAGAGGGATATTCTTTATATGCTTGCAGGGGATCCGAGAACCGCCAATATCTGCGTAGTCGGGGATGATGACCAGTCCATTTATAAGTTCCGGGGAGCCAGGCCGGAAGTCATGCTTGGCTTTTCGAGACAGTATCCTGGCTGTAAGGAAATCAACATGGATGTCAACTACCGTTCCTGCACAAGCATTATCCATTACGCAAAACGTCTGATCGAACATAATCAGCAGCGTTTTCCGAAAGATATCAAACCATTTCGTACAAGTGAGGGTGTCATAAAGCATTTTGGATGCAAGAATACCAATATGGAGCTGAACCAGGTGGCACGTAATCTTAAGGCGATGCATGAAAACTTGCCCTATGAGGAAATGGCTGTCCTGTACCGGAATAATAACCAGGCTGTGCTTCTGTCTGCGGCGCTTTCACGAAAGGGAATCCCCTTCCATAGCGATGATAAACTGTCAAGCCCTTATAAACACTGGATTTTTGCGGATATGATGGCATATTACAGGCTTGCTTCTGGAACTGGGGACTGGAAAGACCTTATACAGGTAATTAACCATCCTAACCGTTTCATCCCGGAAAATGCTTTGAGAAACTGTCCTCCAGATAGGCTGGCAGTTTTGAATTGTATTCAGGATGCTCCCATGGAGCCTTGGAAAAAGAAAAAGGCGATGGCACAGGTAAGGGATTTTTTTATGAATCTGCAGCTCATGGACAGAAGCGATCCTAAAACATTTATCGAGATGGTGTGTACAATGGGAGGATATAATCTATACCTTGCCAATTATGCCAAGTACAGGAATATGGACGTATCGGAATTAACCGGGCTAATTGATTCCTACAAAGACGATATTCAGACGAACAATATTCTTGACATGGATGAATGGATGCTTTTCGCCAGAAGGACAAATCAGCGTATAGACGAGATCAACCGGCAGAATACCAAAAAGGGCGTGACAATCTCTACAATGCATAAATCGAAGGGAAGAGAATGGCCCGCTGTATTCCTGATAGGCGCTAATGAAGGAATCGTTCCTGGAAAAAATGTGAAGAAAAGTGCTGATATCGAAGAAGAACGCAGGCTGTTCTATGTTGCTGCGACACGTGCGAAAGATATTCTTTATATTTCGTATGTGGAAAGTGATTATACTGAAAAATCAAGGTTTGTAACTGAAATGTTTGGTGAAAAACAATATAGTAATGCGAGCAGCCCTGAAAAGAGGGAAAAGCTGAGAAACGGAATGCGTGTTTGGCATAAAACTTTCGGGAAAGGTACCGTTGTCCAAGCGATACCGGATGCGGTTGCCGTGAAATTTGATAAGACGGTAACTATCCGTAAATTCGTGAATGCACAGCAAAGCCAGCTGAGTGTGCTAAAAAATTAAGAAAATAACATATTTTTTAGCAGAGATCACTTGAAAGGAAAATCAGAATGAGTAATCTGTTAAAAGAGCGGGCGAGAACTACAGAAAAAACAAATCAGAAAAAAAAGCAGGAGCAAAGAAAAATCACGGTAGGATATACCCTTGACGGAAGAGCAGAGCGGCAGAGATTATCAAAAGGGAAGCGGGCTGCTTTGGCCTTTTGCATAGTGCTTTGTTCTCTGGCTGCCCTGATATACCTTCCGCCTTTGTTCTATAAAGAGCCGGAAGGTAATACAGAGGTTCCGATCACTCCGGATTCTTCTGCGATAAAAACCTATCTGAGCTATCTGAAAGATCATCCAGACGATGATTTCGATGAAGATGGCTTAAGCAATTCCCTGGAAGAAGAACATGGGACAGATCCGTGGAATGCGGATTCTGACTATGATGGAGTTTCGGATTATGCGGAACTTTTTATCACTCAGACTTCCCCTACGGATGCGACTTCTGTCCTTACCAAACAGGTCAGCACCAATGATGAGAAAAATGGGGAATCACTTTCTACCCCATACAAGATCGATGATATCATTTTCTGGCCGGATGATTATGCATCTAAGAGTTACGGAGCGGTTGTAAGGACACTTTCCGGTTACCGCTTTTGGAATTATACCGGATGGGTGAAATTTCCAGAAACGGTATATGCGTATGGCTACAGGGACGGAGTCCATTATGAACTGGAACACAAAGAGAATGAGGACGCATGGAAGATTGATTCTTCGGACGAAATCTTTTTATACAAAAATCCTTTAACCTTTGTGCATTGCCTGAAAATTCCTTTTGTGGATACCATTTACCTTGAAGATTCTGGAACCGGAAAATTATTATCTAAGATCCTTCCTTCAAAAGGCGGATTAATAAACTGTTATAGGGCTGCCGTAATTGATACCCAGCCCAAAACAAAGGGAGACATAACAGCCACTCTGAGGTCACCGCTTATTGACCGGACTGACAGTTCAAGGCTGGGAATTAATACAAACTCGCTGAAAGACCTGTCCTGGCTGAGAAAACAGATAGAAGCAAACGAATGTGTTGCCGTTTCCCTCTATTCTTCAAACGTTGGTGAAGCTATTGGTATTGTTTATGGCTATACCAAGGAGGGTGATCTGTTGGTGGCTGATGAAAATCTGAATCCAGTTGGAACGCTTAAGATTACAGAGTGCGCAATGAACATGATGGATAAAGACGGAAACATTGGCCCGAAAACATGGTTTGCATTTCGTGGCCTGGGATTTGATTCTGCAAAATACGGTGACAGAATCAGTTTCTTTGCTTCTACAATTACCGGTGCAGATGATAATGCAACGGCTCCATCCGTAGAAGTGCAAGAAGAAACCCAATCAGAATCCCAGACGGAGCCAGAAAGCGAAATACAGCCGGAAACAGTGACTGAGATTCCAGACGAGACACCTTTAGAAGAAACTGAGCAGGAAACACAGAGCGAAATTGCTGTGTTTGGCTTGGATTCCTGAATATCTAAAAAAATAACATATTTTTGATGGACGTATTTCTTGTCCAATCCTCCTTTGTATGCGGACTGCAATTTTTCTGTTGCGGTCCGATTTTTTTGAGGATACGGGAAATGCATCACATTACAGGAGGAACTTTTTTATGAATGACCTGAATGAAATCCAAAGTATATTAAAGACGGAGTTTGCTGCATTTGAAACATCTGATTCCGGGATATTGAATTTTACCCAAACGGTTATGCAGTATCTGCCGGAATACTATTTCAGGAAAAGAGCAAATGGTAAGGAAAATATAATCCTGCTACTTGCAAAATCGTCTTTTACAATAGCAAATATGCTTTTCAAAATGGATTATTATATGCGGAAATTTGAAATGTCAGAAAGAGATTGTATACGGTCTGCTTTGCTTTTGTGCGATGGATTTGTATATGGAGCTGAAAATATTGTACCAGCTGGTACACATGAGGATCCGAACCATCCAAAACTGATGTCGGTGTTTATTGCACATGAAAAATGGAATGATTTATTACCAGCGTTCATAAGGCAGGACATAGCGGATTGTGTAGAAACTCATTCGGGGCAATGGGCGAACCTTAGAAAACCAACAACTGAAATGGAGCAGTTCGTACATATGTGTGTTTATCTTGCGACACGTCCAGAGTGTACGGTAAGGCTGCCAATTTCGGCTTCTTACTATCAAAGATGATTGCATGATTTGGGGGTATGGGCTTGGCTCATGCCCCTTTTTACTGAAAAAACTAAAAAAAGACATATTGTAGATAAGGGTAACGTTTCTTAACGGTATCAATAAGCAGATTCTGAAAGGAGAAGAAAAATGGTAAAAAAATTTTTTAGGCCGTTTATCTGTGCTGTATGCGCTATGATGTCCTTGATCTGTGGAGCAAGCCCCATTTTATACAATGTGGCTGCTGCGGAAGAGACTCAGGGCGAAACTGTGGTAGACGGTTCTGAGAGTGAAGGCGAGACGCTGCCTGTCGAAACAGAACAGCTGGCAGAAAGCGAAACGCAGACAGAAGCAGAAACTCAGGGAGAAACCCAGAGTGAAGCGCAGAGTGAGACTCAGGAGGAAACAAATGCAGAGTCTGAACAGCAGACAGAAAGCGAGTCTGAAACGGAGAAAAAGGAAAGTGAAGCAACGGAACCGGTAGCAGAATACGATAAAGCATATTATACAGTCGGTGATTCCATTACCTTGAACATTTCCGGGATTCAGGATGCAAACGCTTCTTCTGCAACTGTGTCCTATGATATTCCGGAGGGAACAGAACTTTCTGGTGTTTCAGCTGCCGGAGCTGATGTGCAGTATAAAAATGCAAATGGGGACTGGACAGCTTACTCTGACGGCGTAGACAGTGCTTCGGTTAAGGCAATCCGTTTTATTTTTAAAGGGGATGAGGCTGGGGTTGTATTAGCAGACGGGGAATCCATTTCCATTACTTTGAAGGCTACTGCAGGCGTTTCCGAAGAAACTCCTGTCAGTGTGGCATATGAGGAAGCTGAGGGAACAGTAGAAAAAAGCGGATCTGCATCCCTGAATGTAAAATCTGTCCAGGTGAATGTTTCTATGAAGCAGACCCCTGATGTACCCACTCCGGGTGATGAGATCACTCAAAATGTATCCGTAGAATATCTTGGGGAAGTGGATTCCAAGATTACGTATACTGTAGATCCGGCGTTGAACCTGAAAAAGATAGATGTTGGTGCTAACACCTACCTCGAAGGTGGTACAGCCGTGATTACGACAGAAGAAGGGGAGCAGCAGCTTCCAATTACAGCGGCTATGGATCTTTCTGAATATGCCGGTATCACCAAAATTGTATTTATCCCTAAAATCAAGTCATACGAGGGCATGAATGCAAGTTTCACTGCAACCTTAAAGTTAAAGGAAACTGAGGAACCGGTTTCTAGTTATACTTGCACAACAGATGTTGTAGTAACAGAAGGGGAGTATGAGAATACGGTTTCCTCTGCATTAACTTCCAAAGTGAATTTCGTTTCTGTAGTAACTCCTGCTGTTTCCCTTGTTTATGATGGTAAGAGTTATAACGAGAGTACCGGCAATGCAGTGGAATTTGGAAAGACCTTCAGTGTAGTCCTTGACTCACTGGGAATGACAGCATATTCTAAGGCAAATGTATATGATTACTCCATCACAACACCATCCTTTGTGACCCTGCAGCAGATCGTTCTTCCGGAGCTTGACGGGGCAGCAAAGATTAAGGTATTTACTGCCGATGCGGATGGCAATGAGACCGAACTTGGTGAATTTACCCCAGGTGAAACCGTTACTGTTGATAAAAATAAGATTTCAGCGGTTCATTTAGCTGTTACTTCTGAAACTGGAATTTTCACGACAACAAAAGCTGGCTCCATCACATTCTCAAATGACAATAAGAAGAACAAAGATGGAAAAACACAGAATGCCAGCTTCCGGGCGGTGGCATCCACCGTATGTGATGGACAGACCTATTCTGCATCCTCAAAAATTCTTACAATCAATGTAAGGAACTTTAAGAGAACAGAGCCGGAATCAGAGCCGCAGACCAATTCTCCGTCCCAGAGTGAAACAGATTCCAATAATCCTGGACAGACAGAAACTGAAACTCCGGAACAGACGGAACCTGAAACAGAGGATCCGAATGAGGAAACACGCAGACAGCAGGAAAGCGAAAGAAAAGACCAGATCAAGAAACAGTCTTTACAGAATGAGCAGAAGATGAAGGAAAAGCTTAAGAGCCTTCTGCAGGACCGTGTAAATCAGATCAAGGGAAATGCGTCTGACCCTGCTTCTGGTGGAACTGCAACCAGTACTGGAACTGCGACAAAGGCAGCAGCCCCAGACAAATATGCAGATTGGACGATCAAACCTATCTTTGACACCATTGTTTCAGATCTGATTCCGAAGGACCTGCTTCCGATTAGTGAAGGAATTGTAGAGAATATCGTTCCTTCACAGACTATGGTAGAAACTGAAGTTTCACCTGAGACAGAAACTGAAACGATTTCTGAAAGGTTCACCTCCCCGACAGAAACAGATCCTCCGGTAGAAATCCAGAAGCCGGAGACAGAGAGTGAGAAGGAAACAGAGACGGAAGCAGAAACAGAAACAGAACGTAAAAAAATCCTTGGTATCTTTTAAGTTTGGAAAAGGCCGGCATGAAGCCGGTCTTTTCTTGTATAAAAATCAAATAATATTTTTTACATCTAACATATTATAAGCAAAAATAATGTTAAGGAGGCCTGTATGTCTAATATAACTGTTTCTTATCAGGAGTATGACAGACTTTGTGATTTAATGCCAAAGCTGACATTATTGCCTGATCGAATTCCAAATAATGATGAAGCAGAGCTTTTGGTGTCTTCACCGCATTTTCTATCCATGGCTGTCTGGTTCCTGGAAAAAGAAGAATGTATTCCAGAAAATGCAGATGGAGAAGCCCTAAGGGAGCAGCTAATGGATTTGGTGGACGAAGAATTATCTTCAATAACCGTTAAAAATGGTTTGGAAATCCCGGAAAATGTGATTCAGCTAAGTATGGCTGATTACGAAAATGTCTATCAGATTGCACAGGGTATGATGTTTATTCCAGCCGGTGTACTTCCGTCAAAACAAGAAATCGAGCAGATCCTTCTGCCAAATGTTAAATTCAGCCTGGGATTTATACTGGCGTTGCTGCTGAAAAATCCGGATTCGTCAAGAACTGCTGCCTATAAAGAATTGAAAAATATTGCTTTGCAGCATTTCGTAATCTGTGACCGGAAAAAGCTGGTAGAATTGTCAAAAGAAAAATTCATGGAGCTACAGAACAATATCCTGAATGTCCAGTTTGATGTGGAAGAATGGTGGCCTTCAATGGAGGAGGCGAGAAAACTTCTGGCTCCCAATTTTCCAAAATGTTTTGACTTCATCATATGGTTTTTGAAAAATAATGTGCCGGTAACGCCGGAGCAAAAAGAAGTTAAAAAGTTCCTGGAGAAGCTGGTAAGGGATAATTTGCATATCCTTAAAGTACAAAATGTGAAATGGATTGGTGATTTCTGATGAGATATTTATACATAGCTGAAAAACCTTCAACAATGCAGACTGTAAAAAGCGTATATGAGTTTGCGGGCAGCCCGCTAGGGAAAATTGATTTTATTTCCTTAGCCGGCCATGTATGCGGGCTGTTGGAGCCAAAAGAATACCCACAGTGGAAAGACCAGAAATGGGCAGATCTGCCGCTCCCCATGATCCCGGATGATTTTCAGGTTAAATCGATTAAACCTGCTATTGTGAAATCCATTCAGGATAAACTGAAGAAAGAAAAGTACGATGCGATTATCGTGGGCACGGATTCAGATGTTGAAGGAAATGGAATCTATGCACTTCTGGAGAAGAAACTGAATCTTTACCACTACAAGGCCTTACGCTTTTTCGAGAAGGACCTGACTGCTGAAAGTATTATGCAGTCATTTAAAAATCTTACGGATTTCCACAAAAATCCCAGAGATGTAGGAATGACTCAGGCCTATTGGATTCGGGCTCAGTTTGACTGGCTGATTGGGCATAACATGACTGTGGCATATACGGTAAAAACGAACTTAACCATGCGTGTTGGAAGGGTAAAAGCGCCAACTCTTAAGCTGGTGTATGATAACTGGAAGGCAATCGAGGATTTCCAAAAGAAAAGCTCTTACCTCCCGACTGTTACCACCAAAAATCCGCTTCTAAATGCAACGTATTTAACCGAAGAGGGAGAGGACGGTATTTTTGAGAAAAAGGAGGATGCAGAACGTCTGCTGCAGAGCCTTGGAAATAAAGCAACCGTTAAAAAGAAAGAATGCAAGTTGACAAAAAAGGCTCCGCCACAGCTGTTAAAGCTTTCTGATGTTCAGTATGAAGCCGGTCAGAAATACGGGTATTCCCTGACGAAAACACTTGCCATTATCCAGTCCCTGTATGAAAAGCATAAAGTTGTTTCCTACCCCCGAACGGATGGTAAGTATGTATCTTCTGAAAGGGCAAAAGAATTTCCAACGCTGATAAAGGCCGTTGCCGCAGTCCCGGAACTGAAAGCGGAAGCTTCCGGAATTTCTCTGGCGGCGATCAACCAGGCAAGGGGCAACAAGCGGTATGTGAATGATGCAGAGGTTGCAAAAAAATCCCATGATGCACTGATTCCTACAGGAAAGGCACCGGATTACTCTAAAATGACGGTGGAGGAGCAGAAAATCTGTACAATGATATATAAACATTTTCTTGCTATTTTTCTGCCAGACCTTACAGAAGAAAAAAGAAAATATTTTCTCGATGTTGATGGAAAAACATTTATCTGCAAAGGCTCCAAGATTGTAGACCGTGGGTTTACCAGGATTTTCGATACGAAAATCAAGGAGAATGAGCTTCCGGATGTGACCGAAGGGCAGCAGATGGATATTTCCAAAAAGGAAATTCATGAGGTGGTATCACGGCCTCCGGCAAGATTTACCCAGGCCTTATTGTTAAAAGCAATGGAAGATATACAGAAGTATATGCCGGAATCAGAACTTAAGACAATCATGAAAAAGGTGGCCGGTATCGGACAGGCATCTTCAAGAGGTGAAATTGTTCGTGAACTGCTGCAGACGGGATATATTGAGGAGAGAGAAAAAGGCGGCCTTTACATGACGGAGAAAGGGCTGGCTTATATCCATTATCTGGATGGCAAGAGTATTACGGATCCGGCACTTTCTGCCCAGTGGGAACTGCATATGCAGCATATCCGTGAGGGAGAAGAAAAGTATGAGGATGTCAGAAAACAGATCCTTGATTATGTGAATGAAAGTGTGAGGGAAGTTATGGATAGTTCATTTGACCAGTTTAATGACACAGAAAATACAACCAAGCTGCCTTGTCCGTTCTGCGGGAAACCACTCCGTAAGACAAGCTTTGGCTATGGGTGCAGCGGATACCCGGATTGCCGTTTTTCTATTGGAGAAATAGCCCATAAACGCTTAACAGAATCACAGCTGTCGGATTTGCTGACAAAACACCGCACTGGCGTGATCAAGGGATTTACCAATAAAAAAGGAACAAAGTTTGATGCAGTCCTGGTTTTAAAGAATCGTGCAATATCCTTTGAGTTTCCTGAAAGCATAAGGGAAACCAAAGATTTAATGTGTCCGGTATGCGGTTCCCCGTTACAGAAGTTCGCCTGGGGATATGGCTGTTCGGATCATAAAAACGGTTGCAACTTTGTGATTGGTAAAATAGGCGGAAAGCTGCTCACGGAAAGCCAGGTTAAGACGCTGCTCAATAAGGAAAAGCTCGGACCTTTATCCGGATTCCACAAAAAGGATGGGACTACATTCGAAGCAACCTTAGTCCTTGAAAAGGAAGAAGACGAGAACGGGAAAGAGAACTATAAGGTGGCTTTTGAGCATCGGAAGTCTTTACAGAATACTGTAAAGGATATATATGCGAGATGCCCGGTCTGCGGTGGGACGGTTGTCCGTGGAAAATGGGGATGGATCTGTGGTAAGAATCAATGTTCCGAAGTCCCGTATAAATTGAGTGAACGTGAGATTGAACCGGAGACAGCAGAACAGATTTTTGCTGTAGGGCATTCTTCTATGTTGGAAGGGTTTATCAGTAAAAAGCAGAAACCATTTTCTGCAATTCTTGAAATGAAAGATGGAAAAGTGAGATTCAGTTTTCCGGAAAACTAAAAATAAGGGTCACGGGTAAAGAACCTGTGGCCCTTTTAGCTGCCATACACAGCAAATAACCTCCAACCTCATAATGACATATTAATTTTGAAAATATCATTATGAATTAAGGAGGATCACAATGAAAATCGAATCAATCACTGTAAAAAACTTTAAAGGATGCCCTGACGGCACCTACAATCTTTCCAAGCTGAATATGCTGATTGGTAAAAATGGGAAAGGAAAAACTTCTTTTCAGCTGGCATTGCGTTATTTGCTGAATGGAAAATTACCGGCAGATCCTATCCGGCATGGGAATGAAATTCTGTATGTTTCCGGGATTATCGAGGGGAATGTGGAAATTGCAAGGAAATATTATCTTCCAGATACTTTCCGGGTCAATCAGAATGAGGTTACGGAAAAGGCTTTTACGAAAAAAGTCGTGGAGCTGAAAGGAAATTCTGCGAACAAACCATTGCTTTCCGTCCTGGTTCCCAGTAATAAATTTTTCACAGCGGAGGATCAGGACTCCCTGTGGGAGTTTTTGGAAACAGGGGGTGTTTCCGGCGTAAAGATTATGGGAATCAAGGAACTTTCCGTGGAACTGGCAGATGGTACTTCTCTCTATATGAGAAAAACAAAACCGTCTGAATGCCTGGTCGCAGGAAAAAAAGTGACGGCGAAAAAATTCAATGAATTACTGGCTGATCATATGTATGGGAATCAGACAGCGCTGGACATAACCACGTCTTCCGAAATTATTGCCGCTATGGATATGGCAGATTTTGCGAAATATCTGATGTCAATTATTCCAGTAAAGATGGATTTCAGCAAGCTATCCAAACTTGCCGAGCTGACACCGGAAGAAACCGAGGCTCTTGCCGGTTTGTTCCCGGAAGCGCCAACACCTATTCTGCTTGAAAATGTGGCTTCCGCCTATAAAACGGTATTTGGCATCCGACATGACCTAAGACTGGAAATGGATGAATGGAAGAAACGGTCAATGTTTGATGGATTCCTTCCGTTACCAGATGTGAAACATACACAGTTCCTTCTTGCGGAAGCTAATAAGAAAATTGGGGCCGCAATGGAAATTGAAAAGGCCTGGGGAATCTATAAGCAGCGTGTTTCAGAAAGACAGCGTTCTATCAACACTTTAAAAGAGTGGATTGATACCTACAATAAGATGGACAAGAGCCCGGTTCCTAAGGCCGGACAGCTGGAATATCTTCAGAACATGGAGAACACCCTGCGACAGAACATTGAAATGCTGGTAAGAAACATTGCTGCCAGTAATGAAACCTACAAGTCTTTTCAGAGGATGATGGAAAACCTGAATAATACCGTTTGCCCGTTATGTAATAAACTGGTATGCCACACAGACAAGACTGTGGTACAGGAGGACATTGCTGCTGCCATGCAGGATCTACAGAATAATATGCAGAGACTGGCTGGGGAGAAGAATAATGTTGAAAAACAGTTAAAGCAGGTATTGGAGCAGAAAGAAGCGGTGCGTGGCCTGATTGAAAAATATAATCAGAAAGTCCAGCTGTACCGCCGTATTCAGGAACTTAATAAATCAATCCCGAAAGAACCGGTCGAACCGGCACCTGTTCCGGATGTAACAATGATTAGGAGACAGGCTCAGCGGTACCAGCTTTATATCCAGCAGTCGGCAGTCCTGGAAAAGTGCTGGGAAGCTTATCAGAAATTTGAAGAAGTAAAGGCACAGTATGAACTTTACTGCAGCCTTGTAAAAAAGACTGAACCCAGAAAGGGAATCCTTACCTGTACAATCTTAAATTATCTGTTGCAGCCGTTCCATGAACACGTAAACGGATTCATTAGTTCTGTATTTCCAGATACGGAAATTGCGTTCCAGATGGGGGATAACGGACTGGAAGTAGTATGCTGCCCTCATAACCATACCAGTTACATTCCGATCAGATCTTTATCTGACGGGGAGCGTATGCTTGCAGTATTTACGCTTATGGAAATGATTTCCAGCATCTCCGGTACAAGGATCCTGGTATTTGACCGTTTGGAATCTATGGACACAGAATCTATCCATAACCTTTTGAACACTTTGCAGTCCAAAGAGGTGCAGGAGAGATATGACCATATTTTACTGGCTTCTGTAGACCATGCGGATATTTGCGGTATGCTCAAAGAAATGCCTGGGGTCAATATGATTTCGATGTAATAAAATAATTCATTGTAGAAAGTGCCTGTGCTGTGGTATCATATAATCACAGATATCACAGGCACTTGTTGATATTTTATGGAGGAACTTTTATGAAGAATATTAGAATTCCGGTTGGAATATCTGACTTTGAGGAAATTAGAAAAGGCGGATATTACTATATTGATAAAACGGGTTTAATTTCTGTGTTACTACAGGAAAGACCGGCAAAAGTAACGTTGATCACACGGCCAAGAAGGTTTGGAAAAACACTTGGGATGAGTATGCTTGCTGATTTTTTCGATATTGGGAAAAGAAGCGAGGAATTGTTTGAAAACCTGGAAATTTCCGGAAATGGAAACTTGTGTGATTATTGGATGAACCGTTGGCCAACCATTTTTCTGACATTTAAAGATGTGGATGGCCTTGACTATAAACAGGCCTATAAGCAGCTGGTTTTCCAGATTTCGGAACTTTATAAAAAGCACAGTTATCTGTTAAAAAGCCTGGAAATTGATGAAGATGATAAGAAACTTTTCGCACAGCTGAAGACAAGGGAAGCAGATGAAACTTTGGTTATTAGATCCGTTAGTCTGCTTATGCGCCTGATGGAAACATATTATGGAAAACCTGTCATTCTTCTTATGGATGAATACGATGTCCCGATTGCCAAAGCCAGCAGCAATGGCTATTATTCCCAGATGCTTTCTGTTATCCGTGGCATCATGAGTACCGCTTTGAAGGACAATACATCCTTAAAATTTGCAGTTATCACAGGCTGCCTACGTGTTGCGAAAGAAAGCATTTTTACTGGAACCAATAATTTTGTTTCGGATACAATCAATAATTCTGGATTGGATGAATATTTTGGTTTTACACAAGCGGAAGTTGACAAAATACTGGCCGATGCAGATGCTAAGGAATACGCCGAATGTATGAAAAACTGGTATGACGGCTATCATTTTGGCGAATTTGACATTTACTGTCCATGGGATGTTATGAACTATCTCAGGGATTTGCGTACTAATCCACAAGCAAAACCTGTCAGTTATTGGAAAAATACCAGCGGTAATGATATTATCCGTTCATTCATTGATTATGCGGATAGCAACATTACTGAAAAACTGGAAATTTTACTTGCTGGAGGCTATATCCGGGAACGGATAGATGAAAATTTAACCTACGATTATCTGCATTCTTCAGAAAGCAATTTTTGGAGTGTTCTCTATATGACGGGGTATTTGACACAGGCTCGTTTGCCAGGTATATCTGATAGTTTGGATGGAAACGAAATGGCGTTAATTATTCCAAATGCAGAAATTAAGGAAATTTTCGAGACTACAGTTATACGGTGGTTTGCGGATACTGTCAAAACCTGGAACCGTGATGCAATTTTCCAGGCCATCTGGGGAAATGATACTGTAACACTTACAAAAGAAATGCGTATTCTTTTGTGGAACACGATCAGCTACCATGACTATAAAGAAGACTTTTATCATGCTTTTCTTGCTGGTATTCTTATGGGGGCTGGTAACAAGCTGGAATCCAATAAGGAATACGGCCTCGGAAGACCGGACATTGTAATTTTAGACCGGATCCACAACCGGGCTGCGATTTTTGAAGTAAAAATTTCCAGTTCAAAGGAGCATCTGTCAAAAGACTGTGACCGGGCTTTACAGCAGATCCGGGATAAGAAATATGCAGAAGCTTTTACTGGGGATTATGAGGATGTATTTTGCTATGGAATTTCGTTTTACCAGAAAGACTGTCTGGTAAAAAAGGCAGATTGATGATTTGATGATCAAAACAAGGACGGCCCACAAGCTGTCCTTTTGTATTTTTGGCAGAAAATCTGGAAATACTATTAAAAACTGTTTCATGGATAAGGGGGATATAATGGAAAGATATAACGATGAAATGAAGTTATGGCTTTTTGACCTTGCACATGGTAATTTGTCAGACAAAGCCATCATAGCGGGATTCCTGAAACACTATGTCCTTTGGGACTGTACGATTGGAGATGTCAAACGTGACATTATATTTCACACAAATTATGGGAAAAAAGGGTGCGAAATAGCAATAAATACACTTATGAGGGTCATAAAAGAACAATAAAAACAAAGGGAAATACAGGTCTTGAATGTTTGCCTACTTTCTTGTAAAATAAAAATATAACATGATCGTTGATTTATACAGTAGGAAGTTTTTGCTGGTCAATAACCCACGAAAGTCGTGGGCTTGCTGATGCAGGTTCCACTTTAACTGTGGATTATCGAGCAGAGACATAATGCCTGTGTTCTCCCTTTGGTGAGATGGCGCCTTTGGCTTTTACAGTCCCTATACTTGATATGGCGTTCTTCTTCCATGGCTGAAGTCACGGGAGAAGAACGTTTTTTTAGAAAGAGATTATTTATGAATTTGTCCTGACATTAGCAAAGAATGGAGGCGAGAGCAGACGTGGCAAAAGAAGAAATCATAAAAACAGAAGGATTGGAAACACGCTACGAAAGATACAAGGATATTTTAAAAGAACTTACCATCATGAGCGATGTGTTTATGCGAAATGTATTTAAGAAACGGGAATGCACGGAATATGTTTTGCAGGTAATTATGGATAAAAAGAACTTGAAAGTGATTGACCAGGTTCTTCAGAAGGACTATAAGAATTTGCAGGGGCGATCAGCTGTTCTGGACTGCGTTGCCAGGGATTCGGATGGCAAGCAGATGGATGTAGAAATCCAACAGGACAATGAAGGTTCATCCCCAAAACGAGCTAGATATCATAGTGGTTTAATGGATATGAACACATTAAATCCGGGACAGGATTTCGATGAACTTCCAGAAAGTTATGTGATTTTCATTATGAGAGACGATGCACTTGGCTATGGACTTCCAATTTATCATATAGACAGGAAAATCGAAGAAGTCAATGAAAATTTCAGGGATGAAGCTCATATTATTTATGTAAATTCTAAGAAACAAGAGGATACAGAATTAGGCAGACTGATGCATGATCTTCACTGTAAGAATGCAGAAGATATGCACAGTAAGATACTTGCCGACAGAGTATACGAATTGAAGGAAACACAGAAAGGGGTGGAATTCATGTGCCGTGAGATGGAACAGATTTATAGTGAAGGTATTGAAAGTGGTGAGCTGAAAAAAGCAAAAGCCTCAGCATTATCCATGGCTGCGGATGGAATGAAAGTTGATAAAATAGCCCACTATCTTAATGTAAGTGCTAAAATGGTACAGAAATGGATTGATGAGAGCATGAGTGTTGTACATTAAAAAATTTGGAAGAGAAAAAGATGTAGCGTATTCTCTGGCAGAAAAGAAAATGAGCGTTGAGGATATTTCTGAAGTCATAAAAATTCGTGGAGTTTTTCACTGAAAGCAAATTAATTAACAAACCAGCCCGTCAAAAGGAGGTAGCTGATATGTTAAACATGGTTTCTTATGCGGAGGAAAATGGAAAAAAGAAGGCAAAAAAGAGGGCGAAAATCGTTTAGGTTCACTTATGAAGGTATTACTGAAAAATAAACGCTATTCAGATGCAGAGAAGGCTTCTGAAGATGAAACGTACCGTGAGGAACTTTATAAAGAATATAAATTATAAGGATATTTAGAAACAGTGAATTTATTGATCCTCCAGCATTTGACTGCTGGAGGATTTTTTTCTTGATATCAAAGCATCTTTTTAATCTGTTTTTTTAACAACTCTATTCCGGCACGATATAAGTTGTATATTTGGCCCGGCTCTATTCCAAGTCGTTCTCCAATTTCTTTGTACGTAACACCATAAAATATTTTCAGCAGGAGTATCCGGGGCAGCGGAGCGGGAAGCTGCTGGATTTTCTCGATAATCTGTTCAGATATTATATTTCCAAGAAGAATGTCCTCTTCAAGTACATCGGAAGAATAAAGGGAATCTGAAATCCCTGCGATGGAATCAAGATATACAAGCTGCTTTCTTGCCATTACTGCCAGTTCACGTTGGACAATTTCAATATTGATGCCGCTGGACATGGCAATCGCTTCTGCACATAACAGACAACCATTGGCTTTTAACGTATCTGCCGTGGAAGATATTTTTCGTTCTAAACGGGCAAAATAAGCGGATGGAATATTTCGGAGATAATAAGTATATTCGGACATTTCATGTATGACATAATTTTTACTGTACGCATGAAAAGGCCGTGTCCCATTATAATGAACCAATGCCTTTAAAACCCCAACCATTCCGCATTGGTACAGATCCTCCTTATGTTCTGGTACAAAGCAGGAAAAGTTTGCCTTCATGATATGAAGTACATGGGACTTACTGCTTTGGACTGCAAGCTGTTTGGCTTGTTGGACCAGGCAGGGATCACCGCTCTGATAAAGATAACAGATCATATGGTCCCGCAGGGATACATTTGATTCCATCTTTTGGATTTCATTCCTCATATGTTTTTCCTCCATTAAAATATTTTTGCTACATAAAATGAATGTTGAATGGGATTCGTTTTTTGCAGAAATATCTGGAAAATTCATAGTGGAAAATCCTTGTATGAAAATCCGATGTTTTTTTTTACTTCTGACATATTATAGCCAGACGGAACGAGATAACCGAGTCAATAATCCCTGTTGTAATTGGAAGTGCTGTTTTTTTTCTTTTATAACATATTATTTCCAGACAGAAGGTTATTATTCTGCCTAACCGTACCTTGAAAAATTAATAAGAAAGGAGATTTCATTATGAGATCAAAAAAGATTTTCAGACAGGCCATGTCTGTAGCCATGGCTGTTGTGATGTCTGCTTCTTCTGTTTTTCCGGTTTATGCATCGGATACCGCAGGTGATACAGATACCACATCAGAAACAACTGTAGACCTGGCAGATCTCGAAAATGACTCAACGGTGTCGGAAGCAGAGGAAAGCGAAACACCGGAAACGGAAGATTACGAACCTTATGTTCTGTATCTCCCGAAGATGGAAGGCGTTGAATACAGCTATGATGAAAGCCATCTGGAAGCTGACCTTTCAGCGGATTCCTATGATATCCTCCTCTATGAAGAAAATGAACAGGTGGATATGACAGTCAAAACCGATATGGAGGTGGCTGTAGTTGACGCAATTACAGAAGATGTAATCGTGCCAACAGAAGACATCAAGGATGGAAAAATCTCTTTTGTTATGCCGGCAGCAGATCTGATGCTCCAGTTTACCAAAGATGGGGTAAAGCAGACAGAAGCTATTGAGGTACCGGCAGACAATGAAGAGGAGCCTGTTGTTGATGTTCCGGTGGAAAACCAGACCGAAACAGATGAAGTCCAAAGTGAAACCGTTTCCGAAGAGCAGTCTGAATCAGTTGCGAAAACAGAAACGGTTGCCGAGACTGAAACAGCTGCGGAAACAACTGCTGAGACAGAAACTGTCGTAGAAGAATCTGAAATCACTCTGCCAGAAACAGAGGAGGAGACAGATGTTCAGACCGAGGAAGAATCTGAAAAGCAGATTCAGGTAGATCTTCAGACTGAGATCCAGACCGAAGATGCGGATGAAGAGGAACCTCCGGCAGATCTGGAGTATGAGATTGTTGATGAAAAAGATATGGAACAGTATCTGATTCCGGAAGCAGGATCTACCGTATATGATTCTAACAAGAACTTATACTTTAGAGATACTGAATTCGATTACAAATCTTATGTCCCGGATACAGACGGCGTTGATCAGGCAAATGTTTCCTGGGAAAGCGGTGAGCTGAACTTCAACGAGGCTGGAACCTATGATATCATCTATAAGGCAGTTTTAAAAGATGATGAGAGCTATTTCTGGTATATTGATGTTCCAATGAACGTCATTATTTCCAAAGATGCTGCAACCGTTGGTTCTGACGGATATGAAGACAAGCTTCTCTTAAGACAGGATCTTGACCCGAAATACAAAGGTGAGATTCCGGAAAAAATCGGGGATCATATCACCGGACCGGATCTTGTTACGGTAAAGGGTGAAGAACTCAGCCTGAAGGACATCAACTTCGACTACGACATGGATGTATTTACTTATGATGTAGTAGACGAGGGCGGCCTCGATGTGAACACACCGGGCGTTTACAATATCGTCTACAGAGTAACTACTTTCCAGGATCCTACCGTATACTTCTTTATTGACTGTACTCTGACTGTAAAAGACGCAATCGGTTCCGAGAACGCCATGACAGTCCATGTAAAGAGTACCGAGCTGAAAGCATCTGTAACAGATGTTGACGGAGAGTCCTATGAAGCTGGATATGGCCAGGACGTAGCTGTTGACAAGAATCTGAAAGAGATTGTTGTTGCACCGGCCTGGAAGAGCAATCCGGATGTGGAGCCTGTTGTTTCCGTCCTGAAAAATGGAGAGGAAGCAGACAAGGAAGGCATCGTTGAGTCTGAAACAAAAGACGGAAATAATCTTATTGTGACACTTAATGAAAATCTTCTGACAGGTGATGACAAATACGTTTTCGTGGTAGATTACCCGACATACGACCCTACAAAGGGTGGAGCCGTTAAATGTAACGAGCGTAGGTCTGAGGACTTTATCAGCCCGCTTGAAGCAAGCAGGGCAGAGAGCGCAGATGGCATTGCAACGTATGCAGCCAGTGTATCCAAGACCTGGGAAATTACAAGCTATTCCAACATTGTAAGCTATTATGATTCCTGTACAAACAGAAATCCGGCAGGAACTGCTTATCGTGGTGCTGAAATCCAGTTCACAAGTGACTTCCGTAAAGAAGTTGCTGCCTGGATCAAGAAAAACGGAGCTACTTTTGATAAGACAATCCCGGAAACGATGGGAATTGAGTGTAATAACCAGGATGGAAGCCATGCTGCATGGATGCCGTCACTTGGATACATCTGGACATATGGAAACCTTACCTGTACCCTGGAAACCAACGCCAAAGGTGAGTACAGTGCGCTCCTGATTGAAGCAACTGCATATTCCCATTCTGGATTCCAGACATTTGAGGGTTATATCCGTGTCCCGGTATCAGACGCAAGCAGTGACCTGAAAATCGTTAAGACAAGCCGTGGTGAGTTTACAACAACACTGTCCACAGTAAGGCTTAACTGTACATTCTCTCTTTACTCTGACAAAGACTGCACGAAGAGAGTTACCAAAATCAGGTTAAATGGTGGAGATAATGCTGGAAAACTGACTAAGACTGTTACTGGCCTTGACCCTGGCAAATACTGGGTGAAAGAAACAGGAAGGGCAGTCGGACATACATGGAATACCAAGATTTATCCAGTTACGCTTACTGCGAACAAGACCACAACGCTGAATATCGAAAACCAGCCGTTCTTCTTTAATGGACAGTTCCTGGCTAAGACAGATGCGAACACAAAAACACCTCTTGCGAATGCAGTATTCAAAGTTACTGGTACAGCAGGAAAAACCAATCCGCTTGTACTTGGTACCTGGTACTTCAGGACGGATGATAATGGAGCCATCTATTATGATGAAGCACATTATCTTGCAAGCTGGAATGGAAATAACAGTGACCCGCTGATCAAGTATGGTGTGGACAATATCACTTATGCACTCCCGGCAAGTACAACACTTACCTGCCAGGAAGTCGAGTCCCCTGCTGGATATAAGCTTAATTCCCAGGAATTCACCGCAGGTACTTACTCTGTTGACCCTGGCGTTTTAACACAGCCCCAAATGGCTTTTGATCCGATTTCTGTTGATGATGAGCAAGACACTGGTAAGCTGAAACTCCAGAAAAAGGATAAAGACCTTGATGCAGCCACTACCCCGAATGGTGAGTATTACTCCCTTGCCAATGCGAAGTATTCTGTACGGGATGCAAGCGGCAACGAAGTAGCAGAACTTGTTACAAAAGCAGATGGCTCCACAGACGAGATTACACTTCCGGTTGGAGCGTATAGCGTTGTGGAGAAAGAGAATCCGCTTGGTTATGAGCTGGATCCGGAAGTACACAATGTTACCGTAACATTCGGTCAGACAGCGACTGTTGAGTCAAAAGAGCAGCCTACAAAAGGTGCCTTGAACATTCACAAGAAGCTGGATCCGGAACTGCCAGATGCAATCCGGAATGAATATGACCTGACAAAGATTATATTCAAAATGACCTACAATGCAAATCCATCTATTGTAAAAATCAAGAATGCTGATGCAAACGGAGATGTAACATTTGATGGTTTGTATCTGGGTGCATGGACAGTAGAGGAAATTAATGCTCCTGAGTATCACGAACCAATGCAGCCGAGAACGGTTGTAATCAACAGCAACAGTACAGATGCAATGGAGTATACAGTAACTAATTACAGGTATCAGTCCGATTTGGAAATTCAGAAACTGGATATTGATACAGGTAATTTAGTTGCTAGAGCTGGTGCAACTTTCCAGATTAAAGATAAAGTGGGTAACTTGGTTTCTCTTACTTTAAGAGGAGCATCTGAAAAAACTGATACATTTACAACCACTAATAGAGGCCAGATTTTCTTTTCTGAAAAAATTCCTGCTGGTAAATATACTTTGGTGGAAATTATCCCGCCAAAAGGATATAAAATAGCTGATCCGGTTGAATTTGAGATTACAGGTGAGCATACTTCATCTACAATCGTGATGAAAGATAAGCGAGTTACTACTTCCGTAAACATTAAGAAACTGGACGCTTCAACTGGTGCAAATGCTGGTGCTGGTTTCGGTTTTAATATTATTGCTGACGAAGACATCACAGATGCTTCTGGAAAAACTTATGATGGATGGAACAAAGGTGCAGTGGTTGATTCCCTTGTTACTGGTGCGGATGGAACCGCAGCTTCCAAGCAGCTCTATCCTGGTAAATATCATATTACCGAGACTACACCTGGTGTAAACTTCTTTGGTGATGCAGAGGACCAGGCATTCGAGATTGTGGAAACAGAAGTGAACGGTGAGTGGGTTGCCGAAGTTGATGGTGTGAAGGATCATACCTTTACATTTAAAGATACTCCGGTAATGAGACCGATTCAGGTTGTAAAGACCGATAGCGTAACTGGAAATTCCGCAGGATCCGAGTTCGTATATACCATTACAGCTGACAAAGTTCTGGATGGAACTGGTGCAGAGCGTGAGGGCTATACACATGGAACTGTCGTACAGGAAATCAGGACAAATGGAAAAGGAATTGCCACTTCCAAAGACCTTTACCTGGGTACTTACGTGGTAAAAGAGACTGTTAGAAATAACAACTATACTCTTTCCACTAAGGAATACAAGGTTGAGGTTAAGGACGAGGACAAGGCAACTACACCAGTTATCCTTGATGCCACAAATACCCCTGTAATGAAAAAAGTACAGGTAACCAAGATTGATGCAGTGAGCGGAAATCATTGTGGTGCTGGATATAAATTTAAGATCGTAGCAGTTGCAGATGTTCTGGATGGTTCCGGAAATGTCTATGAAGGCTATGAAAAGGGTGCTGTTGTAGACACAATCGTGACAGGTGAAGATGGTATTGCAACATCCAAACCACTGTATATGGGCAGCTACTATATCCAGGAGGTAGAAGTACCGGATGGAAATGGAATGCTCATTAATACAGAAAAATATCCATTTGTCCTCAGAGATACCAAAGGTAAGGATGGAAGCCTTGATGATATCAAGGATACAGACGAACCAATGGTTGTTAAGATCGATGATATTGCCGATCAGCCACTTATGAGACCAATTCAGGTTGTAAAATCTGACAGCGTAACTGGAAATGCCGCAGGTGCTGAGTTTGTTTATACAATCACAGCGGATAAGGTAGTGGATGATGCCGGTGTCGAGCGTGAGGGATTCACACATGGCACAGTGGTTGATACCATCAAAACAGACGGAAAAGGTGTTGCAGTATCAAAAGACCTCTATATTGGTACCTATGTGGTAAAAGAGACCGTTAGAAATAACAATTATACTCTTTCCACTAAGGAATACAAAGTCGAGGTTAAGGATGAAAAGAAATCCACAGCTCCGGTTGTTGTAAAAACCACAGATACCCCTGTAATGAAAAAGGTACAGGTGACGAAGATTGATGCAGTAAGCGGAAATCATTGTGGTGCTGGATACAAATTCCAGATTGTGGCAGCTGAAAATGTAGTAGATGGCTCTGGAAAAGTATATGACGGTTTTGGAAAAGGTTCTGTGGTTGATACCATTACCACTGACAAAAACGGAATTGCTACTTCCAAAGAACTGTACATGGGAAGCTATTACATCCAGGAAATCGAGGTTCCGGCAGGAAACGGAATGCTTCTGAACCCTGAGAAATATCCTTTTGTACTCAGTGATAATAAAAAGGATAATATCAAGGATACAGATGCTCCACTTGTAGTAAAGATTGACGATTTTGCAGATCAGCCGCTGATGAGACCAATCCAGGTACAGAAAAAAGACTCTGTAACTGGAAATGCCGCAGGTGCTGAATTTACCTTTACAATCACTGCTGAAAACGTGGTTGACGAATCCGGTGCTGTAAGAAAGGGATTTGAAAAAGGTACTGTTCTTGATACCATCACAACAGATGGAAGAGGAATTGCTACTTCCAAGGATCTCTATATCGGAACCTATGTTGTCAAAGAAACTGTCAGAAAAGAAAATTATGTTCTTTCTACAAAGGAATATAAAGTTGAAGTTAAGGACGAGAACAAATCCACAGCTCCTGTTACTGTAGAAATCAAGGATAATCCGCTTACCAAGAGCATTCAGGTAACTAAGATTGACAAGGTTACCGGAAATCATTGCGGTGCCGGATTTGTATTCCAGATCGTTGCGGCAGCAGATGCAGTTGATGGATCCGGTAACGTTTATGAAGGCTTCAAGGCTGGTGATGTGGTTGACACCATTACAACTGATGAAGATGGCATTGCCACTTCCAAACAGCTGTATATGGGAAGCTATTACATCCAGGAGATCGAAGTTTCCGAAGATGGCGGAATGGCAATCAACGAAACCAAGTATCCATTTACTTTAAGTGACACAAGAGACGAAAACGGTAACCTTACCGATATCAAAGATACAGATGAACCTATCGTTTATCCGATTGATGATATCGCAGATAAGCCAACTACCCTGAAACTGAAAAAGACGGATTCAATCCAGAAGGATAAGGATGGAAACCCGAAGCTGTTACAGGGCATTACCTTCCGCATCAAAGCAAAAGATGCCGAGGACTCTGATGATCAGCTTTATGTAACAGATAAGGACGGTTCCATTAAGGTTGAATACCTGAAAAAGAACACCACCTATACCATTCAGGAAGTTGAAACAATCAAGGGATACAACCTCAATGAGGAAGTATATGAGTTTTCAGTAGATGATAAAGGCCTTATCAATGGCAGCGATACCTATGAGATCACCATTACCAACCAGCCAAATGAGGTTCACATCTCTAAAGTGGATATTACAAATGGCGAGGAACTGAAAGGTGCTAGTATGAAACTTACGGATATGGACGGAAACGTCATTGATGAATGGGTTTCTGATGGCACTCCGCACATCCTTTATGGTATGGCTGATGGAAAGTATCGTCTGGTAGAAAGCATTGCACCTGAGAAATATGAGGTTGCAACCTCCATTTCCCAGAGCAACCTTCCAGCTGATGAAACAGAAAAAGCAAATGTAGAGGGACTTAATTCAGAAGGTATCTTTACAGTTGAAAATTCTCTGGTAGTCCAGCAGGTTACCATGAAAGACAGCCCGTTCAGATGGGTAGAGATTTCCAAGAAGATGATTACTGGTGATGATGAGCTTCCAGGCTGCAAGCTTACTGTGAAAGATGCTCAGGGAGAAGTTGTAGATTCCTGGACTTCTACAGAAGAAGCCCATAAGATTCAGCTCTCCAGCGGTGTTTACACCTTAACAGAGGAAAAACCGGCAGATGGCTACACAACTGCTGATACAATTACCTTTGAGGTAGTTAAGACCAGCGAAACAGATTACGCAGTAATGCCTGTTGTTATGAGAGATGAAGTCACAAAAGTAACAATCTCCAAAAAGGACATCACAAATGGCGAGGAGATCCCTGGGGCACACCTGGTTATTAAAAATGAGCAGGACGAAATCGTAGAAGAGTGGACTTCCACCGAGGAACCTCATTACATTGAGAAACTTCCAATCGGTAAATATACTCTTACTGAGATTACGGCTCCAGATGATTATGAAGTTGCCGAGACAATCGAGTTCGAGGTGAAGGACACCATGGAAATCCAGCACGTGGAGATGTTTGATTCTCCATACCGTGATGTGACAATCTCCAAAAAGGATATCACCAATAAGGAAGAACTTCCGGGTGCAACACTTGAAATCCTTGATAAGGACAACAAGGTTGTGGATTCCTGGACTTCTACCAAGGAAGCGCATCTTGTAAAACTGCCCCATGGTAAATACACTTTAGTTGAGCGTAAGCCGGCGGATGGTTACACAACTGCTGAATCTATTTCCTTCGAGGTTCTGGAAAGAAATACAGAGGGAGATATTGAAGTACAGCACGTAGAAATGCAGGATGATATTACAAAGGTCGAGATCAGTAAACAGGATGTTACGACTGAAAAAGAACTTCCGGGAGCCAAACTGCAGATTAAAGATTCCAAAGGTAAAGTGGTAGAAGAGTGGACCTCCACTGATAAACCACATTACATTGAGAAACTTGCAATCGGCAAGTATACACTTACTGAGATCACAGCCCCTGATGGCTATGATGTAGCAGAAAATGTAGACTTTGAGGTTCTTGACACCGGAGACATTCAGCACGTTATTATGTACGATTCACCGACACCAGTTCCTGGAACTGATGTACCGGGAACTGGAGATATTAACCCTGTGATCCCGATTGCCGGGGTAATCCTTGTTGGAGCCCTTGCTGGCATTGGAATTTACTTTGTCAGAAAGAAAAACAAGAAATCCGATAAGTAACACATAGGGGGTGGCGGCAGCCACCTCCTTTTTAATACCAAAGTATTCCATATCAAGGAGGAAATTTAATGGATATGCATACGGAAGAGCATAAGGATCATTTTTTACTGATTTTTACCATTTTTACGTTTTTCTTTCTCATAGGAGCCGTTTTACTGGGCAGCCTTGGAAATCTGTATATAGGAGCTGTTGCCATGGTTATTAGTATCCCATTGGTGTTGATCGGAATTTTGCAGCTAAACAGAATGATCCACTTTGCATACGGCAGCCTTTTGATATATGTTGCGGTTGCATCAATGAGGAATTATAAGGACGGTATCCATAATCCGGTTGCGCTTTATAAAAAATATGCAGCTATTTGGAAAAAAACGATAGAATGGACTGAAATAAACAGGACTGCGTTGACTGTTGTTATTACTGCCTGTATTATAATTTTCATAGTATACAGTAAAGGGGCAGTTGGAAAAATGTTTTTCATTTGGAATTTTATTCTTTCTTCTATTGTATTAAGCAGAGTACCCCGTCCATAGGAGCTTCCGCACCGCATGGGCGGGGGTGAATGCGCTTTACTTTCCAGAATCCTGGTTTTTGGATATACTGTTGGATCACCTGACGGCTGGTTCATTGACTGAACAGACAAAATATCTGCTAGATTTTTATATGCAATCCGTTTTACATCCGAACGTACATTTGGTATAATGATGTTATATAAACATAAGGCTTTACAATACTTCAGGAAGGAGACAGCCACATGGGTTATACAGTCGTACAGCGTGTGATCACATCAAACGATTGGGCATATAGTTACCTGGACCGTTTTGCCAGGAAAGCGAAGCTTTTGTATAATGCTGCCCTGTTCCGCATCCGCAACATTTTTACCGGATATGACAAAGACCACCGGACAGAGAACGAGACCGAAGTCTTTGCGGAAGTCCAGCTGTTACAGGGCTCTTATCCGGGAAAAACGGTCCGGAAAGTGATCACATACTATCAGCTGGAAAAGCTGCTGCGTGTGACCGGGAACCCGGATTTCTTTTCCGGGCTGCCCATGCAGACGGCACAGGCTGTTGTAAAGTCTGCGGTGTCAGATTTCAGGAACTGGCTGTCTGCCCTGAAGGAGTACCAAAAGCATCCGGAAAAGTTTCTTGGGAAGCCAAAGATGCCGAAGTATAAAAGGACAGAGGTCTGTACCTTTGGATTCAGCAACCAGGACGTAGTGTTGTACCCACAGGATACCGGCGTACAGGTAAAATTGCCAATGACCAGACAGCGCCTGTTTTTTTCCAACCTTTCCGCTGATGCCTGTTTAAGGGAAGTAAAAGTAAAGCCTTATTATGGCAGATATCTGTTACTCCTGACCTTTCAGGGAACGCATCCAGCCCCAACAGGCAGAATGCCACACAGCTGTGCCATTGACTTTGGGACAGACAACTTCGCAGCCATCGTATGTGGGGACCAGTCCTCCGTGATCTACAAAGGCGGAGCTGTCTTATCCTCCTGTCAGTGGTTCCATAAACAGCGGGCAAGGCTTGTGGGGATCCTGACGAAAGGGTCTGCCTATAAGAATGCTTGTTCCCGTCAGCTGTCCAGCCTGTCCTATCACCATGCCAATTTTATCAAGGATCAGTGCCACAAGATCAGCCGGAGCATCATCAACTACTGCCTGGAGCATCAGGCCGGCACGTTAGTCCTCGGAGTCAACAAACTCTGGAAACAGGGATCCCGGATCGGGAACCAGAACAACCAGAGTTTTGTTTCCATGCCTGTCACCCTGCTACGGGAACTGATCACTTATAAGGCGTTGAATGCCGGGATCCGGGTCATCGAACAGGAGGAAAGCTATACCTCGAAGGCAGATGTAACTGCGGGGGACTATCTCCCCACCTATGGGGTGGATGATGGAAACGCTTCTTTTTCCGGGAAACGGCTGAAACGTGGGCTGTACCGCTGCCATGATGGCAGACTGGTCAATGCAGACTGTAACGGGGCAGCAAATATCCTGCGGAAAGTGTTTCCGGATATCTGGAATCAGACCGCAGATTTTGGCTTTTTAGCAACACCAGAGGTGGTCGGGTTCCACCAGTTAAACCCGTAAAGGTATTCCCGTCAAAGGGATAGGGGTGCGCATGGATGCGCCCTGACGGCACGGACAGCCAGCTTGCTGGTTGGAAACAGGAAACTGTCACGGCTATCAGAAACCCCTTCCATAGGAGCTAACGCACCGCATGGGAGGGGTAATTCATGGTAGGTGGAATTGGATATTGGTTTACACATAATTTAACGGTAGCATTGCTTCTGTTTGGAACAACAATGTTATTTATAATAATTCGTTCTGTTCTGTCAATCAGAAGAAGTGCAGCCTACATCGATGGTATCCGTATTCTAACACTTATTGATGTCCCATTTCTGACCATTCATTATATCAACGGGCATTATTTATGGACAAAAAAATATCGTTCAACAGAATGGATTAACTTGTCGATGGACAGGAAAAAAGAATGTGTGAAACAGGAGGTAAAGGAATTTGCCCGTATACTTTCCTCTGGAAGATATTTAGTTGAAACTCATGAAGCTATGGCTCATTTACTATTAAATAATCTCTCACCTAATTTAAACGTGGTTAAAAGTAGAAAATTTCCAGCTCTGTCAAATAGGAAAGCTGATTCAGAGTTTAAACTGGTATATGGCCCGAAAGATTGGAAAGAAGTTGCTGGAAAACGAAAATTGTACATTTGGTATTTTGAGTTAAGTAAGATTAATGATGGAGGATATAATGATAAAATACGAAATTGAGGATAAGAAAATTAAGAAACTGGAATGTGATTGCAAGACAATCGAGCAGATGGCAGATGCGGTTATGCCGTTGTTGGACGCATTTGCCAGTACCCAAATTGGTGACAAATCGACTTTACAGGTAGATGATGGAATTAAGGCAAAACTGATTCATGCGCTGCTTGAAAGAATGTCAGCAGAGAAAAATGAAAATCTTCCAGAGACAGCAGAACTGACAGGGGATGTGGAGGAAATTATTGATCCGGAAGAACATGAAGTGTTATGGTTTGCGTTGAAAAAGGGTGACGAATGTTTTAAAATGGGACTATCACAAATGCTGGCCTGTGTAAAATTTGCAGAAAGAATGGGCGAAATCCCTTCACTTCCGGAAAAATGGTGGTACGCTATTGAGGACTTGTATCCCAGCGAGGGAAATTTCATACTTGATGAGGAACCTTTATGAAAAATTTTAAGTTGAAAAAGGGAATATCTACGGTATATCCGATAACAAACGAGAAAGATTTCTATGATTTAACAGGAGGACGCCGTCCGTATATGGAGACAGGAAAGGATGGCAAAAAGCGGGCTTTTGGAATTTGTCCTGGCTGCGACAATCCAATACAGATTGTTGGTTTATATTATCCTGTGAAAAATACAGATAAGCCCTACGGTAAACACTATAACCGTGACGCTCCCATTGCAAAACATAACGAAAATGCCTATAGATTCTGCCCTTATGCGGAGAATACATATACGATAACAGAATACAGAAATAAGGAAATCACAACGGAATTTGAGGCTGGAATTTATTATACATTGCGGAAAAATTTTGACTTAGCAGTATTTTTGATGGAAAAAGTAAGTGGCCTGTACATATCGGATAAGCTCGCAAAAGAAATACTGAAAAGCTATGTAAATGCAGCGGGTTATTTATATTATGGATCCACCTATTACAATCTCCCCTGGATGCTGCTGTATGTATACACAATGCCCGCTAAAAACTGTTTCGGGCTAATTGTTAAAAAGGACTCCCTCCTGTATGATATGTTTTCGGGAATAAAAGATATCTGCCTGGAGCCGCTTGACAGGAAACCAGGATATTATCGGGTGAAGGGGAATGAGTGCTTCATAGATTATCAGCTGTCATTCGGTTCACACGAAAGAAAAATTGTGAATGATGAAGTTGAGGAAACCCTAAAGGTAGATATAACAACCGAAAAAGGCTGTACTGGAAATGAAGTTTATAAAATAGTAAACGAAAACACCTTGTCAATTAATGAGCGCCGTTTCCCAAGTTTGATAAATTCGGAAAAAGCTCAGACTTATAGAGATATTCCAAGAAACCAGGGACTCAGAAAAATAGCTCAGGAAATTATGCCGGATCTGCCTGATTTTCCAGACACAACAACATGAATTAGATAGGACTCCATTTGGGGTCCTTTTCTGTTGGTTAAAAAAACTAACATATTAAAAGCAAAAAACAACTAAAAAAGGAAAATAATATGTCTACATTATGGATATTCAGTGTTCCGTTTACGTGGTTGCTTTTGCCAACTGTCATGATAGGACATTACTTATTTGGAGCATATCTGCTCCTTTTTTTTACCTTAATCAATATATTAGATAAGTGGAATAAATGCCTAATGCTGCTAAGAGAGGGGGCAGTCTGCAATAGTTTGCCAGAAGATCGGGCATTCCGTTTTATGTGGCTGAATCCACCCAGTCTGCTTTCTATAAGCTATATTCTTTTTTGCGTATGGGCTGGCTTTAGCTATTCCATATATCAGCTTCCGAATCCAATATTGTCATATCCGACATTTTGCGGTATTCTGATCGTACTGGAGATATGCTACAGCTGCTTCAGTTTAATAAGATTGGAACATGGAGAACGAAACATGGTAGTTCTTTTGTATGATACATTTTTGTCTGGTGTTATAGCTTTTCCGGCATACTATCTTCTTAAGAGAATGTTAGAAAACAGCAGGGTATTTTCGGATATCGCAGGTTGGCTCAGAATAATTGTTCTAATTTTAAGCATACTGCTTATTTTTCTGGCAAAAGAGGTGTGGGTAAACAAGCGTGGAAGTTGGCAGCAGAAATTATTGATTGTGAAGAAGCTGTCTTTTATTCCAGTTTATTATGTTAGTGAGGACATTTACAAATACCAGGTAATATATAACAAAAAATATGCTGCCCGGAAGGAGGAATATTTTCAGAATCTTCCATGCCGAAAAAAACAGTATATTATTGCAAAAGAAATGGTTCGGGAAGTGAATTCTTTACCCAAAGGGATCTACATTACGGAAACTCACCAGGTATTGATTGATTATATCTGTAGAAAAGGAAATCAGAACAATTTCAGGTATTGTTACTGGCTATTCCCGGCTGCTTCAGTTAAGGTGAATTATTCCTTTCAGAAAGTGTATGGAAATAATTGGAAAAGAACGGATGATTGCCGGAGGTGTAGGCAGTTTGCAGATTACAGGGAGTGTCAACTAAGAAATGTCAAAAGGAAAGCATATATTGTTGGTTTTCAGAAATATTAGGGACTTCTTCGGGAGTTCTTAAATTTTATCTAATAATTTGATTTTTGTCTATTTACAAGGCAGAAGTTTGCCTTTAAAATGAAAATATACAAGATTTTCATACAAGGATTTCTTTTTAAGTTCCTGGAACATTTTTTCACACATATTAATTATAGATAAAAAAGAAGAGGAGGATTCTATATGAACAATAAGCTAAAAAAATTCATGTGTCTCATTTTAACTTTCGTTCTGGCATTTACCCTGTCAGGAGAATTACCGGCCATTGCGGATTCAGGCGAAACGATCATTTCTGTACCGATCACGGTACAGGAAGAGTATGACCTGGCGAGTGACTTTTTCACACTGCTGAATCAGAAACGTGCAGAAGCGGGGCTGCCACAGTATAAGCTTGATGCAGGATTGATGGAACTGGCAATGCAACGGAGCGCACAATTATGTGTTTACTTTGATCATTATTCCATGACAAGTGAAAATGGTGCATTAGATGATCTGCGAACAGGAACGCCAATAGAAAATACCACTGGTGTAAATGAAAATATTCTTGTGGGAGCTGCAACAGCTGCCAGTGCTTATACAATATGGTATAATTCACTGAACCATAGACCGTCTCTTATTTCAACAGACTATAATTATTGTGGGATTGGCGTTGTTACCTATGAAGGGAAAATGGAATGGTGCTTGATTGCATCAGCGTATCCCTGTGGAAAAACAATAGAAGGTGTATCTGGAACAAAGACCAATACCAGGACAATTAACGCTTATCCAAAGTATTTTTGTAAAGGGCTTAAAATATATGCTGATGCAGAAACCGATTACTATATGGGAGAGAATCATTACATAGGAGCAGACGGATGGACCAACGATACTTTCCACTTTGGTGATGCTGCCAGTCAAAATGGAGGATCTGGATATATAGTTAAACAAAGCGGGTTGTTTACCTTTAAGAGCAATAATCCCGATTTATTTGATGTGGATGGGCTAGGAAGAATTAAACCGAAAGCGAAAGGCGAAGGAATTGTTACGGTATTTTATAAAGGAGTTGAACTATGTAGTGCAACTGTTGTTTGTACAGTTAAGCCAACAGAAACAGTTACGCCAACTCCATCTCCAGAACCGACTGTAACAGAAAAACCAGAGCCGACTCCAACCAAGACTCCGGAAAATACAGCTACGCCAACTCCGAAACCGACTGCAACACCAACACCTAAGCCAACGGCAGTTCCGACTCAGAAACCTGCTGCCAATGCGCCAAAGAATGAAATCGTGGATGGATATTACTATCAGAGCAACGGGCAGAAATATACCAAAAAGAATTCTTTGGTTCAAATTGATGGGAAGTGGTACTGGGCTGATAGTAAGGCAAAAGTTTCAATCTGTAATGGTGCCAAAGGAAACTATTATTTCAAGAATGGCATTATGCAAAAAAATGTCGTAATCAAAAAATACTACTACCAGAAAAACGGTAAGAAGTATACCAAGAAAAACACTCTGGTGAAGATTGGAAAGAAGTATTACTGGGCCGACTCCAAATCGAAAGTGAAGCTCTGTAATGGTGCAAAGAAAAATTACTACTTTGTAAAAGGTGTCATGCAGAAGAACAAAGTGGTAAAGGGATATTATTATCAGAAGAATGGTAAAAAGTATTCCGGCAAAGCGAAGAAAATCAAAATTAGCGGAAAGTGGTATAAGGTCACATCCAAGGGAAAAGCAACCAGAACTAAAAAGTAGCCTACTTAGAGATCCCAGCATTCGGTGCTGGGATTTCTTAAAAGAAGAGGAGGATTCTATATGAACAATAAGCTAAAAAAATTCATGTGTCTCATTTTAACCCTTGTTCTGGCTTTTACCTTATCTGGAGAATTGCCAGCCATTGCGGATTCCGGTGAAACGATCATTTCCGTACCGATCACGGTACAGGAAGAGTACGATCTGGCGAACGACTTTTTTACACTGCTGAACCAGAAGCGTGTGGAAGCGGGGCGGTCACCATACAAGCTTGATGCAGGACTGATGGAAATGGCGATGCAGCGTGGAGCGCAGTTAGGTGTCTATTTTGGGCATAATTCTTTATATAGCAGTAACGCAGCAGTTACAGATCTGAGAAAAGGAACACCAATCGAGAATACCGTAAATGTTACTGAGGATATTGCAGAAGGCCTAGCTAATGCATCGAGTGCGTATACCGTTTGGTACAATTCACTAGGTCATAGGCCGGCACTAATTAGTACCGATTATAATTATTGTGGAATTGGTGTTGTCACCTATGAAGGGAAAATAGAGTGGAGCTTGATTGTATCACAGTATCCCTGTGGAGAAACAATCGATGGCGTATCTGGAACAAATACCAATACCAGGACAATTAATGCTTATCCAAAGTATTTTAGCAAAGGTGCTAAAATTTATGCTGATGCAGAAACCGATTACTATATGGGAGAGAATCATTATATAGGAGCTGATGGTTGGACAATTAAACCATTTCGTTTTTGCGATATCAGTGATAATAGCTATGGGTATATAGTGCGACAGGGCGGTTTATTCACATTTAAGAGCAGCGATCCTGACTTGTTTGATGTGGATGGGATAGGACGAATTAAACCGAAAGCGAAAGGCGAAGGAACTGTTACCGTATACTATAAGGGAATGGAGCTATGTAGCGCCACCGTTGTTTGTACGGTTAAGCCGACAGAGACCGCAACGCCAACACCTACCCCATCACCAGAGCCGACTCCTACAAAAGCTCCGGAAAATACAGCTACACCAACCCCGAAACCGACTGCAACACCAACGCCTAAGCCAACGGCAGTTCCGACTCAGAAACCCGCTGCCAATGCGCCAAAGAATGAAATCGTAGATGGATATTACTATCAGAGCAATGGACAGAAATATACCAAAAAGAATTCTTTGGTTCAAATAGACGGGAAGTGGTACTGGGCCGACAGTAATGCAAAAGTTTCTGTATGCAACGGAGCAAAAGGCAATTATTATTTCAAAAACGGTGTCATGCAGAAAAATAAGGTAATTAAGAGTTATTATTACCAGAAAAACGGAAAGAAATATACCAAGAAAAATACTCTGGTGAAGATTGGAAAGAAGTATTACTGGGCCGACTCCAAGTCAAGAGTGAAGCTCTGCAATGGTGCTAAGAAAAATTATTACTTTGTGAAAGGTGTCATGCAGAAGAACAAAGTGGTAAAGGGATATTATTATCAGAAGAATGGTAAAAAGTATTCCGGCAAAGCGAAGAAAATCAAAATTAGCGGAAAGTGGTATAAGGTCACATCCAAGGGAAAAGCAACCAGAACTAAAAAGTAGCCTGTTAAAAGATCCTCCAGCATTCGGTGCTGGGGGATTTCTAATATATGGATTTCTGACATATTAAAAAGAAAACAGAGGATAAAATATGAACAGATCGAAAAAGAATATGACGAAAAGACCATGTTACTTATATGTTGACTATTATATGAACCTAAGGATGTTTTACTGTCCAGAGAATGGGAATATTTATGCGGCGGACACTTATCAGAAAAAATCATCAATACCGTTATCCATGTTCGCTTTTACAAGTGTTATGCTTTATGTGATCGGAAGAAATTTGCGGTTAGAGGAAATAACCTTTTCGATTACTCCAATTATTGTTGTGTCAATTATTTTAGGCATAATGATGGGAGTATTCTTCTCCAGGTATACGGATAAGAAGAATCGAGAGTATTTTGAGAATAAGGAGGCATTCAAGCTTTCAAAAGAAGAGAAGAAAGAATTGCATAAACAAGCGAGAAAAATAACATGGTTATATTCTGGGAGTCGAATATTTCTGCTTTTTCTTGCAATTATAGAACCTCTTCTGTTTGCAGAAGTAAAGGATATTGTACTGTTGGCCACTTATTTCGTAATATGGCTTGCGCTTACTTTTTGTATATTACAGTTCAGAACCCACAAGAGAAGAAAAATCAAATTGTAGTCGGGAAGTAGTGCGGGTTGCTCTTCTTATCACATTGGAAAAAATATAGTATCATGGCTGAGAACAGCAGAAGATTTGCAAAAGCTTCAGGAAAATCCTGGGGCTTTTTCTGTAAAATGAATTTTGCCAATCGAGACGAGCTATGGTGGTTCACTTTGGCTGAGTGAATTGACAATTTCAATGAAAATGGGTAGAATGAAAATAGGAAAAGAGAAAATCGTTGCATTCATTTTTATGAAGGGAGTTGATTTCCTTGATTAATTCAAATGATCGAAAACTGAGCTTGTGTGGATGGCTTCAAAAAACGCATCCAACTGAATATGATAGAACTCTGAAATTACAGAAATTTTTATTTTTCTATGAAGTTTTTTCAAAAGTAGATGGTGAAAAGCCTGATTTTTCTCATTTACGGGGATATCAAAACGGTCCGGTGTTTAGCCAGGTGTGGGGAGATTACACAAAAGAGCGTTCCGCTTTCGATTCCGCCTCCATTAAGTGCTACAATGAAAATACAGATTCAATCAACATCAATAGAGCCGAAAAAAGTGCATTTATAGTTCAAATTTTATCAGAAGAAGAATTATCAAATTTTACACATTGCATGAATCTTTGGAAATCCAAAGAGCCAAGGATTATGCGTAGGGAACGTAATGTATCCCTGGCAGAGGAGGATTTTAATGAGAGTGATGCTAAACTAATTTCCGCACTGGATGACTTATATCCATTAGAGGTTATAAGACATTCCAGGGTTATTTCCCTGAATAATTACTATTTTCTGATAAGTGATACTGATTATGAACGGTTGACAGAAGAGCATATGGATATTTTAGACACAGTGTCAACCAGTAAAGAAGAATTGCATAATCCTGTATATGTCGAAATTGACGAAGAGGGGAGACTTATAATTGATTAATGAGAAAAATGTTATAATCATGAAGATCCCTTATCCAATGATAAACGGGGGTCTTGCGTTGAAACCTCATATGTATATTTGCAAGAAATCTCAATCTACAAATCACGAATTTATCAAATGCCAGACTCTAAAACCATATATGCTTACATCGAATATAATGCAGCACTATTGGGATGAAAATCCGGATATTCGAAGAAATCCGTTCCAACATAAGACTCGAATTGACTGCGATAAAATATTTTCAACGCATACAGTAACGTATGATCCCAGACTAAAAACGACAACTCGTCCAGATGTTTGTGATGCACTATATCAGAGCGTTCAGAATGAATTGTATCAAGATGGGTACGAAAATATAGCATTAAATGAAGATGAGCTTAAGCAATTAAATTCGCTGATCCGATAAAAATGGAAAGTTCCAGTTGTACTGGGGCTTTTTTATACTGACCAGTTACCTAAAAATCTCATAAAAAACATATTATAGATGAAAATGTTTGGATCAATTTTCTACGGTGCTGACTGCTCTGCCGGACACAAGATCCTGGCAGGTTCCCAAGGAGTACAGGGTATCAACACCCGAACTGGCTGTCAGACAGCCAGCTGGCCGGAATGTATATAACCCCTGCCATACAGGATTTCCAGCCCATACACCCGGCGGT
>OLQK01000546.1_pt1 | contig 38150 bp, 27 predicted proteins | sample 1672501 | NCBI WGS metagenome assembly OLQK01 (sample SAMEA3136693, study PRJEB25190) | human gut metagenome | biome: human gut; feature: human-associated habitat; material: faeces | place: Austria | collected 2013
CGTTCTGGATTGCTTCCGGAGAAGTGATAGATTCGATAACCTTTGTGCTGGTTCCACCAAGTCCAGTACGAATCAGGCATTCTTCCAGAGTAAGCTGATCCATCAGTGTACTCCATCCTTCATCTGTGATATCTTCTACACCCTTCATATTTGCCAAGGTCATTCCATTATCTGCCCCGAAGGTTACAGAAGACGGATCTCCGTTTGCTTCGATATCACTGTAGTCCTCAGCCATAGTGCTGATCATCTCATCTGTAGCTGTCAGGTCTTTGTATGTTTCCGGCCAAGTTCCTTCCCAGTCATTTCTGCTTAAGTAAGTAACGGTGTCTTCCATCCAGTTATTCAGATCTGCATCCTGGAGCTGATTTTCTACCGGTGTACCATTTAAAGTTACTGCAAAGGAAGAGGAATCGAAATCACCAAGTTCCCATGTCTGTACATTATCTTTATTTCCTTCAACATCCTGATCCTGTGCAGCAAGCACGTTATTTACTGCCTCATGTGCACCATTTCCAACAGTGAAGTAATAAGTTCCATTGTCCAGTATCCAGTTACCTGTTGTTCCTGCTTCATTCTCGCAGGAACTGTCCCAGCTTGCCATATCCTGTGCATCTGCTGTAATTGTAACAGTCTGGCTTTCGCCTGGCTCGATCATATCTGTTTTTTCATAGTCGAGAAGCTGTACTGCTGATTTTTCTACTTTATTTTCTACATCATAGTCTGTATAAGGAACAGAAGTATACAGCTGCACAACATCTTTACCAGCAACATCTCCTGTATTCTTAACATCTACTTCTGCTGTTACAGTTCTGTTAGCAAGGTCTACATCCACACTCTTGAGAGTCTGCTCGAAAGTTGTATAAGAAAGACCATATCCAAACGGATAAGATACTTCATCATCATATTTCCATGCTTTGCCTGTAGAACTTCCTACAGTTGCGTCTGCATTTCCCTGTCCAAGTACCGTATCTGCATATCTTGTCTCGTAATATTTATATCCAGTATAAATATCCTCTGCTTCCACTTCTTCTGCATTGATATTTACAGACGGATCTGCATTTGTCCACTCATAGTTTCCAAAATTCTGTGCTGCCGGTGAGTTGGCATTTGTCACAGCATAAGTATCTGTCAGATGACCGGACGGATTTGCTTCTCCGGAAAGGATATCTGCCACACCATAGAAACCATAACCTCCTGGGAAACCAATTTCCATGATTGCATCTACACCATCGTTATTTTTGATCTCATCAATTTCCATTGCATTTGCATTATTCAGCATAACAATGACTTTACCACCGTTGTTCTCTTTTGCTTCAACAGCAGCGTTGATCAGGTCACGCTCATCATCACTTAAGCCAAGCGGGTCAGTCTGATTCAGATCCTGAGATGCATCTACGCCATCCACACCCGGAAGATAAGTTCCGTTCTCTGTAGAAGAACGTCCGATTGTTACAAGCATAACATTGTAGTCATCCATGGAATCCTTCCACTTGTCATCTACACTGTCCATTTTTTCCTGAGAAGGCTCTTTGCTTGCAAATACACCATCTGTTGCCGGAGCTGTGATGTGGTAATATTCCATAATATTTCCCCACATATTAACTTCTGTCTTGAAATCTGCTTCCAGACTCTTGTAAAGCTTCTGAAGATTCTCATTGATCTTGAATCCCTTTGCATCCAACGCTTCAACAAAATCTACAGTATCTGCATCTGTTCCTTTATTCTCATTCAGGGAGCTTCCCATGTCTCCACCCTGTACCGGATAGTAGCTGGAAAATCCAAGAAGGGACAATTTCTGTGTCTCATCTTTTGACAGCGGAAGTGCATTATTCTCGTTCTTTAACAGAACCGTTCCTTCCTCACTCATACGTTCTCCCAGATCCTCGATGGAATCCAGAAGTTCTGTCGTGCTGGAATAATCAGATTTGTATGTGTACAGGTCCTCATCTGTACTGTCTGTTACCATCGCACTGCTCTTTGTGCCAAGAAATTTGTCGATATCTGTACGATAGCTGTCTACTACAGGTCCTGCCGCAACAGAAACGGTCAGAAGAGACGCTGTAAGAGTAGTCAGACCACGCCAGAGATTTCTTTTTCTGCTCATGATTATAGCTCCTTTCTTTCCCTAAATATGGTCAAGCCTCATCGCTCAAGTGCTTCCATACTTTCTATGAACATAAATTTAACATATTTTTAAAAACGCTCCCATTTTTTTCGCAGACTGCACTTTTTCAGCCGTAAATGGGAGCGTTTTTTTATTAAATTTTCACAAACAAAATTTTTTAAGAAATCTTGCACAAATTGTGAAGTTTGTTTTTGTCTATATTGCCCATATGTTTTATTTTGCTACAATTACCGGAATCTCACAGGTATATGTTCTTTCTTCATCAGAAACAGTGATCTTTACAGATCCGGCTTCTCCGGCACGGACTACAGCCATCGCTTCACCGTAATAAGTATCGACCGTATTCTGTGCATAATTTCCTTCTACATAGGAGCAGGCACTTCCCAACCCTTCGAGCGTAGCATTCTCTACTGTAACTTTCAGATGATGCTTCTCCATCGGTTTCCAGTTTCCGGCAGAATCTCCATACTGTAATGGAATAAACAGCAATCTGCCAGCCTTCACAGTTTTCTGCTCCGGTCTGATATGAAGTACTGTTTCTTCATTTGCTGTCATCAGAGTCTGACGACTGATCTCCTGTCCGTTTTTATCATAAGAAACTGCTGTAATCTCACCGTCTTCATATGGAATGTGGAATTTTGAACGGCATTTCTTTACTTTGCCACGGGCAGCTTTTTTACCATTGACCAGAAGTTCCACCTCTGCTGCTCTTGCAAAAACTTCAACCTCTGCTTTTTCTCTGGCACATCCCCGCCATGACCAGCTTTCCAGTGCTTTGGACAGCGCCCATCCGGTCAATTGCAGATTCTCCTTCTGATAAACAGGTTTCACGGCAATAAACGGACCCGTTTCCCTCTCAAAAGCAACTCTTGTATAAGCAGCCTCTGCACGAGGTTTTCCGAGAAGGTCGATTCTTCCGTTGTTTCCAGTCATTCTGGTATGTGGCATCCTGCCTCTGTAATCTTCATACTCAGCAGCACCATCTCCGGTCTCTCCGATATATTCCCATCCGGACCAGACAAAATCTCCCAGGATTCGTTTATTCTTCTTTGCAATCTCCCAGAAGCTATATGCATCCTTGCAGAAAGTCTCTGTACCGAGGATCAGACGTTTCGGATATTTTTTCAGGTCATGTTTGTATCGGAAAAGTCCGTAGTTGTAACCAGCGATATCCATATTTGCAAAAGCATCTTTTGTTTTCCAGTCACATGGCGGAAGGGTCGCACCAATTTTCATAAAATAGTCGCCAACCAGACAGGCAAGTGTATTATAGAATTCACTTCCTACCGGTTTTTTCTTTTCTTTTTCCTGTTTTTTTGCCTCCTGCTCTGCAATCTCCGCACTTTTTTCTGCTTTATCATCGCTGTAGACACCCATTCCCATGGAGCTTAAGAAGTTAAAGAAAATGTTGATTCCGCAGGTTACCGGTCTGTATGGATCCAGCTTATGAAGATAAGAAGTCATTCTGCCGGTCAGTTCGATTCCTTTTTTCTGTGCAGTTTCTGCAACTTCATTTCCGGTGGAATACATGATCACACATGGATGATTGTAATCTTTCTCCACCATATCTTTAAGGTCCTGCTGCCACCATTCATTCAGATATCCTGCATAGTCATATTTTGTCTTATGAATATACCAGACATCTACATATTCGTCCATCATCAGCATTCCCTGACGGTCACAGGCATACAGCATGTCTTTGGAACACGGATAATGAGAAGAACGGATTGCATTATAGCCATTCTCTTTGAGGATACGGACTCTTCGTTCTTCCGCTTCCGGATAAGTGCAGGCTCCCAGCACACCATTATCATGATGTACGCAGGCTCCTCTGAGGATTTCCCTCTTACCGTTGATCGTAAGACCTTTTTCCGGATTCCATTCAAGAAGTCGGATTCCAAATGTTTCCTCTACGACATCCTCTCCAAATGTTGCACGCAGAGTATAAAGATTCGGATGATCACAGTCCCAGAGCTTTGCGTTCGGAATTTCCATACGGAAAACCGACGGGTGTCCGGTATTTTCAACCTCTTGTGTAAGAACGATCTGGTTTTTGTCCAGGATTTCAACTTTTACCGTACCTGGACAGGAAGTTTTGATTTCAACTTCGATCTCTGCCGGTGCATAGCTGACCGTATGGATCTTGATTCCATTTACCGGAATGTACTTCTGATCACCTGTCCAGAGATATACCGGGCGGTAGATTCCTGTTCCGGAATACCAGCGGCTGTTTGGCTGGTCAGAATTCCGTGCAATCACGCGGATTTCATTCTGTGCTTCGTATTTCAGAAATCCTTCCGTATCTACATAGAAATTTGTATAACCATATGGTCTGTATGCGGCTTTCTTTCCATTAATATAGACTTCTGCATTATGATAAACACTTTCAAACTCAATGAGAACTTTTTTTCCACTGTATTCTGATGGTACAAATACATGTTTTGTGTATTCATAATCGCCACCCAGATACCATCCGGAATTTCCCTCGCTGACACTTTCTCCGGTACGCGGTTCACTCCGCATGGCATCATGTGGAAGTGTTACGGAATATGGTTCTTCATCTCTGGTCAGGCATCTGCAAGTCCAGTTTCTGTTAAAATCTATCTTCTTCATTTCAAATCTTCACCCTTCTTGTTTCTCCTCTGACCAGAGAAATTTTTTCTTCACCGAGTTCCAGAACTCCACCTTCTGCATCTGCAGTCACTTCCAGACATTCTCCATCCCAGGCCAGCCGGACCGTCCCGTCACTTCCCACAGGAAGTGTACAGTCCAGGTCTGTAAAATACTGCATCTGTGGCTTTAATACATAAGTAACCCCATCCTTGTTTACAAGATCCAGTCCGGCAAAGTATTTTGCCAGAAAATAGATAGGACTTGCCGCCCATGCATGGCAGAGACTCTTGCCAAAATGATCCCCGTACATATCATACTGTTCTTCCTTCGGCACGGACGGATCATACTCTTCCCAGAATGTGACTGCCCCAAGATCCAGCATGCCGCCCCAGTAGGAACGAATCTTGTCCAGAACTTCTGTCAGTTTTCCCATCTGGCACAGTACATCCAACTCAAAGAAGTTAAAGTATGGTGTTGTGATCGCCGGAATCTCATCATTTTCAAGTACATTTGTGAGAATTTTTTCCTGCTTCTGTTTGTCTGCGATATCAAACAGAATTGCAAAAATATTTGCATGTCTCGTTACATTACGTTTTCCGGAAGTAAAAGAATCGATATACGCACCTTTTTCTTCATCCCAGAAGAACTTTTCAATAGCAGCCGTCAGTTTTTCGTATTCCTGTCTGTAAACATTTCCATCTTTGCCAAGCTGCTTGCTGATCTCTGCCATCACACGGAAACATGCTGCATAAAGCATCTGTTCCGCACAGAGCGGACCATCTTTATCCATATCAGCCCAGTCAATATATACCCAGTCTTTTTCTTTTCCGATCAGAAAACCATGCTCCTCTCGTCTGCCATTACAGAACCCCATAAGGGAAACCATCTTCGGGTAAACCAGTTCCAGAAATTCTCTGTCGCCGTATCCTTCATTGTGATAGTCCACGCCCAGAAGCCACAACAGAGAGTAATCTACAATTGTATTAATATGTCTCGTCATCGGATCATTGCCACGAAGCGCGAGGATCGTTCTCTGATCGATTTCTGCATCTGCCATCAGATAACGGTTTACGAAGAAGCTCTGGTATGCATCTCCCGACCAGATCCATTTATCACGTTTCACCCCATCAATAAAAAAGATTCCACTGCAAAGACGGAATGTATGCTCTGCCACCGACCAGATCTGATTCAGACGTTCTTCTCCACAATGAAAAGCTGCTTTTACCGGGATATCCACATACTGATGATTTGCTCTGAGGATAACTTCTCCCGGCTTACAATCCGGAATATACGCAAAACGTACTGCACAGCATGGACACTTTCCAGTTTCTTTGTCCGGCTGCCAGCTGTAATAGCAGTTTACCGTATCGATTGCTTCTTCTCTGGATTCGCCACAGCAGATCAGTACCGGCTGATATCCATTTTTAAATTTTGCCTCCAGAACCGCATTCAGCTCCGTTTCAAATTCATAGAGAGTTCCTCCGTTATACTCCGTTACACTGACTGGTTCATAAACCTTTTCACTGTATTCCCAGACTGTCGGATTCTGTTCCGGTCTGGTGAAATATTTGCTCTTGCCTGCCGGCTGTGGGTCCTTTTCATAATCCTCTGCCATCCATCCTGTATCAGAGCAGATCACATCGCCTTCTATATAAATACATGGAAAAGCCTCAATGCAGCCTGCATGAACAGCTATTGCAACTTCTCCTGGTCCACAGGTGATCTTTTTTCCAAATGGATATTTCTTTTCTCCTGCCAGCACATGTCCGATCGCATTGGAATATACAGTGAAAGATGTTTCTTCCTCCAGATGATAAGTGCGGCGAAAAGCAACACGATTGCGGAAACCTTCACTCTTCCAGAAAGCCGGCCATCCAAACCCTCGCTCCACACGACTGAAATTCTGCTTCATTCCATGATATAACTCAAAATCTCCCGGATACCAGATCCAATAACTTTTGCTCATTCCCGATTCCTCCAGTTTTTTCTATTTTATTCAATTCCATTTGCACTGAGCAGCTGGTTTTGGCACATAATTTCTACCTTAAACTATATGCGTTACTTCTATATAAAGTCAAACACAGTTGACGTACAAAAAGTACCCGTTCACGATATGACCTGCAAAAGTATTTTTTCGAAATTTATTCCAGCAAAAAAACAGCCAGGATTTTACTCCCGGCTGTTCTTATTCATATTTCAAATGTCTTTCAGGCATTCCAGATATTCAGTTAATCCCAGCCACCATATTCTTTGATGGTCTCTTCCACTCGTCGTTTCACTTCTGCAGCAATCTCCGTAGTCTTCATGTCCTTATACTCGTCATAATACATTGGCTTCAGGAAATGCACCTGCACTGTCAGTGGTTCTATGGAACCAGTGTCAAAAGCCTTATACGTATCAATCAATGCAACCGGCACAATCGGACACCTTGCTTTTGTGGCAGCTTTGAAACTGCCGCCTTTAAATTCCAGTGGATGATTTCCATTCTTGCTTCGCGTTCCTTCTGCAAAGATCAGATAATTTCGTCCCTCTTTCACTTCCCTGGTAACATTAAGGATAACCTGCATAGACTGTCGAATATCCTCTCTGTCCATAATATATGCTTTCATACAGGCAAAAACCTGTCTCAGAAACGGAACATTCCCCACTTCTTTCTTTGCCACTACAGAAAAAGGTGTCGGGCAGGCATCCACAATTGCAAGGACATCATACAGTCCCTGATGATTCGGATAAAACATAAATCCATTTTCGTTCGGTATATTTTCTACACCGTATGACTGAACCGTAATATTTCCACCTTTATTAGCCCGTTGATCTATTTTCTTCAGAAGTGCATAACGCTCTCCCTCTGTATAATTATCAACGTTTTTGGCATATCGGTTCAGCATAAACCATCCCCATGGTACAAACAAGAGATTCCTCAGCACCATCATAATGATTCTTTTCATTCCGCTGCCACCATCCCTTCAAGGATTCTATATTGCTGTTCGCTTAGCTATTTTAATTTTGCAGCTATTTTTTCCTCATATCCAGGATTCTTCTTGATGAACTTATCATAAGCAGTTGTATAATCCTTATATGCCTGTGTATTCATAAAATCAGCATACTTTGTCGCAGCCTGCTTACTCAGATCATCGGTAATCTCCGACGGTGTCATTACATAATACTTGCCGTTATCTTTCTTCTGTACCATGTAAGTGCTGATACAAGGGTAGCTCTGTCCATTCTTCAGGACCAGCTCATAGGTAATATACATATATGTATAGTTACCATTCTGATAAATTTTATCACACTGTGTGATTTCTGTTTTTTCAGCCTCAAATGCACTGAAATATTTCACAGTCGCATCCATCTCCTGCTGCAGAGTATCATCTGCTTTGGATACACCATAGCATTTTTTGACTTTTTTCTCATTTCCACCTGTGTATGATTCGATCAAAGTTCTGACTACTCTTTCCGGAGTCTTATGGCTGACTCCGCATCCCTTTGCAGCAAATACAATGATAATGATCAGAACGATCAGCGCAGCAGCGCCTGCCAGAACCGGTTTCGGTAATCTGGCAATCACTGCAGCTATATCAGAACCTCTGGAAGTTTTACGCCGGGTTCCTGAAGTTTTACGTCTGGTCTGCGTTTTTCTTCTTGCTGATGCGGATTTTGAACGTCCGGATGCACTTGAACCGGATCTGCGTCTGACATTTGTTGCCGCATTTTCCTTATCCATGATTCTTATTCCTCTGTGCTGTCTGTATTTTCGTTACTGTTCTCTTCTGTGGAGACATTTTCAGAGCTTTCCTCTGTCTTTTCAGAATTTTTATCTTCTTCTTTTTCACGGACTTTCGCAAAGCTTGCAACCGTTACTCCATCAGAAAGATTGATCAGTTTGACTCCTGATGTAATTCTTCCAAGGATAGAGATATCAGAGCACTGCAGACGGATAATGATTCCTTCTGTGGTGATCATCATGATCTCATTTTCTTCATTGACAGCTTTTGCTCCGATAACATTACCGGTCTTCTCAGTGATCTTGTAGCACTTCACACCTTTACCGCCTCTGTTCTGGCAGGTAAATTCACTGATAGAAGTACGTTTACCCATACCGTTTTCAGATACAACAAGCAGGTAATATCCCTGCGTATTCAGCTGCATTGCAACAACTTCATCACCATCAAGCAGATTAATACCACGAACCCCCATCGATACTCGTCCGGTACTTCTGACGTCGGATTCTTTGAAGCGAATACACTGACCGTATTTCGTTACAAGGATGATATCTTTCTTGTCATCCGTTGCCTTAACTTCGATCAGTTCATCGTCATCTCTCAGAGAAATAGCTGCCAGACCAATCTTACGGACATTTGCATAATCCTGGATCGGAGTCTTCTTAACAAGACCCTTACGGGTAGCCATCATCAGATACTGACCTTCTTCAAACTTACTGATCGGAATGACTGCTGTGATACGTTCTCCCGGCATCAGCTGCAGAAGGTTGATGATCGCAGTACCACGGGCGGTTCTTCCAGCTTCCGGAATCTCGTATGCTTTCAGTCTGTATACACGACCTGTATTCGTAAAGAACATGACATAATGATGTGTTGTCGTCATCATCAGTTCTTCAATATAATCATCGTCCAGCGTCTGCATTCCCTTGATTCCTCTGCCACCTCTGTTCTGGCTGCGGAAGTTATCTACTGTCATACGTTTGATATAACCAAGTTTTGTCATGGTAATGACAGTATTTTCTCTCGGGATCATATCTTCCATAGAAATATCAAACGCATCAAATCCGATAGCTGTTCTTCTGTCATCGCCGTATTTCTCAGAAATCGCAAGGATTTCCTCACGAATAACACGAAGAAGTGTATTTCTGTCTGCAAGGATTGCTTTCAACTTACGGATCTTTTCCATTAATTCTGCATATTCTGCTTCCAGCTTCTCTCTTTCCAAACCGGTGAGAGCACGAAGACGCATGTCCACGATTGCCTGTGCCTGAACATCTGTCAGTTCAAATCTGTCCATCAATTCCTGCTTGGCTACCTGGACACTTCTGGAACCACGGATGATACGGATAACTTCATCAATATTATCCAGAGCTTTCAGCAGACCTTCTAATATATGCGCACGTTCCTGTGCTTTATTCAGATCATACTTTGTTCTTCTTGTCACAACATCTTCCTGATGTGCAAGATAATATTTAAGCATCTCAGGGAGCGTCAGCACCTTCGGCTGAAGGCTTCCGTTTACTGCTACCAGACACAGCATGATAACGCCAAAAGTATCCTGCAGCTGTGTATGTTTATACAGCTGATTCAGAACTACATTCGCATTGGCATCTTTACGAAGATCGATACAGATACGCATACCTTCACGGCTGGAATGGTCATTCAGGTCTGTGATTCCATCGATTTTCTTGTCTCTTACAAGCTCGGCAATCTTTTCGATCAGACGGGCTTTATTAACAAGATATGGAAGTTCCGTAACGATAATACGTGATTTACCGTTCGGCAGTGTCTCGATATTTGTCACCGCACGCACACGGATCTTGCCGCGTCCGGTACGATATGCTTCTTCAATTCCTCTTGTACCAAGGATCGTTGCTCCTGTCGGGAAGTCAGGACCTTTTACGATCTCAAGAAGTTCTTCTATCGTAGTGTCTCTGTCCTCTTCAATGATATTGTCGATGATCTTGACAACGGCACTGATCACCTCTCTCAGATTGTGAGGCGGGATGTTAGTAGCCATACCAACGGCAATACCGGAGGTTCCATTTACAAGAAGGTTCGGATAACGGGATGGCAGTACAACCGGTTCCCGTTCTGTCTCATCAAAGTTCGGCTGGAAATCAACCGTATCTTTATTGATATCAGCCAGCATTTCCATGGAGATTTTGCTCAGACGCGCCTCTGTATATCGCATGGCAGCTGCACCATCGCCGTCCACAGAACCAAAGTTTCCATGACCGTCTACCAGCGGATATCTGGTTGACCAGTCCTGCGCCATATTTACAAGTGCACCATAGATGGAACTGTCTCCATGCGGATGATATTTACCCATGGTATCACCAACGATACGGGCACATTTACGATGTGGCTTATCCGGACCGTTGTTCAGCTCTATCATGGAATACAGCACCCTTCTCTGTACCGGTTTCAGACCGTCTCTGACGTCCGGAAGAGCACGGGAGGCAATAACACTCATGGCATAATCTATATAAGATTTTTCCATGGTCTTCTGCAGATCCACCTCATGGATTTTATCAAAAATATTGTCTTCCATTTTCTATTCTCCTAGATATCCAGATTTTCTACAAAGCGTGCGTTTTCTTCGATAAATTCACGTCTTGGCTCAACTTTGTCACCCATAAGAGTGGTAAATGTCAGGTCAATTTCAGAAGTTGCAGACTCATCCATAGTTACGCGGAGAAGGATTCGTTTCTCCGGATCCATGGTTGTCTCCCAGAGCTGTTCTGCATCCATTTCTCCAAGACCTTTGTATCGCTGGATCTTATTGTTGTTGTCACGTCCGATCTGCTCAAGGATGCTGTTCAGTTCCGCATCATCATAAGCGTACCAGACTTTTTTGTTCTTTTCGACTTTGTACAGTGGCGGCTGAGCCAGGTATACATATCCCTGCTTAATCAGTTCCGGCATAAATCTGTAAAGGAATGTCAGAAGCAGTGTCGCAATGTGCGCACCATCGACATCGGCATCCGTCATGATAATGATTTTATGATAACGCAGTTTTGTGATATCAAAATCTTCATGAATACCAGTACCAAATGCAGTGATCATTGCTTTAATCTCTGCATTGCTGTAGATTCTGTCCAGACGGGCCTTTTCTACATTAAGGATTTTACCACGCAGTGGAAGGATTGCCTGTGTTGCACGGTTTCTTGCAGTTTTTGCTGAACCACCGGCGGAATCACCCTCTACGATGTAGATCTCACAGTTTTCAGGGTTCTTATCTGAGCAGTCTGCAAGTTTACCTGGAAGAGACATTCCGTCAAGTGCAGATTTTCTTCTTGTAAGATCTCTTGCCTTACGTGCTGCTTCTCGTACTCTCTGCGCAAGTACTGATTTCTCAACTGTTGCCTTCGCAACCGTCGGATTCTGCTCCAGAAAGATCTCCAGCTGTTTACTGACTACAAAATCAACAGCTCCACGAGCCTCACTGTTACCAAGCTTCTGTTTCGTCTGTCCTTCGAACTGTGGCTCCTCGATCTTAACACTTACGATTGCTGTCAGACCTTCTCGAATGTCATCACCACTTAAATTCGGTTCACTGTCTTTAAGCAGCTTATTCTTTCTTGCATAATCGTTGAATGTCTTTGTCAGTGCATTACGGAAACCAACGATATGTGTACCACCTTCCGGTGTATTGATATTATTTACAAAGCCATAGCTGTTCTCTGTGTAGGAATCATTGTGCTGCATGGCAACCTCAACCATGACACCATCTTTTTCACCTTCACAGTAAATGACCTCTGGATACAGTGCTTCTTTACTTCTGTTGAGATAAGTAACAAATTCCCTGATACCACCTTCATAATGAAAGGCTTTTTCTTTTTCCTGATCTTCTCTGGTGTCTTTCAGGACAATGCGAAGACCTTTGGTCAGGAAAGCCATCTCACGAAGACGCTGTTTCAGAATATCGTAATCATAAACTGTTTCTTCAAAGATTTCTTTATCCGGCAGGAATGTTACCTTTGTTCCTGTCTCTTCAGGATCACAGACACCAATCTCTTTCAGAGGATACATAGTATGTCCTCTTTCATAACGCTGCTGATATTTCTTACCTTCACGGCAGATCGTAACTTCCAGCCATTCAGACAGTGCATTTACAACAGATGCACCTACGCCATGAAGTCCACCGGATACTTTGTATCCTCCACCGCCAAATTTACCACCCGCATGAAGAATGGTAAATACAACTTCTACTGCCGGTATTCCCGCCTTGTGATTGATTCCTACCGGAATACCTCGTCCGTTATCAACTACTGTAATGGAATTATCCGGATTGATCGTTACCTGGATTTCGGTACAAAATCCTGCTAATGCTTCATCTACCGCATTATCCACGATCTCATATACAAGATGATGCAGGCCCCGGCTCGATGTACTTCCAATATACATCCCAGGTCTTTTACGAACAGCTTCCAGTCCTTCCAGAATCTGAATCTGATCCGCGCCGTACTCTGTATTCTCTCCGCCCATTTGCTTCCTCCTGTCATTCTATATTCATTATAATGGAAACCGATTTCTCGACAATTTTCGCAGTCACCGGTTTCCAGATAGGCATAATAATACTAATTTATTATAGCACAAAACAGCCCTCATTCCAACAAAATCCCTTTAAATAAGAAGAAAAAAACGAGAGCCCGGTTTACACCAGACTCCCGTCAAACGTCTTACACTTTATTTCTGTTTTCTCTTTTTGTAAGCAACTACTCCACCTGCGATCACGATCACAGATACCAGAAGAACCAGACCCCAGAATGCCGGATTCATCGGGTCACCAGTCTTAACCGGACGACTTGTTGCACTTCCGCCATGGCTGGATGCATCACTTCCACCGTTAGATGTACCAGAACCACCATTGCTTCCGCCAGGTGTTACAGTAGCATCCTTCTTGGTATTGGTAATCTCGATGCTTCCTTTATACTGATCAGACTCATTCAGCTTAACACTGCCTTCACCACTTACTACATATGCGAAAGAATCTTTATCGAGTACATTACCATTCTTATCGGTTTCCTTAACTGCATAAGTAACAGTATCTTTTATATCTTCTGAGAATGGAACCGTAACAGTAACTTTATCATTCTGCTTCAGTTCAACGGTGCTTACCGCCTTACCAGAATCATCAAATACAGTTGCATAGAACTTGTCGTCTACAGTCTTTTTCACACCGTCCACTACAACGTTCTTTGTAATCTCGATCTTTCCATTTACAAAGAAGCCTTCCGGAAGAGTTGAAAAAATGTTATTTACATAAGTTGCAATATCTGTAGCAACCGTATTGTCATCCACTACAACACTGTTGTCTTCCTTGTCTGCTGCATTCGTAACATTGTAATGGAAGCTGTTTTCTTTATCAATCTGCACCTCATCATTCAGCTTGATCGCCTTGTTATTCTCATCAAGCTCGAATACATAATAGGTACCTCTAAGAACATTACTGTAAGAAGCTTTGCCTGACTGTGCATTCTGGATATGGATCGTTCTGATGTAATCATCACCATATGGGATCGTACCATCCTTATCAAGGAAAAGACCAACCTTGTAAGTTGCATCGTCAGCAGTTATTTCATCCAGTTCAAACGTATTCGGATTAATACGATAAAGTCTCTTCTCAACTGTAATACCTGCAGTGTTGCTCTTCTCTGCCTTTGGATAAGCCTGTACATCGTAGATCCAGCCTTCCTCTGTGCTTGCAAAAGGAACTGTTAAGAGCATTGGAGTAACCTTAACGGAACTCTCCGCTGCACCGATTACCAGGTACATGCCCTCTTCCATATCGCTGTAAACAACCTTGCCCTGCTCATCCGAAACAGCCTCAACCGGCTTTACTGAAGAAGCAGCTGCAACCTCGGCAAGCTTTTCGGCTGCTGAATACCATTCACTTGCATTCTTGAAGGAATCAAAATCGTATCCTGCAGATGACATGGAGCTGGTCAGTACAAAATGCACATTTCCATCAAATGAAACATCCGCAACTCTGTAAAGCTCTAACTTGACACCTGTCAGCGGTGTTGTCTTGCCGTCCTCATCCGTCTGCTGTACCGTCAGATTAAGACTTCCCTTCTTTCCGGCTTCGTAAGAACCTGCCTGAACCGTTCCTGCCAGGCAGCCTGTCAACATGACAAACATTCCCAGGAAAGCCAAAAGCTTATTCCACATTTTAAATTTCTTTTTCTTCTGTTTCACCACGATCGGCCTCCTTGTTATTTTCTGTGATCATTATTCGTCTTTGCGGCTACTCTCCTCTGTTTTTCGACTTTTACGTCGAATAACTATATAAACAATGATGATCATTATGACCATAGCTACAAGACCAATGATCATAATCTTCACCGGATCAACCTTTGCGATCTGCTGGATAGGTGTCTCCTCAGCTTTCTCCTCCGGTTCAACATACTCCGTTCGGATTCCCCTGATCAGAAGCCTGTGAGTGTTGACTCCATAAGGAGTACAGGTTACCAGCGTCACATGATCCTCTCCCTCGATGATATCCAGCTCACTGGATTCCTCCGGAAGAACCGTTTTAATCTGATCTACTTTGTATGCAAGAGTCTTTCCCAGAACATGGATCAGAAAAATATCTCCATTCTTCATCTGGTCAAGATCCGTAAAAATCTTTGCACTCGGAAGTCCCCTGTGTCCCGCCAGCACCGCATGTGTGCTCGCTCCACCTATCGGAAGACTTGTTCCCTCAACATGCCCGACACCTTTTTCCAGAACCTCTGTACTGAGGCCATGGTAAATAGCAAGTATCAGATTCAGCTTGGGGATCTCGATACTTCCCATCAGCCCGTCACCATTTGGATCAAGGACCTCATCGTAAGGATGACTGAGAACATAATCATCTTCGTTAAAAGCATCTACGATCGTATTGACCTTGTGCTCCGCGTTGTATTCCTCAGCCTCCTGCCAGAGCTTTTCGTACTGGTCATCCGACAGATCACTGACAGATTCGTTGTACTTGGTTACAAGCTGCGCATTTCGGTACTCATTCCAGTAATTACTGATCGTTGGGTAAGTAAAGATACCCGCACCGACGATAAAAAGTAATATGATAAATATGTTGATAACTATAGAACCTTTTTTCTTCTTTTCTTTTGCCATAATCTATTTTTTACCGCCTTTATTTGCTCGCCTCTTCAGCTTTATTTCCTTTAAGTATAACACAAAAATAAAGAGTGCGGTAACGGATAGACCAACAAATACCCAAAGAAGATAATTTGTGTGAAGACTGCTTCCACTGAGCACTGTCTTCTCTTCTTTGACTTCCTCTTCTACATAAGGTACTCTGTGACCACGAACCAGAAGTCGTTCTGTATTTACTCCATAAGGAGTACAGGTTAAAAGAGTTACTAAATCCTGCCCATCTTCTACTGCAAGAGCAGAAGTGTCTTCCGGCTTAACAACCGAAATCTTGTCTACTTCATAGCATAAGGTTTCATCTAATACATGGATCAGAAAATGATCTCCTACTTTCATCTGATCCAGATCTGTAAAGAGTGATGCACTCGGAAGTCCACGGTGTGCAGAAATAACAGCGTGTGTGTTTGCTCCGCCAACCGGAAGAGAACTTCCTTCCAGATGACCCGCACCCTTATTCAAAACCTCTTCTTCCGTTGTGTGGTAGATCGGGATTTTGATATTGATCTTAGGAATCTCTACACTTCCCATCATCTCATCACCAGCGATGTTCAGCGTATTCATATAAACCGGATCTACTCCACTTGACTCTGCAAGTGCAAAGGAATCAGGAAGAACACATGGAAGTAAAGCTTCGTTATAGTCTTCTGCTTTTTTACGCTCTGCATCATAGTCAATTCCTTCTGCTGCTTCCTTTTCAGAAACCGCCTGCTCATAACCACTGATCAACTGTTTCTGTCTGTAGTTATTCCATTGATTGGCTACAAAGGGATACAGCAGCAAGGACAAACCAGCTAAAAATATGATGCAAATTACTAAATTGCCTGCTTTTTTTTTCATCCGAGCTCTCCTTGCTGTTGTATTATTTTTTTATGAATCCGGGGCATCTGCCCCGGATTCGATATTTGGTTATAAACAATCATGAATGATTATTTGTTTGTTCTTTTGCGGCTTGCAAAGAATAAGCCAGCTGCTGTAACCATAATCAGGCATCCAGCGATTGTGAAGATTGTAGTACCGATACCACCTGTGGATGGAAGAGCGGAGAGTTTAGTATTGACAAATTCACCTGCATCAACAGTTACTTCTGCTTTCTCATTTGCTGTAATTGTAAATGCTGTGTTATTAGAATTTACTTTGTAACCTACAGGTGCTTTTGTCTCTTTGAATTCGTAGTTGCCTTCATCAAGACCTGTAACTTTTAATGTACCTTTTGTTGCTACTAAAGTATTTGTAACACCTTCTTCATTGTCCAGTGCAACTTTGTATTCACCATCTTTTACTCTAACAACGTTAACTGGTGTTTTTGTTGCTTCTGCACCTTCTTTAGCAGGAGTTACCTTTAATAACTGGAATTCTGCACCATTCAGTATATTATGGTTTGTGTCAACTTTCTTTAAAGTAACATTTCCCATGAAACCATCTACATTACCGCCTCCATATTGAACAGTATCTGAATCTACTGTAACACTGTTGTTATATTTGTGATCATCTTCTACTATAGCACTATATTTCACTACAATTGTTGCACCAGCTTCAGTAGTTTCAATAAAGTCACTTAAATCTACAGTATATACTACTTCTCCCTTATCATTAGTAGTTGCTGAAATTTTTGATGCATCTACGTTAGCCTTTTTCTCAGTTCCAGCAATCACAACGCTGTCAAGAATAAAGCTGTCTTCCTTCAAACCTTTTGAAGTATCTATTACTTTGAATTTCTTTAAATCTTTTCCTTCGGCATTTGTTTTTGATGCCATCTGTGTAGTTACTGTAAAGTTTACTCGCTGTCCTCTGTGAACAAACTTATCTTCTGCTTCCTTTTTAACATTATATCCTGACATTTTAGCAACTACGTCAGCTGATCTACTAGCCATGTAAGCACCATCTTTATTATAGGTATTAGCTACCATAAGGCTATATGTACCTTTTTCATCAAATGCACGGATAACATACGCACCGATTGGAAGACCAGTAAATTCATGACTTGTTCCATGTTCTACTACATTAACGTCTGCAGTTGTTGTGTCTGCATCTGCTGCATTTCTTAATCCATCAGCATCTGTAACCTTGAATTCACCATCAGCAGTTACTTCACTAACAAAGTCTTTAGCCCAATCAACTACCTTCCATGTCTGATTTCCAGCATCATCTTGATCAAGATAAATAATATTATACAACTTCAAAGTAGTATCTACATCAGCTGCCAAATTTGTAACAGTAATTTTATCCGTGTACTGATCTGTTACCTTTGCTGCAAATGTTGGAATACTCATTGCGAGTACCATGGCCAGTGTTAATAACACTGCAAAGATTTTTCTCATCTTCTTCATAATCTTGTCTCCTTTACATTATCGGGCTTTGCCCATTTTTTTATTGTTCCCTTATGCGGGATAATTACGTTTTTTTGTGGCAGGGAGCCACTGAAAAATTAATCATTACAATTATTTTCCCAGCACCTCCTTGCATTTGTTTTTATACAAGATCCATGCGGCTGTAGACATAAGTACCATGCCGCCGATCATATACCAGTAAATTCCGTTGCCACCAGATTCAGGAAGTGAATACAATTTCTGGTTCTTGATGGTTAATACCGGAGTTGTTGATCTTGTATCCAACTGCCATAATTCAAAACCTTCTCCAGTTGGGTTTCCATCCTTATCAGTGAGTGTAACTGTTCCATTTTCTACTTTGAAGTAGATACTGGATCCCAGCTTGCTATAACCATCTGGTGCCTTAGTTTCTGTGAGCATATATCTTCCTGCAAGAAGACTGGTAAGTTCTTTATTACCTTCAGTATTATCTACTACAATATTGTCATTTACAGTTTTCCAGTCATTTTCTTCCCACTTTTTAAGTTCAAATATAGCTCCTGAAAGTTTATTTCCTTCACTATTTGTTTTCTTCAGATCAAGATCTGTAACAACTTCATTTGTATAAGAAGCAACACCCTTCACACCACCATCAGTTGATGTATAGGTATAATTCTTAATGACATTATTTCCAACTGTATCCTTACCTAGTACAAAGGTCATTGATTTCGTTTCATCATTTGATGGAGAACTTTCACAATCTGTCTGCCCTTCACCTGTAACAATCTCAAATTTTTGAATTGTATAACCATTTCCAACCTTTTCTGTTACAGTGTAGCTTCCTCTTGCAAGATCCGGTATCGTAGCAGTTCCACTTGTCTGACCAGCTTTAACTGTCACAGTCACAGGACTACCAGAAACATCTTTTCCAGTTGAATCTTTCACATTAAATATAAAATCTCTGGCGTCTTTTTCGTTTTTCTCTGTTACAGTCTTTTTGATCTGAATCTGGCCCTTGATGACGTTGATTTTATAAGTGCTATTCAAAACCACATCTTCTACCTGACATTGGTTTGTATTAGCTTTGCTCACATCATTTGATACTTCAGTTGGTTTATAAGTTACTTCTAGATAATACTCTGTGTTGTCATCAGGTGCTGTCTCCACCACCTTCGTTAGATCATTTTCTTTGATCTCAACTCTATTTCCTGATTCATCTTTTTTGTACCACTTGTATGTAATTTGGTTCTCTGCATCATCCGCACTTATCGTACCATTTGTATAGGACGTAGTACCTGTAGCGTTAAACATTTCATTTTGAACATCAGTTACTGTTGGTACTTCTTCATCACCTTTATATATAGTGATTTCTTTGTCTACACTCTGTAGCTTCACCTTAACATTAACTGTCGGCTGATGTAATACAACATCTCCATAACCCGTGGTAATTTTAGAATCAGGTGATACGTTGGTAGTAACATTATTGCCTCCGATGTATTCATCTTTGGCTTTTACTGTTATGGTTTTACTCCAATTACCATTTTTCTTATTAGGAATTGTCTGACCTGTCCATTGTATCTGGTAATTACCATTTTCAAGCCTTGTTACAACCACTCCTTCACTCAAGTTAAGAGTTCCATTCTTTTCAAGCTTAATAACATTACCATTAGCATCTACTAATTCAAATCTTGGATCAATCACATCAGTAATTATAGCGTCATGAATATCTATATCTTGAGTGATTGTATTCTGAATTTCCTGGAATATTGCACCAAGCGAAGCTGCATCATTTGCAGTTTTTGCACATCCAGGAGATGCAATTCCAGGATAGTTTGTACTATCATTCGAATCACCAGCCAGGAATTTTTGTGCTCTCTCTCCAAGATCAAATCCTATAGTATATACTGTATAACCAGGTCTTGTTTTTTCCTCTTGGCCGGATGTATTAAGCCTTGTACCCTCTCTTAAATATCTTGCCTGAGTCTCTGCATTTTGCTGTGCTGTAGTATCCCAACCATTATATCCTTTCCCAGTTGGCTCACCATCAGTGAAAAAAACTACATATTTAGGTCTTTCAGTACCGTCAGATACAATCTCACTAGTTCCCACAGTATCCAATTTGTTTTTCGCATCTTCAAGTCCAATCTTAGGATCTGTTCCACCTCTAGCATATAAGCTATTAACAAAACTAATCAAATCCTGTTTATTAGAATCAATACTAACATCCACTAAATCTCTGCTTTGCCGATTGCAGCCACCATACTCTTTATCATCACTACTAAATGCAGTAATACCTATTTTACTACCTTTGTTAGCTGCTGTATCTTCTATGAACTGGTTTACAGAATCTTTTAATGCTTGCATTCTGGTAGTACTGCTTTGAGTATATATCTTATATCCGTTATAGTCTGCTGCATCCCACAAACCATCTACAAGCCATTTTTTTCTTCTACGACTATATTTTAATGTTTTATAATCGCCATCCACTTCAATATAATAAGTTGCTCCTTTAGTTAAATTATTTCTTGTTGTTGTACTATTGTCATTAATATATGTATATGAATAAATTTCCTCCGTCATTGAACCAGACACATCCAGAACAAGCATAATATCTACAACTGGTTTATATGATGAAGTTGTTGTACTTGTACTTGTAGAAGCTGCTGTGATAGTAATATCGTAGGTTCTGTCATCCCAGTTTTTCACTTTCGCAGTTTTGCTGGTTTCCATACTGGAATGGATAACCTCATTATACTTTTCATTTACGAATTTCTTATCCTTTATCTCCTCTCCTTGCATATTTTCCACTACTGCATCCTCAATGCCTGCAATTACTTTAACTTTCCATTTCGTACTTGAAGTTGCATATCCGGCAGGTGCTTGCAATTCTTTAAGAAAATATTCGCCCGGACGAAGTTTTTCAAAATTCGTTATTCCATTATCTCCAGAAATACTGGTTGCAATCTGCTGCATACAATTTTCATCTGCGTAAAGACCGAATGTTGCACCTGGAAGACCTGTACCCTGTTTATCTACCTTTGTAAAAGATAACTTTCCAATGGCATCTGTTGTTACTTGTAAGATAGTTGCATTTGGAATTGTAAATTCCATCTTACAGTTCGATCTAAAAGCTCCTCGTTCCATATAAAGAATTGTTAGCCTGTGTGTTTTATTCTTATCATAATCACTTGTAGCACCAACACCTTTTTCAAATCCTAACGCGGTCCAGAGATCTGTAGTTGCACTTAATGCTTGATGAATTCCACCTAAATCAATAACTACTTTTCCATCAAGAAGTACCCAAAGATCATCATCGCCTGTAAAAGAGTAGTTTAATGGTCCAACATAGTCTCCAAGCTTAAAGTTAATATCATATCGCATTCCAAAATAGTATTTTGCTCCCTGAACATCATCTTTTTTTAACCTAGATTCTATCAATGGAAAAAAGTCTGAACCCTCATTATTGCAACTAAATGTACTACCGTCCGGTCGTTTTACCCCCTTTAACTTATAAGTATTACCTTTCTTTTCTAACTGTAAATCATAATCTGTATATTTAACTTTTCCTTCATCAGGATGCTCATCTGTAAAAAATCCTGGCTGATCAACGTTCCAGTTAACCGTTGTAAAATCGGGAGACAATCCACTTATCAACTCTTTCGTAATACCATCTTCTCCCTCACGATATTCATTGGCATTTTTATCATCTTTTCCCAATGCATCATAAGTTGACCCTGTTTGTTCCTTCGTTCCCATAATCATCCGCTTATTCTCAGCACCGCCATGATAATGAGAATCATCATTGATTCCCTTTTCTCCATTTCCCGGTTTTACCTGATAATCATAAAATACAACATCACCATATTCTTCTGATTCTATAGGATTATAATAAATTCTTATTGTAGTATCTCTAACTATCTTATCTGTATCTTTTATTTCTATTTCGTTTCCATTTTCTATCTTTACAACTCTTGATACAGTATAATTTTCTGTTGCTCTATAGTCCGGAATTTTTCCTCCTACATTTATTTCTTTAACAGTTTCTGCATAAATAGGCTTTTTTGTTTCCTCATCATAATGCTGTAATGTAACTTTTACCTTATCCATTAGACTGTTATTTACAATTACATAAGTAGAAAAATGAGTCGTATCAAATTCAACATTTCCTTCTTCGTTAACGCTGCCGTTCATGTTCTCGACGTTTTCATCTTTATCTACATGATATACGTCGGCGTCTTCTGCTGCATCTTCATTCGGGAATGATACTTCTACTTTAACAGTTGCTCCCGGCTGAATTTCTTCGCCATCAAGAAGGAACTTGATATCGTATGCACGAAGGTTTTCAATTGCTTTTTGCTGTTCGATTGCATCCTGATTAATCTGCTCTTCTGCTTCCTGGCTGATTTCTACCGGTGTTACAGAAAGTTCAGCTTCGTCCGGAAGATCTTCTGGATTTGTAAGAGTAACTTTAACATTTACTTCATCACTCTCATAATCATATCTTGTGATTTCAGCAGGTGTCTGTTCTTCTACTTTAACATCCTGCTCTTCAGTCTCAACGACTTCCGCCATATCGCTTCTTACATAAGCTTCTGCTTCTTCGTAGGAAACTTTGTACCAGGTGAATTCGTCTTCATCAGTTACTGTTTCGAGAAGTGGAAGCTGAGTGTCTGTAGCTACTGTTGCGATCACTTCGGCTTCTGTGGAAGGAGCTACGCGAAGGTTAACTTCGTCTGCGGTGATGCGGATCATTTTGATCTGTTCCTGATCTGGTGCTTCTTCCGGATTCTGTTCTTCCTCAGAGTTTTCTACATTATTCTCTGTGTTGGTTTCTTCTCCGTTCTCTTCGGTATTTTCGGTGTTGGTGTCTGCATTTACTTCTTCGTTATTTACTTCACCATTTTCTTCTTTATTCTCATTGTTTTCATTATCATCTGCTGCCGGTGTGCTGCTCCATACAAATGTGAATGCTGCGGTAGCTGCTGACTGGAAAGCTGCTTTTGTGAGCTGTCTGCTTTCATTTGTTTCAACTGTAAGCTGATCTTCTTCGGCTTTGAGTTCTGTCAGTTCCAGTTCGGAAGTTTCTTTGTTGGTTCTAATCATGGCTGCTGTCACTGTGGATGCTGCCGGGTCTGTCAGTTCCGGTGAAGAAGCTTCTTTATAAGTAAAGCTGTAAGTAACTTTGTCGGACGGTTCAACTGGGTTGCCATCTGCATCTGTAAAAGATACGTTGTAAGCGAGGAAACCGTCGAGGTTTTTGCCCTGGCTCTGAAGCTGCTCTGTGATCTTGGCTGCCAGTTTGTTGTACTGGTCTGTCAGTTCAGCATCTTCGGTGTTGTTCTCGACTGCTTTGACGGTCATCTGTGTTCCGTTTGGAAGGACACCTGCAGGAGCTTCGGCCTTGACCTCGATTGTCTCGTTTTTAAGATTTACGATACAGCTTACAGGCTGTGCTGCTTCTTCGGCTGGAGCGCTGCTCTCGGATGTTCCATCTGTGAACATGTTCTCGCCTGATGAGAAGTCGGCATCGCTAGAACCGAAATCATCGGATTCGCTGTATGTTTCGTCCATACCCTCTTCCGATTCAAAATTCACATCTGTGTCGAGATCGTCTCCTGTATCTTCGGATGTATCGACTGCTGCGGAATCCTCCTCAACTTCGACCATGTCTACCATGTCATCGAAGGAGCTTGCCTGAGATACATAGTCTGTATTTATTAATACAGTCGAGCAGAACAGCACGATTGCAAACATCATACTGAGCACCCGACATGTCAGGCTTCTTTTCTGATTCCGTTTCCTTTTTTTGAATTTTTTATTATTTTCTCTTTTCATATTAACATCCCCTATTATATGCATGATGATAATAAAAAACTTATCGTTAACTGCTTCACGTACAACTTATTTAAGATTTAACGACATTATAACAGGTGAACTGTTTCGTCACCTATTTCGTCAGCCGCTTTCAGCAACATTTTTAGTACTATTTTGACAATTTTCTATTATTTTGAGTAAATCGAGCTCGCTGTTGAAATCTTCCCGCTCGTTGTTTTTCATATGATAGACACTTCCCTGCCATGTAGCGCTCTGACGGTATCTGACATATACAGCCAGGGTGTCTATGCTGCCTCTCTGTTCAAGGATCTGTTCGCGGTTGCTGACCTCTGTAAAAGAGATTCTTTTTTCATTTGCTGGTTTCTGCTGTTTGTCTTCGTATGTCCGCAGCTCTGTTGATGACTGAGGAAAGTTCAGCTCGTTCATGAATCGCTCCATATAGCGGAAGAGTTCATGAATACTTCGGAAGAATATAGGATCTTTACTGTAATAACAGTAAAATCTTCCGGACCTTTCTACTCCGTCTATGTTGTCTATGCAGACATTCACGATATTGGAAGCAGAAACGTTGAGCTTTTCTTTCATCATTCATCCACCTCCAGTGCTCCATCAATCAATCTGATCAGTTCAAGTGCACTCCTGAAACTTTTCTTTTTATTGGCTTCCGCCCAGGTCACTTCGCCCTGCCATGTGGCATTATCACAGTGACTCACATGTATTACAAATGTCCCTGTATGTTTTTTTTTGCCTTTTTCCATCTGCTTTGTATCCTCCGTCAAAATCCGACCACGGTATTTTTGTTTTTACCACACGATAACACGCACTTATTTCAGAGTATTTTTATTATATCATTGGGGGTATTTCTTCAACTGTTTCGTGATTCTGCTTTTTGAACATTTTTTCATATTTTTTCGACAATATTTCTGATAATTCGGCAGGAGGAATCGACAGGGGGTATTGGAACATTACGGAGTAATTTCCTATTAAAAAAAGATTCTGTCACAATTTCTGCAACAGAATCTTTTTTGTCTGCTTTTATACAAAAGCAGCGTCTTATTTAACTTTTACTGATCTTACCTTACTCCATTTGGAATAATAATTCTTCTTTCCAACCTTTTTGACCGTACGGATCCGAACATAACATTTCTTCTTTCGTTTTAACTTTTTGAGTGTCGTCGATTTTGAACGGCTCTTTAGCGTTACTGTTTTTGCCTTTTTCATGTTCTTATAGTTACTGTACTGCACCTGGTAATAAGTGATTCCTTTTACAGCTTTCCAGGAAACGGTTGCTTTTCCTTTGGTCTTTGATCTTACCGAAAGCCTTGATGTATTTGCCGGTGCTTTCACTGCTTTTGGCTTTGGTTTTGGCTTTGGTTTTGCCTTTGGTTTTTGTGTTGGTTTTGCTGTCGGTTTTGGTTTTGCTGTTGGTTTTGGCGTTACCTTCGTTGTAGATGAAGGTTTTGCGGTCGGCTTTGTCACAGTTCCCGGAGATGGTTTTGACGTATTAATAGTCGGTTCAGCTGGTTTTCTTTCTATTATAAAGCTTCTGTAAAGCGTTCCTGTATAATTTCCGATACCGGTAACCGTTACAGTTGCCGTTCCGGGCTGGACATTGTTGCTGTAAGAAAGTGTATAGTCTTTTCCTTCCTTCAGTGACATTCCTTGGTAACTCATAACCATTCCAGGCTTTTTCTCTTTGCCGTCATACTGATATTTGTCAGCAGCAAGCGCGGCCGAAACCTGTGGATTCTTAACATTTACAGGATTGATCACCATTTCTCCGGTCGTTGTTCCGGAATATTTTCCGATACCGGTAACCGTTACCTTAACAGTACCCGCATTAACCCTGTCTCCATCATAAGTAACCTGATAATCGGTGCCTTCTTCCATTTTGAACATGTCACTGAACATATTTACATTGACGCTGTGTTCCGTTCCATCATAATTCGCATATCTATCCCTAAATGACACATACACTGCTGGTCTTTCCAGAATATCGACATAAATCTCGGAACTGCATTTTGCTTCCGGATTATATTTATCCTGTACTGTCAGCGTTACTTTTCCTGATTTCAAAGCCTTGATCCATGCCCAGTCGGAATCGGAATATCTTACTTCCAGAACGTCTGGGTCTGAACTCGTGATCTGAAGATCAGAAATCTGCTTCAGAGAAGTATTCTTGAATTTATAATCCCACATTAACCGGTATTCATTTCCACTTTTCAGGAACATGCTGTCTCTCATATAAATATAAGTTTTGTCCAGAAACAGAAATGTATAATCTACGGATGTCGGAACTGCCAGCTGCTCTGTATCTCCGCAGACACTGCATGTCTCGTCAACATGACCATCCGCTGCCACTGCTCCATATTTATAGCGATGACCATTCTGTATTCTTACCGCATGGTTAACAGACAGATCTGACAGACTGATATCATAAAATACCGTATTTTTATTTCTCCATCCATACCAGATCAGTTTACCGTCAGCAATCGTCGGTACACAATCAGAAAGGTTTCCAGCCATCTTATGTGTGCTTCCTACCTGCTGCCCGCTTCCGTCCACAGCCGTGTAATATACATATCCTCTGCTTGTCCACAGCAGCACGAAACTATTGCTGCCTGTTTTTACCAGCTGAGGCGTTGCCGCACTGTCCTCGGTTCCTGCATAATCCGAGAAATAGCGTACTGTTGCAGTGCCACCATCTTTCGGTATAGAAGAAATAAAAACATTTCTTGCTGAACCCTTTCCATTCGTATCACTGTTTCCGGCTATCAGATAAGAAGAATCTGAGTATTCAAAGCCTCCCTGTGATACACCGGTATAGTTTACTCCGGCCCTCCCAGGGATGCTGAGCATCGTATATTTCTTACATTTGTTACTATAAGATGGAACAAAATTTCCCTTACTGAGATCTGTCGGATATTTAAATACCATAAGTGCACGACGAGGATAAGCATCTCCATGATCACTTCCTACAAGGGTTCCATTATCCACCTGGATAAACTGATTAAAGGAATGGCTCACATATCCAACTCCATCAACAACACCTGTAATACTTTCTATAACAGACATGTTTGATGTATCCACGGAAAATGTCACATTTGCCTGATGACCACTGTACATTTCATGACATGTTCTCACAAAAATATAGTTTCCGTATCTCGCCATTCTGGCTGAACCTGCATCAAATGGAATCGTTGTATTTGCCCCGGGCCACAGGATCCCTGTGCCTTCCAGTCCTTCGAATACTTTGTCAGTCGATAGACTTCTTTTGTATTATCTCTTTCCTGGTTGTTTGCTCCGGTAAGGATGTAATAATTATTATCATCCTCATAGAACGCTCCGAAAATCGGAAGGCTCAGCTGTAAAGTCATCGTCTTCTGCAGATTATACTGTTTGTCATAATATTCGATCAGAAGTGTCTGACTGTCAATTGCCCCGGCCTGTACACGCATCAGACCTCCGTCCGGGCTTTGTGTCAGATATGAATTGACTGTCGATGACACTCCATAATAATCCTGTGCCTCCAGGTTCATTCCGGTATAAAAATTACAGGATGTTTTTACCGAATCCGAAACCGGAATATCTGCCTCTAATAAAGTTCCGGAACCAACTGCATCTGCTTCATTTTCCGTCAGTGCTCCGGCTTCATTCTGTACCTCTTCCTCTACTTCATCAAATTCCGTTTCCGAATCTCCATCAGAAAAAGCTTCCTCCTGGTCATCCACAAACTCATCTGAATTTGCTTCCTCCTGATTCCCGGGTTCCTCTTCTTCCAATGTCACATCTGTGTCTGTCTCAGGATCTGCATTTGTTGCAGGATCTGCATTTGTCACGGGATTTCCATTTAGATTCCCATTTGTCGCGGGATTTTCATCTTCCTCAACAGAAAACTCTGCTTCTGATGTATCCTCATCGGATGCCATATTCTGTGACTCTGCCTCTGCTGTTATCGTGTCTGAAGAAAAATCTTCTGCATAGACCGGTGAAGTTCCCAATACACACAACGACAACAGAATGGATAAAATCTGTGCATTTCTTCTTTTCATAGTTCTCTCCTTATGTATTCTCTCTGATGTAATTCTATATTACTACGACATTCGACAAATGAACAGAGCTTTCACATAATCAGTTACCAGTGATTTTCTAGCAACTGTGAACAGCAATATTTTTATATTTCCTATATACTGGCGAAAAAAAGAGCTTTCTGATTTTCTCTCAGAAAACTCTTCGGATATTTAAGATTTTTTATGAAGTGCGGCGGTCATTGTTTGTCGCCTCTGTATCACATACCTCACCGAGTGAGGCAACGTAGTAGTCGATTGATACGTTCTTGCGGCGGGTGAGTCTTTTGTTGAATTCTATGTTGATTCGTTTTGATACGAGTGTGCAGTTTTCCTGGGTTATCCCTATCAGCATTACGAGATACTGCTGGATGTTGTATCGGGTGTAAAAATTGCCTTTACGGACTGCTTTCTGAATGGACTCGCGGAGAAGTTCTGAATAGTATTTCTGATTTTCGTCATCTGCCTCTATATTTGTAAAGTCCAGGGTGCAGAGCATCAGGAATACGGACATGCCGGTTCGTTCCATCATGCGGCCGAACACGTGGTAAACGTCCACGAAGCTTGGATAGGTGCAGTAGTAAGCGCCTTCGATGGATTCTTTTTCGCGGAGGCGGTACTTGATGTCTTCGATCGCGCCTGCTGCCTGAGAGGTTCGCTCTCCCATAAGTTTGAATCGCTCGAGCATTCCGGCAGATGGTGACAGGCCGAGTTCGTCGAACATCAGCTTGGTTGTTCTTTTGTAGACATCGAGGCCGTCTTTGTATCGGGACATTCCGATGAGGCTGTCGATTTCCCATACCTGCCAGTCGTACAGCGGGTAGATTTCGGCTGCGCTGTGTGCGACGCGGTGAAGTTCTTCGAATTTTTCTTCGGTTTTCAGGTAATGGCACAGTTCTTCGACACAGTCGAAATACATATCTCGACATGCGATGTTTTCGACTGCCGCCCAGTCCTCGCCCATCATATCCGGGAGGAATTCTCCGGTGTAGAGTTTCCATGCTTTGGTGTAGATTTCCATTTTGGTCTTTTGGGATTTTTCGTGACGTGCTGATTCGATCGTCTGCTTGAAGTCGCATACGTCTACTGAAGTTTCGATATCCGGGTCCCAGGTACACATTCCAGCATTTATATTGATGTAACTGCTTTCCGGAAGCCCCGCTGCGGTGAGCTGCTTTCGGAGCCTGAATATTGTGTTGTTGAGGCTGCCGTTTTTATTTTCGACATCGCTTCGGCCATACAGGGCATCGATGAGTGCTGCTTTGGAGATTCCTCCATCCTGTGTATGTAGAAGTAATAATTGAAACAGCTGTGTGGTCTTTGATACATTGTTACGGTCCAGGACCAGTTCTTTTCCTTTATATTCCAGTGTAAATCCACCTAACATTCGAACTTTCAGTATATTTTTCATACTTTTCTCCTTCAACAGATATCGTGTTCTGTTTCTTGTCTTTTCATTTTGATTAGACTCGTCCTTATTTAGCATATCACTCAATATATTAAAGTTCTACCACCAAAATACACAAAAAAAGACTGTTATTATTATTCAATCCGCTAATAACAACAGTCTTTTAAGCTCTATCTAGCAGATAATTCCTTTGCTATCTCATCTATTTTTTCCTGAGTATAACCGGTATACTCTTTTATCTTGTCCATAGTTTCATGATTCATAAGCATTTTCTCAATCAACTCTCTTCGTCCAAATTCAATTCCCTCCTGTTTTGCTTCCTCCCGTAATTCATCAATTGCAAGACACATACTTGTTTCCTCCTTTTCTTCATTGAATTTCAGTTTTGAGTTAGTAAGTGTATTCAGCATGACTACCGTTTCTGTCTTCATGTTATGAAATCCGTCATCGGTTTGGATCAGGTCAACCAGTTTTTCTTTTTCCTTCGAATATTTGATATACAACAATACTTCCCGCAGATCTGTGTGAAAACGGTTGATTTCTCTGTTACGACCGAACGGCCGAAGATAATAAGATACAGTTTCCTGTAAAGAACAAAAAGAAATGTGATGCTTTGTTATATTTTAGCACAATATGCTCCGCAAGTCCACGAGAACATTTTGCTCTTTTTTCGACATAAAAAACAATCCCACCGCAATTGTTGTAGGATTCTTAATATCAACTTGGTGATAGGCATCTGCAGCTCCAATTTCAGCAAGTTGCAGATGCTTCCAACCCCGACCAGGCATCTGCAAATCCAATTCCAGCAAGTTGCAGATGCTTCCAACCCTGGCCAGGCATCTGCAAATCCAATTCCAGCAAGTTGCAGATGCTTCCGACCCCGACCAGGCATCTGCAAATCCAATTTCAGCAAGTTGCAGATGCTTCCAACCCCAACCAGGCATCTGCAAATCCAATTCCAACAAGTTGCAGATGCTTCCGACCCTGACCAGGCATCTGTAGCTCCCAAAACAACAAATCAAAGATGCCCATCGGTGAATTTTCTTCTCAAATTCGCTGGTGGGCATCTTTATTGCATCTCTATTTCATCAAATAGCTATATATGTCTCTTTTTGATACACCGCGGTCTTTCGCCACCTGCTTCATGGCATCTTTTCTGGGCATTCCCTGTTTTTCATAGATTTCCATATGCTCTTCTATGGAAATCTCTTCCCACGAGGCCACTGCTTCTTCTTTCAGTTCCTGACGGCTTTTGCCCTCGATGACCAGCACACATTCTCCGAGCGGTTTTTCTTTCTCATAATGCGCGATCAGATCATCAATTGTGGAATGGAAGGCTGTCTCATGCTTCTTGGTCAGTTCTCTGCAAAGTGTCATTCTGCGGTTTCCAAGGGTTTCCCTCAGATCTCGCAGTGTCCTTACAAGTTTATGCGGAGCCTCATACAAAATGATCGTCCGGGTCTCATTGACAAGCTCTTCCAGAACTTCTTTGCGCTCTTTTTTGTCCATCGGAAGAAATGCTTCAAAAGCAAACCGTCTGGTAGGAAGTCCTGATAATGTAAGCGCGGTAATGCATGCTGCCGGACCCGGAAGGGATGTTACTTCGATTCCGGACTCATAACACATAGCAGCCAGTTCTTCACCCGGATCCGAAATTCCCGGTGTCCCGGCATCTGTGATCAGTGCAATGTTCATACCGTTCTGCATCTTCTCGATCAGCGTATATGCTTTTTCAATCTTGTTATATTCGTGATAACTGGTCATCGGTGTTTTGATTTCAAAATGATTCAGCAGTTTAATACTGTTTCGGGTATCTTCTGCCGCGATCAGATCCACTTCCTTCAATGTGCGGAGTACTCGAAGTGTAATATCTTCCAAATTTCCGATTGGGGTTGCACAAAGATATAATTTTCCACTCATCCGGGAATCCCCTTTCTCTCAGATTATTTGATTCTTTTATACTCTTCCGTATATTTCAAGAATATCACTGGTATAAACACCTGGTTTCTCATAGACGATCAATGGTCGCTCCACCGTTATTCTGGAATTTCCACCTTTTCGTGCTTCGATCAGAACCATATTAGGTTCACGATCTATGTACGGGTACACCAGCTGCATTCTCTTGGGTTCCAGTTTATATTTCATGAGAACCTGAAAGATTTCTGCCAGACGGAAAGGTCTGTGGACCATATAAAAACGTCCTCTATCTTTCAGCACTGCTGCTGCCTGGCTCACTACATCTTCCAGTGTACAGAGAATCTCATGTCTTGCAATTGCTTTTGCCATGTATGGGTTCTGCAGGCCATGCTGTCCGATCATATAGGGCGGATTGCTTGTCACTGCATGAAAAGAAGCTGCTCCAAAAATTCCAGCAGCTTCCTTTATGTCTCCGCATACAATATCAATATCAGCTTCCAGATGATTGTACAATACGCTTCGTCTCGCCATATCTGCACATTCTTCCTGGATCTCAAGTCCTGTCAGATGTGAACCCTTGTCTTTGGCTTTCAGCAGAAAAGGAATGATTCCCGTTCCGGTTCCCATATCCAGAACCTTTTCATTCTGTCGGATATCTGCAAATCCAGATAACAGAACTGCGTCCATTCCGAAGCAGAACTTTTCCGGATTCTGTATCACATACAAACCATTCTGAAGATCATCAACCCGTTCTCCCGGATATACCAGATCATTCTGCGGATTTTTTTCCATGGGATCTAGAATCTCCTTCTTTTTACTCAATGTCCCTTGTTTCTTTGTCAGTGTTCTTTGCTTTTTTCTTGCGTGACCGGAATTTCAGTTCTCCTACCGGATATTCCTGAATCTCCTTTTCATCATTGACTTCCACGATTACTTTGACTCTCTGTCTGAGAACATTTACACTGTGTACAATTCCCTGTAATCCATCCGGAAGAGTAACCGTATCTCCGGTTCCCGGAAGGCTCTTGTTCAGTGCTTCGTAGGTTTCCTGCTCATTCTTGAGACAACACATCAATCTGCCGCAGACACCGGAAATCTTGGTCTGGTTCAGTGACAGATTCTGCTCTTTTGCCATCTTGATAGACACAGGTGCAAACTCGGAAAGATAGGTGTGACAGCAAAGCTGTCTGCCGCAGATGCCGATTCCCCCAAGAATCTTAGTCTCATCTCTTACTCCGATCTGGCGAAGTTCGATTCTTGTCTTAAAGATAGCTGCCAGGTCCTTAACCAGCTGACGGAAATCAATTCTTCCATCTGCCGTAAAATAAAACAGCACTTTGTTATTATCAAATGTATACTCCGCATCGATCAGTTTCATTTCCAGACCATGTTCGCGGATTTTTTTCTGGCAGATTTTAAATGCATCTTTTTCTTTCAGGCGGTTCTGTTTCTCCCTGTCCTCATCTGCCTGTGTGGCAACGCGAAGGACTTCTTTCAGCGGATGGACCACCTCATCCTCACCCACTTCTTTCGGTCCGAGTACAACTCGTCCGAACTCCACACCGCGGGCAGTCTCTACGATCACATGATCACCGATCTTCATTTTATAGTTTTTCGGATCAAAATAATAAATCTTTCCGACATTTCTGAATCTTATACCAACAATTTTTGTCATTCTATCTCTCCCTGATTGTCAGGAACAGAAGTTCAAGTGCAAGTTCAAAATTAACGTTTGCACGAAGCCTTACTTTTGTTTTTTCCAGTGCTTCCAGAATCTTTTCCAGGTTCTCATAGGAACGCTGGCTCGCCTGTTCCTTTATATAATTGATTTCTTGTTTAAATACCAGGTTGTCAACCTCCTGAGTTGCCTTAAACATAAGAACATCCCTGAACCAGAACTGGAAAATATCCAGATAATCACTGATATTCTGCTTTTCATCAGAAAGTGCCTTGATCTCATCGGACAATTCATATACTTCCATCGTATTTACATACTTGAGAATCTTCAGGGCTTTCTTCGTCATTCTGGAAAACTCTTCTGATGTAGCAGCTTCTTTGGCTCTGCCAATACTTCCCTGTGCAAAGGAAGCATCTATCTCTGCCTGATAATCCGGCACATGAAGCCGTTCCATCAGGTATTTCTTAACAAGGCTGTCATCAACCACCTTCAGATCCAGACGCACACATCTGGACTGGATCGTCGGCAGAAGTGCATCCACATTGCTGGTCAGCAGCATGATCACTGCATATTCCGGTGGTTCTTCTATTGTTTTGAGAAGAGCATTCTGTGCCTGTACCGTCATCATCTCCGCATCAGGAATAATGTAAATCTTGTGCGGACTGCTGTATGGCTTAATCGCAACATCGTGAATCACCTGTTCCCGGATCTCATCAATAGAGATTGTACCAGGTTTCTCATGATTGACCATAATGATGTCCGGATGATTCTTGCCCAGCGCCTTCTTACAGGAGTCACATTTCTGACATGGCTCTGTTCCACCGGCTTCACATTGCAGTGTCATCGCATATGTGGTTGCAAGAAGCTTCTTGCCGGATCCGGGTCTGCCTGTAAAAATATATGAATGGGAAACTTTTCCCGTCTTCATGGCATTTTGGAGATGCCGGATAATTTCCTCGTGTCCGATAATATTATTGAAACTGACCATTCAGAATCACCTCTCTTGTTTATAGTTTCATATACGAATCTTTGTTCGCTATAGAGTCATTATACCATACTTTATTAGCCATTCAAAACTATTTTTAACTATGACATGGAATTTATATATTTTATAATATTTTTGACACATAAATCCAAATCATCATTAACAAATCGCTTCTGTATTTCTGCTTCCTTTATTTTCTCTTCGGAAAAATCCTCCTCATCCGCAAGAAAACGTCTGCAAAGTTCTTTATACTTTGGTGTTTCCTGTTCCTGCTCTCTTCGGATTGCACGGATCAGACGTTCTCCGTTCTCTACTTCAATGTATATCGGAATAACTGAATCTTTTCCATAGTAATTCTTCATCTTCTGAAAAGACTCTAACGTACCGATTCCAAGATAATTTCCGTTCTTAAGGTCAATCTGTCCGTCATCTGCCGTAAAATACGTCCATACACCATAAACAGTATTATAAGCACGGGATTCAATAACCTTTCCCGCCTCTTCAAACTCTTTTAATTTCTGATCATCTGTAAAATAGTACTGTACACCATCTTCTTCTCCGTCACGTACCGGTCTTGTTGTATACAGGATCAGTTTTTTCAGATTCAGTTCTTTATTACCGGCCAGTCTGGAATAGATTTTATCTTTTCCAGAGGCACTTTTACCCATAATATAAAAAATCTTACCCATGAATTTCTTCGTCTTGCTCCTTTGTACTCTGGGGCTGTTGTTCTACCACAAGGATTGTCTTATTTGTATAGTCTTCCAGTCCCTGCAGATATAACCCCTTATCCATGTATATTCTCATATTACGGATAAATTGTCCAGTAATCTGTTCTCCCGGAGTGATCAGCGGAATTCCCGGTGGATACAGATAAGCAAATTCTGCTGAAATTCTGCCGATGCTTTCTTCCAGCGGACATTTTTCTGTCGGTGCTTCCATGGCATCTGCCATAGACATCATCTGCGTCAGTACAAAATGCATGGATCTGGTGTCCAGTTTTTTATTTTCTTCTGCCGGTATTCCTGCTTTTATCAGATCTGCCTGTTCCTGATCCAGTTCTTCGATTGCCTGACACAATCGCTCAAAACCTTCTTCACGGTCTCCTACTGCTGCAATAGCGAGCGCATAATTTTCGGACTCCATTTCCATCTGAATATGGTAGCGGTCAAGAAGGATATGATACAGGTCACTTCCTGACAGTAAAGAAGCTCTGGTAGAAAAGATCAGTTTAGAACGGTCATAATCGAAGACTCCATTCTTTCCTTCGACCGGATCTACCAGACGGATATATTTGCACACGGAAAGTCTCTTTCTTGTCTGTTCCAGTATTCTGGTGAAATCACGGAACATCTGTTTTCCTTCTGCTGCCATCGTATCCATACAGGCATCGATACTTGCCATCAGAATATACGACGGGCTGCTGGTCTGATAGATTCCCATAAATCTGCGGATCAGTCTGCTGTCAACGCGGTCGCTGCAGTTATGAAGCACGGCAGTCTGGGTCATGGCCGGCAGTGTCTTGTGAAAACTCTGGATCACGAGATCTGCTCCAAGTTCTGCTGCCGAAGTCGGAAAATAATTTGAAAAATGAAAATGTGCTCCATGTGCTTCATCTACGATCAGCGGCACTCCATATTTATGTGCGATCTCTGCAATCTCTTTTACATCTGAAACAACACCGTCATACGTAGGTGAAGTGATCAGTACCGCCTGTATCTCCGGATTCTCAGCCAGACATCTTTCCACTTTGTCCGGAAAAATTCCGCCGTTTATCCACCACTCACTGTCCATCTGTGGATAAATATAGGCAGGTTTCAAATTTCTAAGATAGATGGCATGATACACTGCTTTGTGGCAGTTTCTTGCAACAAGGATCTGCCCATTCCTCTGAACCGCTGCCGAGATTGCCGCAAGAAGTGCTGCGGTACTCCCATTAACACTGTAAAAGCTCTCTCTGGTTCCATACAGTTTCGCCACATTCTGCTGTGCTTCCAGAAGAAGTTCTTCCGGATGATGAAGATTATCAAAACCTTCAATCTCGGTGATATCTCTTTCAAGAGGAAACTCCCCTCTGACAGATGCGGGATTTCTTTTGTGCCCCGGCATGTGGAACGGATAGTAATCAGAGCGGCTGTATTCTTCTAATTTTCTGTATAATCTCTCCATTAAAGATTCTCCATGTCTGTTATACCTTGAAGCGATAACCTACTCCCCATATAGTCTCTATATACTGAGGCTTCGCTGTATTGAATTCGATTTTTTCACGGATCTTCTTGATATGAACCGTGACAGTTGCAATATCTCCTACAGACTCCATATCCCAGATCTGGCGGAACAGCTCTGCTTTTGTAAATACGCGGTTCGGGTTCTCTGCCAGAAAAGTAAGGAGATCAAATTCCTTGGTCGTAAATGTTTTTTCTTCTCCATTTACCCAGATACGTCTCGCTGTCTTGTCTATCTTGATGCCACGGATTTCAATAATATCATTCTTTACCACACTGGAACCTACCAGTCTGTTGTATCGCTCCATATGTGCTTTTACTCTGGCCACCAGTTCACTCGGACTGAATGGCTTGGTCATATAATCATCCGCGCCAAGACCGAGTCCACGGATCTTATCAATATCATTTTTCTTTGCAGATACCATAATGATTGGGATATTTTTCTCCTGACGTACCTGACGGCATATATCAAACCCATCTACTTCCGGAAGCATCAGATCCAGTATAATCAGATCATAATCTTCATTGAGTGCTTTTTCAAGGCCCACATCTCCTCTGTTTGCTATCTCTACTTCAAATCCGGAAAGTTCCAGATAATCCTTCTCCAGATCTGCAATTGCTTCTTCATCTTCGATGATCAGTATTTTACTCATTTCATAGGTACCTCCTGATATTTTCTCAAAACAAAGTACATGATCGTTCCGATTCCTTCCCGACTGGTTGCCCACACTTTGCCACCATGATCCTCCAGAATCTTACGAACGATAGAAAGACCGATTCCGCTTCCTCCCTTGGATGAATTACGTGAAACATCCGTCCTGTAGAAACGGTCAAAAATATACGGCAGATCTTTGGATGCAATTCCCTTGCCATTATCCTCAATCTCAACCTGTACGAAATCTCCGACATCTTTTACTCTGATCTGTATGATGCCCTTCATTCCATTCTGCTTATCCATATATTTAATGGCATTGCTGATGATATTATGAATCACTCTTCGTATCTGTTCGCCATCTGCAATTACAAGCACATCTTTATCTACATAATTTGCATAGCAGAGCTGGATACCTCTTGTTTCCAGCTCCAGTCCCACTTCTTCTGCGCAGTCAGAGAAATAATCTTCTACATTCAGCTTACTGAATGTATATGGGATACGGTTCGTATCAATTTTAGAATAGAACGTCAGCTCATTGATCAGATGATCCATCTCATTGGTCTTATTGTAAATCGTCCTGACATAGCGGTCCATCTTCTCCGGTGTATCTGCCACACCATCCATGATTCCTTCTACATATCCCTTCACCGCTGTGATCGGAGTCTTGAGGTCATGGGAAATGTTGCTGATCAATTCTTTATTTTCCTTATCCATGGCGATTTTTTCTTCTGCTGATTCTTTCAGTCTGCGGCGCATCTCTTCGAAATCCCGGCAAAGCTCCGAAAATTCATCTGTTCCCTCGACATCCAGAACAAAATCCAGATTTCCTTCCTTGATATTCTGCGTCGCCTTTCGCAGTTTGACCAGCGGTGCCGCCACACTTCTGTAGATCCACAACCCCACAGAAACGCCTGTGAATATAAGAATGATAAAAGCAGTAAAAAAAAGATCCTTCGTCATGATCTGGATTCTTGCCTGACTGCTTCCCGTATCGGAAATTGTAATATCATAGGATGTTTCCTGTGCAGATTCATTGTTGGCTGCATTCCTGTGCTGTGTCTCACTGATTCCAAACAGGGCAGCAGCAAATAAAAGAAGCGGTACCAATATTACCATCATGAATCCCACAATGATTCTGTTTTTCAGTTTCATGAAATTCCCTCGTTTCTGTAAAACTTATAATTGCTTCTTAAGCAAAAAATGAACGCACAATATCGAAGTTCTTCTTCGCTATATATGCGTTCATTATATCATATCACTATATTCTTATCTCTAAATTTTCTATAAAATCCATGAAACCGTCGTGTATTTTACAGATATTTCTTAAGATCTTCGACTTTGTCCAGTTTTTCCCATGGAAGATCTACATCTGTACGGCCGAAATGTCCGTAAGCAGCAGTCTGTTTGTAGATTGGTCTTCTCAGATCAAGCATACGAATGATTCCTGCCGGAC
>OLQK01000547.1_pt1 | contig 38067 bp, 41 predicted proteins | sample 1672501 | NCBI WGS metagenome assembly OLQK01 (sample SAMEA3136693, study PRJEB25190) | human gut metagenome | biome: human gut; feature: human-associated habitat; material: faeces | place: Austria | collected 2013
TGTTAGGCGCGCCGCCAGCGTTCGTCCTGAGCCAGGATCAAACTCTTTATAAATGGTATTTAATCGCCATTTAAAAGCGTTAAATCTCTGTAATCACTCAGACACAATCGCTTGCGTCCTGTATGAATTACTTGTAAATTTGGAATTGATTAACGTGGGTTTCCAAACCCACGATCAAGGTTCCACAAGTTTCAGTTTTGTTCAATTTTCAAGGTCCTGCTGCGCTGTCGCGTCTCCGTGACAGCTTGTATATTATATATCAGATTCTCTCGTTTGTCAAGAGGTTTTCTGAAAGTTTTTTGAAGAAGTTTTCTTCAAAAAACGGCGTACAAGCTGTAGGTAAAGGCTCCAGCGGCTGCCGCCGCGGGCTGGGCTCGCGAGACAGCTTGATTATTATAGCAAGTAGTATGACCTTTGTCAACAGGTTTTTGCAAGTTTTTTTGATTTTTTCGACAAAGTTTGAGGGAGAAGTTTAGGCAAGATGTATATTGGGGTGATGGCGGTTGGCGGGTACAAATTATGGGGGGTGGGCGGCAAGCGGGTTGCGGGGTTAGGTTTTTTGGGGGAATGGGTGGGCGGTGGAAGATTGACGGCAGGCGATGGGAAGGTTGCGGGCCGGGCATGCCCGGCCCCTACGGGGGTGGTGGAAGGGTGAGCGGGTGCTGGCCGGAAGGTGCGCGGGTGTGGGGTGGTTTCGGGCCATCTCTGTAGGGGGCGGCGTCCTCGACGTGCCGCGGAGGGGTCAAGACCCCTCCCTACGGTGTGGGGTGAGACGGGGTGGCAAAGCAGTAACGGGTGGTTATGGAAAGCGCGCGGGCCGGGCATGCCCGGCCCCTACGGGGTGGCAGTCGGAGAGGTGACGGGACATTGCTGCGTTTATTGCCGCATACGCAGTAAAATCTCCTTGCGTATCCTCTGCAAAAGCCGTATACTACTATTATAATAGTATATTAGGTGGAATAGCCATGATGAAGATTTACCGCACACAGGATAAGCAGCTGACGCGCGTTGACGATATGAACGAAGGGGCCTGGATCTGCCTGACCAACCCCACCGACGACGAGGTCCGCCGGGTAGCGGCAACGCTGGACATCGAGCCCGCGGACATCGTGGCCGCAACGGACCCCGAGGAATCGGCGCGTATCAGTCTGGAGGACGGCTATACGGTCATCATCGTGGACATTCCCGTCAAGGTGGACGGTGCCGGCGAGGGCATCTATACGACTATCCCCCTGGGCATCCTGCTGACGCAGGAGTTGATCGTCACGGTCTGCTCCACCGATACCGCCGTTATCGGGGATTTTGCCGCCTGCCGGGTCAAGGGGTTCTCGACCCGCAAGAAAATGCGGTTCGTCTACCAGCTGCTCTACCGCGCGGCCACGATGTACCAGCAGGAGCTGCGCCTGATTGACCGCCGCCGCCAGGCCATTGAGAAAAATCTGGCCGGCGAACTGAAGGACAGCGACCTGATGGAGCTGCACGGCCTGGAATCGACGCTGGTCTACTTTGCCACGAGTCTGCGCGCCAACGCTACGGTGCTGGACCGCCTGACCCGCTATAAGCGGCTGGAGCAGTACCCCGATGACCGTGAGCTGCTCGACGACGTCATCGTTGAGATCCGTCAGGCCATCGAGATGACCAGCATCTACCGCGACGATATAAAGGGCACGCGGGAGCTGTTCAGCTCGATTCTGGACAACCGCCTGAACAACGCCATGAAGTACCTGACCAGCATCACCCTGCTGATGGCCGTGCCCACCGTCATCAGCGGTCTGTACGGCATGAACGTGCAGTCCGACGGCATGCCCTTTGCCAACACCACCGCCGGGTTCGCCATTGTGCTGGGCCTGACGCTGGCACTCTGTGTGTTTGCGGCGTGGGTATTGCACAAGAAGCACATGTTGTGAGCTATACCGGGCGAGCAACGCCCGCCCCTACGTGAAGTCTGCCCCGTCGGCAGACTTTTTCTGTAACATCCGCAAAAAAATTCCTACCTTATATAATAAAGGAGGCTGAAACCATGGAGGACGCCGCAATCGTGGCCCTGTACTGGGCGCGGGACGAGCAGGCGCTGGCCGAGACGGCGGCGAAATTCGGCGCGTACTGCCGCAAGATCGCCGACAACATTCTGCACAGCGCCCACGACGCCGAGGAATGCGAGAACGACACCTGGCTGGCCGCTTGGAACAGCATGCCCACCAACCGACCTGCGCGGCTGGCTCCGTATCTGGGGCGCATCACGCGGAATCTCGCGTTGGACCGCTTTGACCGGGCGGCGGCGCAGAAGCGCGGCAGCGGGCAGACCTGTGCGCCGCTGGACGAGCTGGCCGAATGCGTCGCCGCGCCGGGCAGCGTGGAGGACAGCTTTGACGCTGCCGAGACCGGGCGGCTCATCAGCGCGTTTCTGCGCACGCTGCCGGAGGAAACGCGCAGCATATTTTTGCGCCGGTACTGGTACTGCGACGCGACGGCGGACATTGCCGCGCGGTACGGCCTGACCGAGAGCAAGGTGCGGGTGACGCTGCACCGCACGCGCGGCAAGCTGGCCGCCTACTTACAGGAAAGGGGTGCTGCACTGTGACAGAACGCGAATTATTTGAGGCCATCGGCCATGTGGACGACGACCTGATCCTGGCCGCCGACGCCCCGGTGAAAAAACGCCGCCGGGTGGTGCATCTGCACTGGCAGCAGGTCGTGTCTGTGGCCGCGTGCGCCTGTATAGTTTTGGGCGGCGCAGCCGTGTGGCGGAGCGGCGCACTGCGCAAGAGCAGCATAGCCAGTGAAGCCGCCATGGCCGCCGACGCCCCGGAGGCCGCTGCCGAGACCGCCCCCGCGCCGGACATGCCGATGCTGGATGCCGCCGCGCCCCAGGCAGCGGACGCCGACGAGGGAGCTGCTGTCGAAAAGGACAGCGCCGCTTCCGGCATCGCTCTGGGCTTGGCGCAGTGCGTACAGATCGACGGTGTGCTGTATTTTGATACGGGCAGCGCAGTGGACTGCCCCCCGGACCGCGGGGCCGACGGAGTCATTGAGACAAGCGTTGACCGGGACACCTTCCCGGAGACGGACGGGTGCTCGAACTTTGGTACCGGGTATTCCTACTGGGTGACCGGGGACGGCGTTGTCATCGTGGAGATGGACGGCGTATATTATGAGTTCGCAGCAAATTAAACGGCGGAGGGGTCAAGACCCCTCCCTACAAGGCAGGATAAAAAGGGATTTGTAGGGGAGGGTCTTGACCCTCCCGGGAGCCTTACGGGCAGATGCGCTTTTGCGGGAAGGCCAAGGGCCGGGCATGCCCGGCCCCTACCGTGCGGCGATAGTATATAAGCTGCAATAAGGCTCCCTCCCCCGCAGCTTTCCATAAAACAGCAACGACCCATGAACGGTGCATCCCACCGCTCATGGGTCATTTTTTGTCTTTTTCCCGTTCCTTCGCAGCGCTCAGGGCTTCGGGCTTGCGGGTCTCGGGGGTCAGCAGTTTGGCGCGTGTCACGGCGGCACCGCCGAACTTTTTCCGCAGGGCATCGGCGGCGCGGTCCAGCTTCTCCTGCTTGTCGATGCGGGCGGCATCGGTGAAAAGGTCCATCTGCTCAAAGTTGTCCTCGCCGGTCTTTTCGGCGCTGACACCCACCAGCCGCACAGGGCGCTGCGGCCACATCTGGCGCATCAGCTCGATTGCCACATGGTAGAGGCGGTCCGTGGAGTTCGTCGGGTTGGGCAGCGTCGTCTGGTGGCTCGTGCGGCGGAAGGCGTTGTCCACCAGCTGTACCGTGACGACACGGGCCGTCTTGCCGTCGGCGCGCAGACGCCGCCCGACGGAATCGCAGAGTGCCAGCATCGTGGCGTCGGCGTCCTCGGGGCGGGCCAGGTCCCTGGGCATCGTTACGCTGTTGCCATAGCTGTTGTCGCGGGTGCGCTGCTTGGTCACGGGGTCGGCCTCACGGCCATTGGCGTAGTTCCACAGCGTATCACCGCGGCTGCCGAATAGCTTGACCGCCGTGTCCCGCTCAAGCCGGGCCAAATCCCCTATGGTGTAGATGCCGCAGCTGTTCAGGCGCTTGGCCGCGCTGGGGCCGACGCCGAACAGGTCGCCCACCGGCAGCGGCCACATCTTGGTCTCGACCTCGTATTTATATAAGGTATGCACCCTGTCGGGCTTTTCAAAGTCGGAGGCCATCTTGGCCAACAGGCGGTTGGGTGCAATGCCGACGTTGACCGTGAAGCCCAGCTCCCGGCGCACGCGGCGGCGGATCGTGTGCGCGGCGGTCAGCGGCGGGCCGAACAGTGCCTCGGTGCCGGTCATGTCGAGAAACGCCTCGTCGATGCTGTATTGTTCAACATCCGGGGTATAATCGTTCAAAATTTGAATCAGTGCCTTGCTGTTTTTTACATAAAAATCAAAGTCCGGCGGCACGACGGTCAGCCCCGGGCATTTGACGCGGGCGGCAAAGAGGCTCTCCCCCGTCTGGATGCCGAATTTTTTCGCCGGGGTGCTTTTTGCCAGCACAACGCCGTGGCGCTTGGCCTCATCGCCGCCGACGACGGCGGGGATCGTGCGCAGATCGACCGTGCTGCCGCCCTGCAGCGCCTTGAGCGCCGACCAGGACAAAAACGCCGAGTTGACGTCCACATGGAAGTAGATTTTGGGCATGGGGACCTCCTTTCCGCCCTTGCCTTCCCCCTCGGGGGAAGGTGTCCCCGCAGGGCCGGATGAGGGCAAAGCCCGCCATAGATGCCCGGCCGGGGATTTCCGCCCTGTAGGGGCCGGACATGTCCGGCCCGCGGCTTTTCCATGGACTACCGCCCGCCCTGCACCTCCGGGCCGGGCATGCCCGGCCCCTACAAAGCCGTTCAACGGCAAATGGGCAATCGCGGCAAGCCCCCGTTTTTTTAATTATACCACAAAAACCCGCACTTGCATATCATCCCCAAACATGCTATAATATATGTATATTTATACAAATAAACCGTATATTTAAAAAGGAGCTTTACTATGGACCTCGTAGGGCATGATTTTTTGACGCTGTTGGACTTTACCCCCGCGGAAATCGGTTATCTGCTGGATCTGGCAGCCGAGCTGAAGGCCAAGAAAAGGGCGGGCATTCCGCACGACACGCTGCGCGGCAAGAATGTGGCGCTGATCTTTGAGAAAACCTCCACCCGCACCCGCTGCTCGTTCGAGGTCGCCGCGCACGACCTTGGCATGGGCACGACCTATCTGGACCCCACGGGCAGCCAGATCGGCAAGAAAGAGTCCATCGCGGACACCGCGCAGGTGCTGTCCGGCATGTTTGAGGGCATCGAGTACCGCGGCTACGGCCAGGCCATCGTTGAGGAGCTGGCCAAATACGCCAGCGTGCCCGTCTGGAACGGCCTGACGAACGAGTACCATCCCACCCAGATCCTGGCCGATTTTTTAACGCTGCGTGAGCATTTCGGCAAGCTGCAGGGGCTGAAATTCGCCTACATGGGCGACGCCCGCTACAACATGGGCAACAGCCTGATGATCGGCTGCGCCAAGATGGGCCTGCATTTTGTGGCCTGCGCCCCCAAAGCCTACTGGCCGGACCCCGCGCTGGTGGAAAAGTGCAAAGAGTTCGCCCGCGTCAGCGGCGGCAGCATCACGCTGAGCGAGGACACCGACGCCGTGGCCGGTGCGGATGTCGTCTACACCGACGTCTGGGTCAGCATGGGTGAGCCTGTCGAGGTCTGGGAGGAGCGCATCAACGCCCTGTCCCCCTATCAGGTCAACGCCGAGCTGATGGCGAAGGCCAAGGGCACCGCCGTGTTCATGCACTGCCTGCCCGCCTACCACGACCACAAGACCGCCGTCGGCAGGGAGATGGGCGAAAAGTTTGACCGCGACGCCATGGAAGTGACCGACGAGGTCTTTAACGGCCCGCAGTCCATCGTGTTCCAGGAGGCCGAGAACCGCATGCACACGATCAAGGCGGTCATGGCGGCAACGCTGGGGGCGTGAGTGCGCACGCGCAAATAAAAAATAATAAATAAGAAATAATAAATGTGGTGGAGTTTTCGCCCGAGGGCGAAAACAAAAAAGCCGTCGGAATGTGTCGGTCAATTTTGTTTTCGTCCCGCAAGGGCGAAAACTCCACCTTTTTTCTTATTTATTATTTTTTATTTATTATTTAAAAAAGGCACACCCTTTCGGATGTGCCTCGAGCTTAAAGGAAATTACTCCTCAATATACCCATACTGCAGGTACCAGTAGCCGTAGGGGCTGTGCCAGGTGCCCTTCAGAGAGGGGCTCTGCAGCCAGAAGTCGTTGTAATACGCAACGGGGATGCAGGCGGCGTCGGCCATCAGCATGTCCTCGGCCTCGTGCAGCTTCTCAAAGTGGGTAGCCTTGTCGGCAACGCGGGACTCCTCGATGAGCTTGTCAAACGCGGGGTTGGCGTATTTGCCGTCGTTGTTGCCGTTGTTGGTGGTGAACAGCTCCAGCATGTTGGAGGGGTCGTTGTAGTCCATGGACCAGCCGTTGCGGCTGATGTCATAGTCACCGGCGCGGCGCATCGGCAGGAAGCTGGCCCACTCGACCTTGTTGATGTTGACGGTGATGCCCAGCTCGCCCCAGGCCTGCTGGACGTACTCAGCAACGGGGATGTGGTAACCGGCGTCGTTGGCGCTGTACTCAATAACCGGGAAGCCTTCGCCGTCCGGGTAGCCGGCCTCGGCCATCAGCTGCTTGGCCTCCTCGAGGTTGGCCTCGTAGTCGTCGCCGATGTAGGGCTTGCCGCCGTTGGCATTGTCCATGAAGTAGCCCTCGTTGTCCACGATGCCGGGGCCAACCAGCGCAGTGGCGGGGGTGTAGATGCCCTGCATGATGGTGCTGGCAACGTAGTCGCGGTCAATGGCCAGAGACAGAGCCTTGCGGACATTGGGGTCGGTGAACGGCTCCTTCTGATCGTTCAGGGAGATGTAGTAGGTGCCCATGATCTCATCGAGATAGAAGTCGCCGCCGTCCTCGGCCCTGGTCAGGCTGGGGATCTCATCGGTGGGGACGTCCTTGACGAGCTGTGCCTCACCGCTGTTGTAGGCGGCGTAGGCAGCGCTGGAATCCTCGAGCAGAAGCAGGGTGATGGTGTCGGAAACGATCTTGGAGGAATCCCAGCCGCCGACGTAGTTCGGGTTCTTGGACAGAACAATACGCTCGGAGGGGATCCAATCGGTGATCATGTAGGGACCGTTGCAGACGTAGGTGTCGGGCTCGGTGCACCAGGCGTCGCCGTTGGCCTCCACGGTGGCCTGCTGCACGGGTGAAGTGGCGACGAAAGCGGCCAGCTTGTCAAAGTAGGAGCAGGGATAGCTCAGGGTGATGGTCAGGTCCTTACCGTCCTCGCTGGCAACGACGTTCAGGGCGTCCCAGTCGGGATCGGTGGTGGTGTTGCCGTCCGCATCGGGGTTGCCGATGGCATCCTGATAGCCGTCGATCATGCCGACAACCGTCTCGGCGTAGGGGGCGGCGGTGTCGGGGCAGGCCAGACGCTTGAAGGAGTACTCGAAGTCCTTCGCAGTCAGGTCGGAACCGTCGCTCCACTTCAGGCCGTCGCGCAGATGGAAGGTCCAGACCAAGCCGTCATCGCTGACTTCGTAGCTCTCGGCCTGACCGGGCTGGATTTCGTTGTTCTCGTCGATGATGAGCAGGGGCTCCTCGATGGTGATGAGGGTGTTGCCGCCGTCGACGGCAGCGTTCAGGGCCGGGTCCAGGGTCTCGGGGTTGGGGCCGAGCTGGACGGTGAAGCCGGTGCCCTCGCCGGTGGCGGCGTCAGCAGCCTCGGTGGTGGCAGCATCGGCAGTACCGGTGGTGTCGGTCGTGCTTGCGGAACCGCCGCAGGCAGCCAGAGAAACTGCCATACCGGTAGCCATCGCCACGGCGATGATTCTCTTGTTCTTCATGTTGCTTGTATCCTCCTGATGGATCTTTCTTACACTCGTTGCCTGTCCGCGACAGGCGAACATCGAATATTATAGTACGCGCAACACAGGATTGCAAGTTCGGCAACGATATGTTACCGTTTTGTAACGATTTTGCAATCGCATCGAATATGTAGGGGCGACCATTGGTCGCCCGCCAACTTGGCGCAGCAACGCCTTTTCCGGTCAAGTTTTTTTCCCAGACAAACGGGCAAGGGCGAGCAATGCTCGCCCCTACAGAAGTTTTTGGGCAGCAGACGGCCCGGGAGGGATAAATTCCTCCCCTGCAAATTTTCCCGTCAGCGTCTGCCAGCCGCCAGGCTGCGGGCCGGGCATACCCGGCCCCTACAGTGCATTTTTGTTTTCGCCCTGCAGGCGAAAACTCCACCATATAAAAAGGCATGACCCATTTTCACAGGTCATGCCTTTTATTATGCGGTTTTGCGGTTTATGGGGGGATTACTCCTCAACATAACCGTACTGCAGGTACCAGTAGCCGTAGGGGCTGTGCCAGGTGCCCTTCAGAGAGGGGCTCTGCAGCCAGAAGTCGGTGTAGTAAGCAACGGGGATCGCACCGGCATCCTCCATCAGGATGTCCTCGGCCTCGTGCAGCTTCTGGAAGTGGACGCTCTTATCGGCGACCTTGGAGGCTTCGATGGCGGCATCGAACTCGGGGTTGCTGTACTTACCATCGTTGTTGCCGTTGGTGGTGGTGAACAGCTCGATCATGTTGGAAGGATCGTTGTAGTCCATGACCCAGCCGTTACGGCTGACGTCGTAGTCACCGGCGCGGCGCATCGGCAGGAAGCTGGCCCACTCGACCTTGTTGATGTTGACGGTGATGCCCAGCTCACCCCAGGCCTGCTGGACGTACTCAGCAACGGGGATGTGGTAGCCGGCGTCGTTGGCGCTGTACTCGATGGTGGGGAAGCCCTCGCCGTCCGGGTAACCGGCCTCGGCCATCAGCTTCTTGGCCTCCTCGAGGTTGGCGTCGTAGTCGTCGCTGATGTAGCGCTCGCCGCCGTTGGCGTTGTCGTAGAACATGCCGCTCTCATCGACGATGCCGGGGCCGACGAAGTTGTAAGCGGGCTCGTAGGTGCCCTGCATGATGGTGTTGGCAACGTAGTCACGGTCAATGGCCAGGCTCAGAGCCTTGCGGACCTTGGCATCCGTGAACGGCTCCTTCTGATCGTTCAGGGAGATGTAGTAGGTGCCCAGGATGGTGTCAACGTAGAAGTCGCCGCCGTCCTCAGCCTTGGTCAGGCTGGGGATCTCATCGGTGGGGACGTCCTTGACGAGCTGTGCCTCACCGCTGTTGTAGGCGGCGTAGGCAGCGCTGGAATCCTCGAGCAGAAGCAGGGTGATGGTGTCGGAAACGATCTTGGAGGAATCCCAGCCGCCGACGTAGTTCGGGTTCTTGGACAGAACAATACGCTCGGAGGGGATCCAATCGCTGATCATGTAGGGGCCGTTGCAGACGAAGGTGTCAGGCTGCGTGCACCAGGCATCGCCGTTGGCCTCAACCGTAGCCTGCTGCACGGGGCTCATAGCCGCGAAGGCGCAGAGCTTATCGAAGTAGGAGCAGGGATAGGACAGCTGGACGGTCAGAGTCTTGCCGTCCTCGCTGGCGTGGACGTTCAGGGCATCCCAGTCGGGATCGGTGGTGGTGTTGCCGTCCGCATCGGGGTTGCCGATGGCATCCTTATAGCCATCGATCATGCCGACAACGGTCTCACCGTAGGGGGCTGCGGTGTCGGGGCAGGCCAGACGCTTGAAGGAGTACTCAAAGTCCTTCGCAGTCAGGTCGGAGCCGTCGCTCCACTTCAGGCCGTCCTTCATGGTGAAGGTCCAGGTCAGGCCGTCCTCAGAGACCTCGGGCAGATCTGCCTGGCCGGGAACAACCTCGTTGTTCTCGTCGATGAGCAGCAGCGGCTCAAAGGTGGTGATGATGGTGTTGGCACCGTCGATAGAGCTGTTCAGCGCGGGGTCCAGGGTCTCGGGGTTAGGTCCGAGCTGGACGGTGAAACCGTTGGCGGAAGTGCCGGTAGCCTCGGTGGCTTCGCTGGTCGCAGCCTCAGTGGATGCAGCGCTGCTGGCATCGGTGGCAGCGGAGCTTGCAGAGCCGCCGCACGCAGCCAGAGAAGCAGCCATGCAGCCGGCCATAGCCACGGCAGCAATGTTCTTCATCTTCATGAATATACCCTCCAAATATAATGTACTTTATACCCAATCCCCCCGGGAGACAAGCCCCCAACGGAATGAATATTTATACTTTACCACTCTGAATCCGCAATTTCAAGTGGTCTGTAACTTTTGTAACTGTTTTGATAGAAAGTCCTTTTGTATTTCTACCGCGTACAGTTCTACGTCCTGCGGATGGATGTTCGCCCCACGCGCACATTTTGGGGTCAAGCACAAGGCGGCTGCGGTGAGCCGCCCTGTATAAGTATGAGTTTTTATGTCGGGTGGAGTCGAGGGGCGGACAAACAGCGTCCGCCACGCCCGGCAGCGCCCCCTGCATTACTTTACTTTGTCCAGATGGTGGCACGCTGCCCAGTGGCCGCTGCTCACTTCCTTGAACTCCGGCACCTCGGCGGCGCAGCGCTCGTCGGCGTAGGGGCAGCGGGTGCGGAAACGGCAGCCGCTCGGCGGATTCAGCGGGCTGGGCACATCGCCCTGCAGCACGATACGGTGGCTCTGGCGGGCCGTGACGGGGTCCGCCACGGGAATGGCCGAGATCAGGCTGCGGGTGTAGGGGTGGACGCTGTGGGCGATCAGCTCAAAGCTGTCGGCCAGCTCCACCAGCTTGCCCAGGTACATAACGCCGATGCGGTTGGAGATGTGTTTGACAACGCTCAGGTCGTGGGCGATGAACAGGTAGGTCAGCCCCATCTCCTGCTGCAGGTCCTCAAACATGTTGACGACCTGCGCCTGGATCGAAACGTCCAGCGCGGAGACCGGCTCGTCGCAGACGATGAACTCGGGGTCCACAGCCAGGGCGCGGGCGATGCCGACGCGCTGGCGCTGACCGCCGGAGAACTCGTGCGGGTAGCGGTTGGCGTGCTCACTGTTCAGGCCGACGCGCTCGAGCAGGGAGATGATCTTGTCATGGCGCTCCTTGGCGTTGGCGCACAGATGGTGGATGTCGATGCCCTCGCCGACGATGTCGCCGATGGTCATGCGGGGGTCCAGGCTCGCGTAGGGGTCCTGGAACACGATCTGCATACGGCGGCGGTAGGGCAGCATATCAACGGCGATCTTTTCCTTTTTGTCAAACAGGACCTTGCCGTCGTAGATGATGGTGCCGTCGGTAGGCTCATACAGGCGCAGCAGGGTGCGGCCCGTCGTGGTCTTGCCGCAGCCGGACTCACCAACCAGGCCCAGCGTCTCGCCCTTGCGGATGGCAAAGCTCACGTCGTCCACGGCCTGAACGTACTGCTTGTTCTTGCCCATGCCGCCGGCGGGGAAATACTGCTGCAGATGCTTTACTTCAACGAGATTCTCGCTCATCAGGCTTTGCCCCCCTTCTCAAATTCTTCCTTCTGGCGCAGCCAGCAATAGGTGTAGTGGGTGTCGCTCAATTCGGTTCTGGGCGGCATCTTGTTCAGGCAGACCTTCATGCAGCTCTTGCAGCGCGGCGCAAACGGGCAGCCTGCGGGCGGGTTCAGCAGGTCAACGGGCTGACCCTCGATGGGCACCAGTCGCTCCTTCTCCTCGGCGTTCAGCTTCGGGATGGAGTTGATAAGGCCCTTCGTGTACTCATGCTGGGGGTTGTAGAAAATTTCGTCCGTCGTGCCGTACTCGACGATGTGACCGGCGTACATGACGGCGATCTTCTCGCACATCTGGGCCACAACGCCCAGGTCGTGGGTGATCATGATGATGGACATGCCCAGCTTGTGGCGCAGGTCGTTCATCAGCTCCAGGATCTGCGCCTGGATCGTCACGTCCAGCGCGGTGGTCGGCTCGTCGGCGATCAGCAGCTTCGGCTCACAGGCCAGCGCAATGGCGATCATGACGCGCTGGCGCATACCGCCGGACAGCTCGTGCGGGTACTGCTTCAGGCGGCGGTCCGGCTCGTTGATGCCGACCAGCTCCAGCAGCTCCCTAGCGCGGGCCCAGGCTTCCTGCTTGGTCTTTTTGGTGTGCAGCAGGATGACCTCGACGATCTGGTTGCCGATGGTGTACACCGGGTTCAGGCTCGTCATGGGGTCCTGGAAGATGATGGAGACCTCGTTGCCGCGAATTTTGCGGAACTCCTTCTCGGTCATTTTGTCGATCTGGTGGCCGTTGAACCACACCGTGCCGCCGACCAGACGTCCGGGGTAGGCGGTCAGGCCCATGATGGAGTAGGCCGTGACAGACTTGCCGGAACCGGACTCGCCGACGATGCCCAGCACGTCGCCCTGGTTCATGCTGAAGGACACGCCGTTCAGCGCCTTGACCTCGCCCGCGGGGGTGAAGAAGGACAGGCGTTCGTCCTTGATTTCAAGAATTTTTTCGCTCATGTTGCTCCTCCTTCCCTCTTTAGCTCTTGAGCTTCGGGTCAAACGCATCGCGCAGACCGTCGCCGAACAGGTTGAAAACCAGGATCATGATGCTGATCATCAGCGCGGGGGCGATCAGCAGCACCGGGTAGGTGTTCATGCCCTTGACGGCGTCAGTCGCCAGCGAGCCGAGGGACGGCATGGGGGCTGCAACGCCGAGGCCGAGGAAGCTCAGATAGCTCTCGGTGAAGATGGAGGACGGGATCTGCAGGGTGGTGGTGACGATCAGGGTGCCCATGCAGTTGGTCAGCAGGTGCTTCTTGATGATGCGCCCGCCGGAGGCACCCAGCGCGCGGGCAGCGGTGACGTACTCGCTCTCCTTCAGCGTCAGGACCTGGGAGCGGACGATACGCGCCATGCCGACCCAGTACAGCAGGGCGAAGATGATGAAGATGGACACCATGTTGGGGCCGAGCTTCTGCATCCAGCCGAAGCCGGGCTTGGTGGCCAGGCTCTCCAGCGGTTCCTTGATGGCCATGGCCAGCAGAATGATGAGCAGGATGTCGGGGATGGTGTAGAGAATATCGGTAATACGCATCATGATGTTATCGATCCAGCCGCCCGCAAATGCGGAGATGGCGCCGTAGGTCGCGCCGATGAGCAGGACCAGCACAGAGGCCAGCAGGCCGACGGACAGGGAGACGCGGGTGCCCATCATGACACGCACGGCAAAGTCACGGCCCATACGGTCGGTGCCCAGAATGTGCGGGAATACGTTCTCGCCCTGGTCGATGAGCTTCTGCTCGGCGGCAGAATACTCAAACGGAGCCAGGTTGTTGCTGCCCTTGATCTGCTGCTCATAGCTGTAGGGCCAGAAGCTGGGCAGAACATAGGCCATGAAGGCGATCAGCAGGATGACGACCAGGCTGACCATGGCGATCTTGTTTTTGCGCAGACGGCGCATGCCGTCCTTCCAGAAGTTGACGCTCTCGCGCATGACGACAAGGCTTTTCTTCTCGTCGTTGGACGCGGGGGCAAAGTCCTCAACGTTGAGTTGCAGGCTCAACGGATTCTTTTTCAGATTTTCCATGTGTCTGCTCCTCCTTACTTCAGCTTGATGCGCGGGTCGATGATCTTATACAGGATGTCAACAACGACGTTCGCAACGATGACGAGGGTCGCCAGCAGGATCGTGGTGCCCATGATCATCATGTAGTCACGGTTCGTGATGGCGGACACGAAGTCGCGGCCCAGACCCGGGATGGAGAAGATCTTCTCCACGACGAAGGAACCGGTCATCAGGCCTGCCAGCATGGGGCCGACATACGTGATGACAGGCAGGATCGCGTTGCGCAGCGCGTGCTTGAAGAGGATCTTCACACTGGAAACACCCTTGGCGCGGGCGGTGCGCATGTAGTCCTGACCCATGACGTCCAGCAGGCTGGAGCGCATCAGGCGGGTGATGTAGGCGGTGGGGTAAATCGCCAGCGCCGTCACGGGCATGATGTAGGCCGCCGGTTCATTCAGGCCGACGGTGGGCAGGAGCTTCAGGTTCATGCCGAAGGTGTACAAAAGCACAACGCTTGAGATAAAGCTCGGGATGGCGATGCCGCAGGTGGCAAACACGATGATCAGATTATCGGCCCACTTCCCTCGGTTATACGCGGACAGACAGCCCAGCGGAATGCCGACGCAGAGCGCGACGACCACAGCCAGACCGGCGGTGCGGGCCGAGACCGGCAGCTTGGAGAAGATGATCTGGTTGACGGTACGGCCGCGCTGTTTCAGGCTCAGGCCCATATCGCCATGGATCAGGCTGTTCATATAATTAAGGTACTGCACGCCAAGGGGCTTATCGAGGCCGTATTTTTCGGCCAGGGCCTGCTGGGCTGCTTTGCTGATGGACTTTTCCGCCACGAACGGGCCGCCGGGGACCAGGTTCATGATGAAAAAGGTAAGGGTCGCGACGATGAACACGCTGAAAATGCCCATTGCCACGCGCTTGACGATGTACTTCGCCATGGTTTTGTGCCACTCCGTTTCTTAATGGAATACAAATTGGGGTCGATTTCGGTTTATTCGTTTAACGCTCTGTACCGTGCGTACACGCTTGTGCGCAACAGGCGGACAGACTGGAGAATAAAAAAGCCGATGGCGGCTGCGATTGCAAACGCCATCGTTCGTAATCCGAAATCTACTTTATATTATAAAATGTTGCGAAGTATTTGTCAATTCGATGTTCGTTTTCAGACAACGGCAAAGAGCTGAAAACCCGCCCCGCAGGCTGCGGATTTTCGTGAAAGATGCCCATTTACAGAATTTTTTGAGTTTTTTGAAAAAAACGCTTGACTTTCCGGGCGGTGGGCGCTATAATAAAACACGTTCTCCGGCGAGAACGCCAAGAGAATATGCGCCGGTAGCTCAGCTGGATAGAGTGTCTGACTACGAATCAGAAGGTCGGGGGTTCGAGTCCCTTCCGGCGCACCAGAAATACCGCGCATCAACGCTATATATTATAGCTTGATGCGCGGTATTTTTCTTTGCAAATCCGTTTTGACTACTTTTTGACTACTTAACCCTCTGCCACGCAGTGGTAATATCTTCCCGCCTTATTCGGCGCGGCATCTACGTCGTCCAGAAAAGCCGCTGTCATGTCCGCATAAAACTCGGGGGTGTCCACGCCGTGCGCCCGGGCCACTTTATAGTAGTCCGAGTACATCATGCACATCACGCACCAGAACGTCTCCGGCGGCGCGGTCACGGTCCGGGCCATCATGTAGGGAATGGTCTGGTCCATCGTCCAGTGTGCGCCAGTCGTGCCGTCTGCGTTCTTCATCCGGGCCGTCCAGGCGCTGGCCTCTGCCCTGGTCAGCGGTGCAGCGTCGGCAGCGTCGCCGCCGTTCATCCGCCTTTCCCGGTCGTCCAGTTCCATCCAGCATTGGTTGATTTCCTTGATCGTCATCATCCGCTGGCCGGTGATGCCGCCGTCCATGCACTTTAGCATTTCGTCATCAAGCCGCTTTTTGTAGTCCCCTATTTCCTTCTTCATCAGACCGACCTCACGCGAGCTTCACGATACTGGCGCAGACGTGGTTGACCGTACCGGCCACACCGCCGACGACAGCGTTGATCGTCGGTGTGCCATTGCAGCAGACCGGAATATAAACCGTCGTCTCCGTGTGCAGCGTCACGACGTCGTTGGCGGCGACGGTTGCCTGCGCACTCATGCAGGGCAGCGCGATGGTATCCTTGTACCCTTGCAGCGTCACCGTGCCCGCCGCAGTAGCCGTGGCGGTAACGTCGTAGCTGATACGGTACAGGCCGCTGCATTCCACCTCAAAGCCGCCGGCGTTCGTCTTTAAGGCGCACCCGGTGTCGGTGTTGAGGATGCCCAGCACATTCACCGGCGTGCCTGCCGCCACAAAAGCCTGCGCCGCGTTGTTGTAGGCGTTCTGGGCGCTCTTGTAATGCGGATTCTTCAACTTTTGATTGCAAGCCATCTTGAAATCTCCTCTCAAAAAAGGCCCGCACAGCTTCTGCCGTGCGGGCTTCGCTGTTAATAGCGTACCGTTATGTAGCCATCAGGCGCAGCTGCACCCGCCGCCGCAGAACGGCGAAGGCCCGGCGTTGTAGGCGTAGCCGGTAGGATACCGCACCACACCCGCCATCTGACCGGCCAGCTCCAGCGCGTTGACCTTATCCCGCAGCTGCTGGATCGTGTTGGCCTGCATCAACGCGCGGGTCTGCTCGCCCTCCGCGTGGATCGCGGTGGTGATGTCGCAGGTCTGCCGGTCCATCTGCGCGGACAGGTTGGCCGTGGCCAGGCGGTTCTCGCAGCAGCAGCTGGCGATCTGCTGCTGAATACCGTTGCCGGTGCCCATGATCGTCTGCTGCAGGTTGCTCTGACCCAGGGCGACCTCCTTGCCAAGCTGGCCGAGGCCGCCCTGCATCTCGTAGCCGAGATTGCAGACGCCGTTGCCCAGATTGGTCAAACGGTCGTTGATCTGGCCGAACTGCTGGCCGTACAGGATCTCCTGCTGGCTGGCCGCCGTGGCGTACTGCCCATATTCTCCCTGGCGGTTCCAGCCGTTCAGGCCACCGCCCATGAAGACAAACAGAAACAGGATGATGATCCACCACGCGCCGTTGCCGCCCCAGTTGCCGTCGTCGTTGGCGTTGCGGGTGACGGCAGCAATATCGGAAAGACTCATGTTATCCACTTCTTTTTTCTCCTTTCAAAAAAATCTATGATAAACCGTTGCGCACCGGCCTATCTCCAAAACTGTGCCAGGTCCTGGGCCTGCTGTTTCAGGGCGTCGAACTGCTGCTGCGTCATCCGCCCATCGGCCAGCATCTGCCGGACCTGCTCCTCTGCCTTCTGCGGCGTCATGCCCGCCGCGAATTTTCGAAATTCAGCCGCAAAGGCCAGGGGGTTATTTGGCAGCCGGGGGCCGTTTGCCTGGGGCTGCAGGAACTGCATCAGCGGGTTGCTTGCCATTTACGATCTCCTCCAATCTGGTCAGGCGCGTGTCCAAATTGGACACATCTACCGCGGGGGCGGTCTGGTGTGGGGCAATGTCAAACGGCTGCACCGTCTTGTACCCTGCACCGTCGGTCTGGCACAGCCACACGATGGGTGCTGTGTCGTCCATAACAATAGCGTTGCTGTTAGGGGCCATTTGCAGCGCCCGTGCCCCCGGCTCACCGTTGACGTGGATGATCTCGTACCGCTGCGCGGTCTGCTGCATTGTGCCGCCCGGGTTGTAGGGCGCCTGGCCGTACCCGCCGGGCTGGCCGTACATGGCCGGATAGACCATAGGGCTATTATAATAGGGCATCGTGCTCACCTCTCTTTTATTATTATTGTAACGCAGCGCACATTTTTTCGTGCGCCACATCTGCGCCGACTTTACGCCATTCGGTATCGTGTTTTTTATAAAAGCAGAATAAAAAAAACAGAGGTCGTACCGGGCAAACGCCCAGCACGACCTCTGTTTTATATCTTCCTGATTTTATTCACGACTGCCCGCACCAACCGATTGACCGTGCGCTCGCTGCAGTTCATTTCCGCAGCGATCTCTGCGTTGCCCAGGCCGCGCCGCCTGTAATCCAGCACCGCCCGCTCGTCATCGGTTAGCATAAAGCAAATTCTGTTATACGTCGCCAAGTCAACACAAAAATCAAACCGGCGCACGCAGTGAATTATTTATCCTTCGTGCTCTGCTTCACGCACTGGTTGGCGTAGACCGCCCCCGCCGCGCACAGAACGCCTTGAATGACAGCAGTAAAAACCGCCATGGCCGCGTCCTGCCCGCCGCCGATGGGCGACGTCGCCAAAACGTACAGCGCGGCAAGCACAACGCCAACTGCGGCCAGCACCGCCGGGATGAGCTTGTCCGCCACCGCCGTGCTGGTTTTCAGGCAGTACCCAACGAAAATCAGCGCCGGAATCAGCACCAGCAGTTCAGGCTTGATGTAGTTCATGTAGTCGATGTTCATAATAAAACCCCTTTCTTAATGAATCGGCAGCACCCGCGCCCGGTTGTACAGTTCTGTGCCTGTTCCGTTACCGCCCAGCGCATGGTAGCTCTTGTACAGATATTCCAGATTTTTAAGGCCCGCCGTCTCAATCCAGCCCTGCGCGATATAAACCGTGCAGACCTGGTACAAACGGTCATGCAGGATTGCCAGCATCCCCGCCTTGATGGCGGCTCTCTCTTCTGCGTCGTCCTTGATTTTTTTCGCCAGCCGCCTATAAACGACCAGCAATCCAGCGGCGAGTATGCCAAAAGCCCACTCGACCCAGTATTTTATAATCCACTCCGGCACGCTCAACCCTCCACGTATTTTGCATGGTACGCCCTGTCGTTATCGAGGTTGTACTTTTTGGCAACCGCGTAGAACTCCATCGCCGCAGCGTTCGGCAGGACGACGTGATCCAGCCATACCTCCTGATGCGTCGGCGCGGCGGGCTTGTCTTCTTTGATGGCGGCATCGTACCGCGTCAGATTGAACTGCTTCACGACGGCCAGAAGACTTGCGGTATACGTCGGGCTGGTGGCCCAGCCATCGGCCCGGATGTACTCGCACGCCTTGTTGATGTCGGTACAGCCGACCAAATTGGAATAGCGCGGCATGGTCGTCAGCTTCTTGATGTAGTCCTCTACACAGGCGACCATCGTATCGTAGGCGCGGAAGCCCGCCGTGATGGTGATGTACTTGCTGCCGTCCCACTCCTTCGTGGCCTTGTTGTATACTCTGCCGCTCCAATTGCTGGCCTTGATGCCGAACAGGTTGTTTGCCTGTACTGCAAGCTCGCTCGTGCCGTAGGCGCTTTCAAGGCAAGCCTGCGCAATGCACAGCGACGGCAGAAGATGCGCGTTCAGGCAGCGGCTCTGGCACTTCTCGGCCATGACGTCGATGAACGTCTGCTCCTGCGTCTTGGCAGGCGCAGCGTCGGCCACGTCGCCCTTCAAGCGTTTCGTAACCTGTGCCGCAATGTCGGGGAACTTGCTCTTGAGATAGGGGCCGGGGCAGGCGGTAGCCGCGTAGAAGCAGTGCATCGTGAGCGAGCCGTTCTTGTCGCCGGTGTAGGTCAGCTCCTTGATGCCATTGCGGCGGCAGATGTCGGTGCAAAGGTCGAGCAGGGCGGCATAGGCCTTGTCGCTGACGTGCCAGTCCGGTGCGCCGCTGTCGTTGGCGACTTCGATAGTAATGGCCCGCTGGTCGTTCCACGGGCTGGAACTGCACCACGACCTGTCCGCCTCGTGGCAGAACAGCCCGATACGCCCGCTGGATTCGATGGCGTAGTTTGCGCTCATCTGGCGGGATGCTTTGCCAACGATAGAGCCGAACGCTTCCAGCGTGGTATTGCCCGCCATGTGGTGCACCGTGATTTTGCGGATAGGCTGGCTCCGGGGCCGGTTGCAGTTTGGGCTGATGGCCGTGTAAACAGCCAGTGCAGAATCACTCATTTTCGTCCTCTCCCTTCCCGTTCGACAGCTCCTCGTCCATTTCGGGCGACAGGATCTTTTCATCCTTCATTGGTTTCACTCTCCTTTTCGTTGGTGTCGTTTTCTTCGTCGGTGGTATTTTCAGCGCCGTCAACCTCCGGCACATCCGGCGTCTCCGCAACCTCGTCTGCGCGCTCTCTCTCATCCACCGCATCATAATACGCCTGTGCCAGGGCTTCCACCTCGGCAATGTCCTCTTCGGTCAGCAGGCCGTTGTCGTAGTGCGTGTACGCCTTATCAAGCCAAAACGCAACATCGCGTCCTGCTGCAATCTCTCGCTTGATGCTGCGCAATGTTAAATCGTGCCGTGCTTTACTCTTAATAGCCATTTTATTACTCCTTTCAGGTTTGCGATGCTACTGCATCTTCCAAATCGGTAATCCGTTTAATGGGGTCTGCGCGTCCCGTCACAGTCGTGCTGTCTGCATCGGTCAGCACAGTGTTTACTCCTACAAGCGCTGGCAACGGCTGTGCGCCTGTCGCGGTGAAGGGCACAGGCTCTGTCAGCTTGTAGCAGACTTGCACCGGTGTCCCTGCGGCGTACTGTGCGGCAATGTAGTCGTTTAAGGCATTAACATCTGGAAAATAACTGCTCATAATATTCTTTGTTGTGAAAATATAATTGCTTTTCTGATTCCCACCAAAAGTATTAGCAGGAAAATGACTACAAATTGTATCATAGTCACTTACTACACCAGGTGCTGAATTGAATGGCAGTCTCCAAAATATATCACCACTCCGTGTAAACTTGTTGGTTGTCCCGTCCAGCGTCAGCATTTTCCACGTCTCTTGTCCCTCACCGTTTACCGCGTCCACATCACCTTCATACACGGTTTCAGGCAGGGTCAGGGTGTTGGTCTGCCCGATGTATGGTGTGTAGGTGGTGGGGGGCGGTGGAGCCAGAGACAATCGCAACTGCTAATTTTGTTGTGAGCGTAAAAGGCCTATTAACATGCAGATACACATTAATTTTGCTCGTATTCTTTACAGTGAGAATTGCTTGTCGTCGTTTAGGTCCCATCAGCGCTTGTACGTCGCCATAAATCCACAAAACGCCATTGTCCTGCATACTGTCTCCACCGAAAAAATACGCACAATATGTACCAGGCCGCAAGACGTAACCTATTGCAAGCCACAGGTTACCACCTTGTAATTCACCATCAACTTGCAACCAACCATTGTCGTTTTTTATTGTTGGTCTACCAACAATTTCGTTTACCAGTTTTATATTCAGCAAATTCTCCCCGCACTGCTCTACTTGTACGCTGTCCCTGCCCTTGATGGGACGAATGTTTTCGGGGCTTGGTGTTCCGCTGCCTTCCTGCGCTGGCTCCCACTTTTCTTTCACGCCCAGCGGATAACCCGCCACAGGGTAGCACACAACAGGGTTGCCGCTTTCTTCCAGCGGCGGGCAGAGCATATCAATGATGTGCCTACTGCTCCACGGCTTGCCACCAATGCTGCTGTCATCGGGAGTGATGTTCGCCACCTGCTGTTTCAGCTCGGCCACCGCCGCCGTGTTCGCCGCCACGTTCTTCACGCTCTCGGCCAGCGTGTCCGCGCTCTGCTTGGCGTTTGCCTCGGATTTCGCCGCAGCCTCGGCGCTCTTAGCCGCCGCATCCCGGGCAGCCTCCGCACCCTCCTGGGCGGTCTGGGCATCGTCCCGGACATTCTCGGCTGCCGCCTGGGCATCTTGCGCACTCTTGGCCGCCGTTTGCGCTGCCACCTGCGCCTTTACGGCCTCCTCCTTGGCCGCCGCCGCAGCAGCCTGTGCCTCCTGCGCAGCCTGTGCGGCAATCTCCGCCGCCGCCTTACTGTCCGCGGCGTCGCTGGCGCTCTGGCCCGCATAGTTAGCGGCAGCAGCCGCATTCTCCGCTGCCTGCTGTGCCGCCGTGGCATTTTCTCCGGCGAGGTTGGCCGCATTGTTGGCCGCTGCCTTGGAATTCTCCGCCGCCAGGGCAGCCCGCGCAGCTTCCGCCGCCAGCGTATCCGCTGCGCTCTTACTGGCCGCCGCGGCAGCAGCCGCATTTTCCGCCGCCTGCTGAGCGGCAATCGCTTTATCCCGGGCCGACTCTGCCGCTTCTTGGGCAGCCCGCGCGGCCTCTGCATACGGCCCGGCCTTGGCTGCATCCGCCGCAGCATTCTCCGCCGCCTGCTGTGCCTTTTCGGCATCGGCCTGGGCCTTGTCCGCGTTGGCTTTAGCAGCCGCCGCATCCTTCACGGCGTTCTTGGCGGCGGTCTGTGCGTCCTTACTTAGAGTTAAAACCTGTTGCAGCAGGTCGGGCGTAGGCTCTGCCGGCTCTGTACCGCTTGCATTTGAGTGTTTCCTTACAATGTATTCAACATCGGAAGAAATGCGCTGCACTCCGTCTGCAAGGCCTACAAATACAATCGTTCCAACGCCGTACGAGTCAGCCGTAGCTTCCTTTGGAACTTTAATTACGCCAGTAACGGAATCAACAACAGCTTGAACAGGCTTCTTGTAAGGGGGATTGAATGTCGCTATTACGCTCAAATTCTCCCAATCCGGCGCTTTAACAATTTGAAGTTGTTCCTCTCCATAGCTGTCAAATGTACCGAGTTCCAGCTTCTCACCATTCTCTACGGTGGCATTGTAGCCATCAAGTTTAATAACGTGCATCTGATTCCTCCCACTCGAATAATCTCATAATGTCAACTCCTTAACCGATGCAGAAATAAGGGCGAACGCCACAAGAATCGGAAGCGCCATATTGATCCGCATTACCGCCGGTGCCAATAAGGGCGAAATTTGAAGAGGAAATAACGTCTCTCAACCACCATATCTCATGATTAAAAATTCTGCTCGGTTCGTGCCGGAATAACGGCAACTGGGATTTTTCTACTCGGAAGTTAGACGGGATATTGCTACCATCAGAAACAGGGGAAAAAATACCACTGCCGTAGACCATCTGCTCGCACATAAGGTCGACTTCGGAATCGTACCATGCGCTATTGGAAGCACGACCATTCGTAACAGCGTTCGTAAGAAAGATTCGATGATTGAGAACATGACCGTTGAACGCACTCCTGATAGTGGTCTTAGCCTGTTCTAGATTACTCTTGTACATATCCGAGCCGGCATAGCCGCCAGCTGTAGTATTTGCCGCACCGCCTTCGTAGCCGCCAGAACTGGTATTGTGCATCTGTGCGGTGTACAGGCAAGTGTCCGGCACGACAACGGCATGGTGCTTCGTGAAGTTGGTGTCACCGCAGTTCAGGAAGTAATCGAACGCTGCGAGACGGTAGTTGACCCTGCCCATCGTCCAGTAGTCCCCAATATAAAGATCATTAAACGACCCTGCCGCAAGCGCCGCCCACTGCGCTGCCGTCGTGCTCGCGCCCAGATACTTTCCCCGATAGACCGCGTTATGTGCTCCTGCGTTGGGGGCAGTCATGATGCGCAGCAGGTCGTCTCCATTGGTTTCAAAATACGGATTATTAGCTGCTCCACTCATTGGCTCACCTCCAAAACAAACACCGCCGCACTCGTCGGCGCACTGTTCGCATAAAACTTAACCACCCAGGCTCCGGGTTCCAGCGCGGCCACCATCCGCACCGCATCCGTCACTCTCGTGCGGTCACTTACGGCAATCCGGCTGTCTGCCGTCACCCCGGCTACCGTGACTGTGGCGCAGGTGTTATAGCTGCTCGTGCTGCCGTCGTCCCAGGACACCGTGTAATAGCCGGAAGTCCAGGCGCTGGCTGCCACCGTAACCGTCACCAGCTTGGGCAGTTTTGCGTCAATTTGAGTCTTATCGTAGTAATTCGCGTTGATTTGGGTCTTGTCGTAGTAATTCGCAAACTTACTGCTTTGACCAGTGTCCTTCCAGACACCCGTGTCGCTGTCCCACACCCAAATGGTATCAGTTTCGCCCACAATGGCCCAGTTTCCGTCATAGCCGGTATCGTGGGCCGCGTACAGCGCCTCGTAATTGGGGTACCACCCAACCGCGCCCTGGCTGACCTGCTGGGCCAGCGCGGCGTAGTATTTGGCGTTGTTCATGCCCTCGCCGGGACGCGATGCCGTATCGCCCACGGCCCAGCTGCGGGCCTCCTTGGCACTGGCTGCAGCGGCCTTGGCGTTGGCAGGCGCGGCCTTGATGGCCTCGATGTTCTCGCGCACATCCTGGATGCCCGCTTCATTATCCCGCACGATTTTGGCGTTGGCGGCCACCTCAGCGGCCAGCGCCTGCACGGCCTTGTATTCGTCCGTGCTTTCGAGCATTCCATCCTGTACCGGGTTTTTGTCGATGTCCAGCTGCAGGGCGGCCATACCGGCCACACCACCGCCCGCTAGCACCTCTACCACCGGGGCGAACGTGCCGTATCCGGTCGTCATCTGGGCAGTCACGGCCATATATACTGTGCTGCGGTCGCTGCTCACGCCCAGCGCAGGGTTGTAGACATAGTGCCCGTCTTTTTTATCCATCCTCAGGTTGACATCCGCGCCGGTTGGCAGTGTCCAGGGCTGCCCGCCCTTGTACAGGGCCACGGCCAGCACCGGGAGCGTATCGTCGTACTGAACCAGATGCACCGGCTGCATAACGTCCCGCCGGTCAAAATCCGCCCGCGTCGCCTTGATAAGCGCTTCTGCAGGTGGGCTGTAATTGGCTGCCGCCATTTAAAAACACCTCACTGTATCATTCTGCCGTTGACCAGCACATAGCCGTTGCCCGCGCCGTCCACGCCCAGCTGCACCTTCACGTTGCCGCCTGCGTCGCTTATCGCGATAGCGCCGCCCTCATACTGGCCCGCCATTGTGACGTTAGCGATCATATTGTTGGGGTTGCTGGCCGCAGGGCCGTACAGCACCAGTCGGCCCACGGCGTTGTTGCTGCCCCATGTAGACATAAACGCGCCCATGTGCCAGTTTCCGTCGTTAGTCTTGCGGTACATTTCAATTTTGGCGTCGTTGACGACGCACTTGCTCTCCGACACCGTCGAAGTGAATTTGCCGGTGATGTCCACAGACCCGTCCGAGCCGATCTTAAAGTTGTCGCTATTCACAACCAGCCCGCCGTTAAAAGTCGTGACGCCCGTGTCCAAATTGGACACAAACTTACCGTTGGTGGACTGCAGTACGCCTCCCCGGATAAGATTCGCACTCATAGTCCCGGTTGTGATGAAATCGGCGTTGATTGCACCGTCCATCGTGGCGGCCAGACGGTACGGCCCGCCGTAGCCGCTGCTGCTGTAACCCCAACCGGCCAGATTCCACCGCCAGACCTTGGTAGCCTTTTCAATTTCCGGCTTGTCCATTACAAGGATTTCGTCCGGCTCGTCCGCGCCGGTGGAGCTGTGCAGCACCACATAGCCGCCCAGGTTGCCGGTGATAAGCTGTGTGGCGCGGTCAATGGCCCGTTCCAGGTCGCTGCGCGTCTTGTTCACGGTGTTCTGTACGGTCTTGCCCATGTCGGCCACGGTGTTGGCCAGGCTGCTGCGTGCGTCTCCCAGCTCCACGCTGTCGTAACGCTCCAGGAGCACGTCATAAACCGTTTTAATGCACCGAGCGTCCGCGCTCACGCCCAGCTTTGCAAACTGCACATGAACGGTATCGCACAAACACACCCGCTCCAGCAGGGCCTTGTCGGCGTATTCGGCGGTCTGTTCCAGCTGGGCAAAGCTTAATGTCAGGCTTACCTTCGGCACGCCCACCTTGTTTGCGGCGATATAATCCAGCGCGGCCTGCCGCAGCTGGGCGGCGGTGGGCTGCTCTTTTATATCCTGGCTCACGTCCAGCGTCAGCACCCGCACAAAGTCATACTTGCCGTCCGGCACGTTGACCACCGGGTTGCCGGTGATCTGGGTCACGTTGCCGTCGCTGTCCACCCAATAGGGGTAGACGCCGGTGTAGACCTCGGCGCAGCTTTCTTCCTGGGTCAGGTCGGTCAGGTTCTTTCCGTAGCGGATCGTCACGCCGCGGTCTGTGCCGCGCTGGCTGTGCAGCTTGACGGTGGTATTATCCCACTCGTATTCGCCGCCGTACACATCCAGCACGCTGCCCTCCACGCCGCCCAGCAGACTGCGCAGACTGCCGGGCACGGCCACGGCAAAGTCTGCCACCGTCTGGATGTCTGTCCAGAATGTGTAATCACAGCTCACCGCCGCATGGCTTTTGAGCTGCTGCAAGGCGTCGACTGCGTTCAACGCCTTACACGGTCCCACCGGGATGCCGCTCAAATCGTAGCTTATGTGCTGCGCATTGACCGTTACCTGGCCGTTTATGGGGCGGCTGATTTTATAAATGCGGAAATACTGCGCCTCACTGTAGGGGTTCGGCTTCGCCAGAATCAGCCCGCGCAGCGCCAGGCTGCTGTAATGCTGCCCGGTGATGGGATAGACCATTTCCAGTTCAAACGCGCCGTTGCGCTCCTCGGTCACGGTGCAGCGCACAGCATCCACCAGTACCCCCACGCCGTTGCCCTTAAGCCCCGTCGTGCCGTCGTAATATCTCGGATAACTTATTTTCCCTCACATCCTTTCCGCTCCGTAGGGCGGTATGCCCTCATCCCGCCGCCTAAGCCTTCCCCTTCGGGGGAAGGTGGCCCCGCAGGGCCGGATGAGGGGCGGCCTTGCCTTAACTGCTCTTTCCCCCTCACAGCCTCCACCACCGCGGCACGACCTCGCACTTGGCGATCCCTCCGTTCCAGCTCACCTGCGTTGCCCCTGCCCCCAGCACCGGGAACTCCGGCGCGGTCAGGTACTTGTTCAGATTCGTGTTGTTGTAGTAGGCGTCCTGCAGATCGCAGTCGATCCACATCGGCCCCGTGTGCCCGGCAACGCTCATCTGCACGCCGCCCACGTTGAGCTTGGCGTCGCCGGTCAACGTCAGCCGTATCACCGGCAGCGCCGCGCAGCCGGTAGGGTTGTACAGCTTCCCGCCGCTTGCTACCGTCAGCGCGTCCTCGCCGGACTTCAAAAATCGCTGGGGTTTGCAGCCAAAATCCAGCGCAAACGTCCCTGCGCGGTTGTAGGGGATGGTCTCAGGCTCCAACGGTCCCGCCAGGTAGGCCAGGCGGTATTCATCGGGGTGCAGCGTATCCTCCAGGCGCTTGTAGCCGCCCTCGGCCAGCAACGCCTGCTTGAACGCCGCAAACCGCCCCTCAAACTCCCGGGCGATAGTGCAGGGGTAGCTCACGGTGGTATTTTTCCAGCGCCCCGCGTCCACAAGCAGGTCCCCGCTGCGGCCCGGTATCGTCACGGTCGTCACGTCCCGCTCGGGGGCAGTGGTCGTGCCGCTGCCGTCCAGCAGTACGCCGTAGTCCAGACTGTTGACACCGCCAAAAATAAAAAAGTCTTTTCTCATGCAAAGCTCTCCTTGCGGCGCTCCATCTTCCAGCTCAACCTCTCTTCAATGACGTCAGCCAGCTTGTTGATGTCCTGCCCGGGCGCACCATATACGTTGATGGTAATGGTCTGCCCCTGCGCAGGGGACACCGCTGCCGTATCGGCCAGCACCGGGGCGGCGGCACCCGCCGCAAGGTTGGCCTGTATCGGCGCGGCGACCGCCCCGGCCAAGGACTGCACAGCATCCTCCACCTGCCACAGGTTGCCCCGGATGCCGTCGGCCAGCCCGCCCATAAAGTCGGGCATCCACTGCTCATAGTTGCGCAGCGGCCCTTCATCCGGACGGCTGAAATGGATAATAGAGGCGATTTTATCCGCCACGCTGCCGATAGCAACGGCCACATTGCCGATCATGCCGGTGATGCCGTCGATCAGGCCCTTGATCATGTCTTTGCCCCAGCCCATGAACTGCTGCGGCAACCCCTTGATAAAGGCGATAGGCTGCTCCATCAATCCCTTGACGCTGGACGTCACAAACCCCGCCATGTTCTTGATACCGTTGCCGAAAAACGTGATGATTTTTCCGCCCAGGTTGATCCAGTTGAACGCCGTGATGACGTCCACAATAGCCTGGATGATTTGCGGCAGGTTGGCGACCAGCGCCGGGATGGCGTTGATAAGCCCCTTGCCCAGCGTGATGATCAGCTGGACGCCCGCCATCAGCAGTTTCGGCGCATTGTCGTTGATGATGCCCGCAATGTCGGACACGATGCCCGGGATGTACTCGATCATCGTCGGCAGCCCATCCATCAGGCCCTGCGCCATGTTTAAAATAAACTGGATGCCACTGTCCACCAGTTGCCCCGCGTTCTCACGCAGCCCGCTGGCCAGGTCGGCCACCATCGGCAGCGCGGTGCTGAGCAGGTTGGGGATGCCGGTCACAAGGCCCTGGCCCAGCTGGTCGATCATCTCGATGCCGCTCTGTAAAAGCTGCGGCCCCACGTTGGTGGCAAGATCCATAAAGATACTGCCCAGCCCCGCGGCCAGGCCCGCCAGCCCGCCGCTCTGGAAGCTGTCGGTCAGTGTTTGCAGGTAGCCGCTCGCCAGCTCTACGGCGCTGCCCAGCTGCCCGCTGACCGAATCAAACAGCGCAATGCCCAGGTTCTGGGCGCTGGTCTGCAGCAGGTCCATACTGTGCTGCATGGTGTCGGTCATCGTGGCGTAGGCCGTTTCGGTCAGGTTGCTGTCCGCCTGCATCTGGCCCAGCACGTCGTTGAACTTTTCTGCACCGGCATCTGCAAGCGACAGTGCGCCGGTGCCCGCCTCCACGCTGCTCCACAGCCCCGCAAAGGCGGTGCTGTCGCCGTCCACGCTGTTGTACAGGATTTGCAGCACATCCCCCAGGGATGCGCCGCTGTCCATCAACTGGGCAAAGCTCTGGCCGGTCTCGCTCTGTAAAATCTTGCTGACCGCCGACCCGGTGTCGCCCAGCTCGTTCAGCATCGACTTGGTGTAGGTCGTTGCCTCCGCCGTGGCAATGCCGTTTGCCGTCATGATTGCCAGCCCGCTGGACAGGTTCTCCAGACTGACATTGTAGGCCGACGCCAGCGGGATGACCTTGCCCATGCTGCTGGACAGCTCGTCCACGCTGGTTTTGCCAAGATTCTGCGTAGTCAGCAGCACGTCGGACACGTGCCCGGCCTCGTCAGCGCCCATGCCGTAGGCGTTCAGCGCCGTGGTCAGGATATCCACCGCTGATGCGCTCGACGTAAAGCCCGCCTCTGCCAGCATGGCCGCCTGCCCCGCAAATGCTACCGCGTCCCCGGTGGACTGGCCCGCACTGATGGCCTGGTAGGTTGCCTCGGCAATGTCGGCAGCCCCCACGCCCATCGTGTTGGATACCTCCATGATCTGGCTTTGAAGCGTATCCAGCGGTACCGCCGCCGTGTCGGCGATCGTGCCTACCTTGGCAAGCGCCGTCTCAAACTCGGTGCCGCCGGTAAAGGCGCTTTTCAGCATTGCACCAATTCCCGCCGCTGCCAAAAAGCCTTTGAGCGAGCTTACCAGGCTTGCGCCCAGGCTTGCACCGCTGCTTTTGCCTGCGGTGGCCGCCTCGCCGCCCAGCACCTCGGCCAGGCTGCCGCTGATGCCGTCCGCCGACGGTATGATCTGCACATACGCACTCGCCAGCGATTGCTTCGCCATTTTACTACACCTCCCTCGCTCTTTGCCTTCCCCCTCGGGGGAAGGTGCCGCCGCAGCGGCGGATGATGGGCGGCCTTGCCGCAGCCGCCCCCTTACCCTTATACGCTCCTCAAAATCCTTGCCCGCGCGGCCTCATACGCGGCCCCGTCCGCAAAGCCTGCCGTCTCACACTCCTGCACCCGCCCCAACAGGGTGGGCACAAGGGGCGCGGGGCGGTTCCGGCCATGCTGGGCGTCCTTGGTTTTCGTCCACAGCAGCAGTTGCAGCGCATCTGCCGCCTGGCCCAGCAGCAGCGTCTCGGTGGGCACTTTCGCCCCAGCCAGCGCCATGCGGGTGCGGCTGTTCTCCCGCAGGCCCGCCGCCAGCGTGGCCGCCAGCGGCAGGCCCAGGGCACGCCAGTCCAGCACATGGTAGGTCTCGGCCATGTCGCAGGTCAGTTCCTCCGGGTACTGTGCCGCCATGTGGGCAAGGATCAAGAGTTTTTTTCCTGCACGCCGCCGCTCAGAATCTCCCGCACCGCAGCGCTCACCGCCGCAACCGGCACGTTGCCCGCCTTGGTGCGCAGGTTGTCATACAGCGCCTTTTTCTGGTCCTTGCCCAGCAGCAGGGTCACAGCGTTGGATACTGCCAGCACATTGCCGTTGTCGGCCTCGGCCAGCGCATCCAGCAGTTCCATGTTGTCCAGCCGCTCTTTCGGGATCGTAAAGGCAAACCCGGTGGACGTCTTTCCCTCGATCATATTCATCAGGCCCCCTTGATGTACTCGTAGTGGGTCACGCCGCTGTCATCCGGCGTCGCACCCAGGGTCACGCCGTAGCCCAGCGCCTCGTCATCCTTGTAAACGATATCCTCGATCTCGGTGATGTGGGCGCAGGGGATCACGATGCGCTTGACCGCGCCGCCGCGCAAAATCGTCTCCACGACCCACGCACTGTCGGCGGCCTCGTCGGCAGTTGCCTTGACGGTCAGACCGTCGGCCAGCGTGCCGGTGACGTTCTCATCGCCGTAGACGGTCTTGAGCACGTCCTCGTTCATCGCCTCGATCAGCATAAAGCCAAAGGTGTCGTCTTTGGCGGTCTGGTAATACAGCACCTTGTCGCCGCCCCACGCGGGGATGCTGTCACTCTCAGGGGAGTTCGAGTTGGTCAGGCCGTCCTCGCTGATATAGCCCAGCGATTTAAATGCCTCGTTCAGCGCGGTCGTGGCGTCGGTGGGCAGTGTAGTCCCCAGCGGGGCGCGGTACACCGCACCGCCAACCTTGGGCTTGCTGACGGTTACTTTCTTTGCATCAGACATAATAAACTCCTTTTCCGTGTCCAACCTGGACACAAAATCAGTAATAAGTAATTTCAAACACCGCCTGATACCGATAGCGCCTGCTCTCGGTGTCGGTAAAGTTGTAGTCGCGCACCAGGCGGCACGCGCCCACGCTGTCCAGCTCTGCCAGGGCTTCCATGGCCTCAATGGCCCGGTCATCCAGCTGGGCGGCCTGCAGCAGCGTCGGCGCATAGCTCTGCACAGCCAGCGTGCAGCGCTTGATGCCGGTGCTGTGCCCGCCGTCGGTGTGCTCCAAAACAACAAAGGTGCCGGGGGGTCTCTCCGGCACCTCTGTCTTGATGGGCACACCAAGGCGGGCGGTTAAAAAATTCTTGACGATTTGCTCGATCATCGCAGCGCCCTCTCCAGTGTGTTGTTTTTGTGGTTATCGCGGCGTGCCGCAGCGTCGGCAGGGTAGACCGTCGCAATGGCGCGGGTCTCGGCTGTGCCTACGCGGGTCTCGTAGCCGTCGCCGCACCGCCCGGCAATCGCCTGGGCCTGCTCGGCCAGTATCTCCCGCATTTCGGGGCTTTTCATCAGCGCCCGCACGGCAGCCCGGTTCAGCTTGATGCGCACGCCTTTACTCATACCGCTCCACTTTGACCTTCTTGTTCCAGCGCAGCGGGATCATGGCCTCCATACCTTGGGTCACGCTGCCGTAGGCCCGGAACTTCTGGCCGAAGAACGCGACCACCGCGCCCTCCCAGTCGTGGGTATCGCCCTTGGGGATCGCCAGCACATAGGCCAGCCGCTTGCCGTACAGCTGCAGCTCGTTGACAAGATCCGCCGTTTCCGGCTCTCCCACAAGTACATTGTGGACCGTCACCGGCGTTTTGCTGTACACAGCCGCCCCAAAGTCGTCCTCGTCGGTCTGCGTCCGCTCGTACAGCGTCACATCGATGCCCTTGATCATGTCATATCCTCCAGCGGGCTGTGCGCCCAAATGCGGTTGCCCGCGCCCAGCAGCCTGCGCTCGGTGCGGGAGATATACAGCTCTCCCGATGTGCCGCCGCTCATCGTCCAGCTCTGGCTGTAGCCCAGCGCCGTGGCCGACCCCTGGGACGCGCCCATCGGGTACAGCGGCATATCACCGCCGGTACCGTCACCCAGCACCCGGCGCACCATGCGGCAGCTGACCACCCGCTTGGCGTCCTCCTTAGCGTCGGCGGCCACCGCGTCGATAAGCACGGTGGCCTCCTCCAGCAGGGCGTCCGCGCGGGCCTGTTCTTCCTCGGTCAGCGTGCGGAATCCGGCGGCCACCGCCGCCGCATCTGCGTATCGCATGGGTCAGCCCCCTTTATCAGCCCACAGCCGCCTCAACGCGCTTGATGTACAACGTCTGGGGCTTCGACACCTTGATGCCATACACCTTGCGGCCCTGCACAGCGCTTGCGCCGATGAACTTGCCGCTGCCGTTCAGGTCCTGCAAATGCACGCCGACCTGCCACTCCATGACACGGTGGCACCAGTTCGGGTGCCCGGCAATGAACTCGGTGGTGGTCTTTTTGCTGGCCACGCGGGTGGTGCTCTCAAAATCCATGTTGTTGGACTCGAACACGTTAAAGCCCGCAATGCGGCCCACCACGCCGGCCTGCACCAGCTCCTGCGCCAGGTCGCCCTGCTTGATGAAGTGGTCGTCCAGCATCAGCACCTCCAGATACTCGGGGGAGGCGATCAGCCAGCGGCCATCGGTGGGGACACCCTTGCGGCTCAGCACACGCTTGGCCTCCAGCGCCAGCTTGTAGGCGTTGGATTCGGTCGCGGCGGTCTTGGTGGCGCTGATGGTAGCGCCGGTCGCGCCCTCCAGCGCATTGATGCTCTTCTTATCCACGGACAGGCCCATGCTGTAACCGGCGCTGTCCAGGCGCTCAGCCACAATGCCGTCGGGCACGCTGGCGGCGTCGTAGCCGTCGATCAGCTCGTTCACGGCCTCGTCCTGGTCGATCGCCAGGTCAATATAGGCCGTGCTGCCCGCGTCCAGGTCAACGCCGGTGGCCTTGTTGTAGGTCTTTACGGCAACCTCGGTGTCACGCACCGGGATTTTGACCTTGCCTGCCTTGGGGTCGCCCTCGTAGCGGTTGTTGAAAATCATATTGTCGCGGGTCACAAGCACATTGCGCAGCTTGGCGTCCACCAGCTTGCTCCAGCGTTCCTGATTCAGATGTGCCATATAAAATTACCTCTCTTTCCTGTGTCGGTTTTCGTGTTTTAAATTTTCATCCCGGGGTTCAGCATCCCAAACGCAGCCTCCACGCCGTCTGCCGCCGTACCGGCCCCGGCACCTGCGCCGGCCGTGCCGCCATCCGGCACAGTGGGGTAGTGGGTGCCAACATCAAACGCCCACGCCTTGTCCTTTACCAGGGCGTCCAGCGCGGTCTTGATATCGCTGTCCCGATTCGTGCTGCTTTTCAGCTTTTCCAAATCCAGCATACTGCGGATGGCTTTCACGTCGCGGCCCTTTGCATCGCGGATCGCGCCGTCCAGGGCTGCATCAAAGGCGAAACCCGCCGCCTGGTCGGTCAGCTGGCCCTGCAGCTTGGTGATCTGGCCTTTCAGGTCGTTCACGTCCACACCCTCAAAGGCTTTCAGACCGTCTTTGGCGGTGTTCAGCTGGGTGGTCAGCTCGTTTACCTGGGTCTGCAGGCTGGCGGCTTTGGTCTTTTCGGCGGTGACGTCCCTGCCGTTTTCGCCCATCAGCCAGTCCAGCTGCTCATCGGTAATGCCGGGGATTTTGTTCTTGACTTCTTCACGTTTCATGGCTGCGTTCCTTTCCGCCTACGCTTTGTTCACGCGGGTCGCATCCGCACTGGCTGTACAGTTTTACGCCGTGCCGGGCCTATTTTTGTAATAAAATTGCCCGCCCCGGCCTCATGCAGCCGCAGGTGGGCATAAAAAAACCACGGTGCGGTTTGCATCGTGGTTCATAGGGCTTCAACTTATTTCAGCAGTTCCAATTCGGAGGCCGGACAGGTGAACAATGGCCACCGTCCCGGATAACCGCTCGTGTCTCCTGGGACGCGTTCGGTATCGGATTCTACGGTAAACCGCTCACCGAAAATATCTACGATGATGCCGGTGATACCGCTGGATTTAATTTTCACATGGTCGTACAGCTTCATCGCTTCTTCTCCTCTCTGTGTGCTGTAATAAAACGCGGCTTTTCGCTGCCGGATTCCCGCTGCCAAACTGTGCGGAACGTTTTCTTGTCTGTCGTTCCGAGCTCCATAAAGATGCTGAACGCTTCCGTCCCGTCATCCAGTATTCGGATGTCCTCTTTCAAGGATTCATCGAATTGCTGGTAAATATCCCGGTTCAGGCGTTCGGTATCAGTCTCGGAATAGCCTACGTCAAAGAACTCTGCGGCGTGCTTAGCTTCAGGTTTCAGCATATACTGCGAAATTTTTGGTTCGGCAATCGTATAACGGTCATTATCTAACCCTACTGTATCTGCCTTTATTATAGCATCTTTTTTCTGGTTTTCAACCCTCGCCGCATACGCCGCCCGCTTCTGGGCATTGATGCGTTCCTTATTCTTGGCGTACTCCACCCGGCGCAGGGCGTTCACGTCGCTGCCGGCCTCCCGGTAGCGGCGCAGGTATTCGTCCGGGTCGTACCCGGCCACGCTTGTGCGGCTGTCAAAGCGAATGGCGTACTCGCAGTCACAGCTTGCGTGGATGTGCTCGGCGTGGCCGCCTTTGATCGCCGCCTGGCTGGCTCTCTGCCACCCGCGGCTTGCCAGCGTCAGGCAGAACGCGCAGCTGTCGCCGTGGGGCACCCAGGCAAACTCCGCACCGTCCCGCAGTGCGTTTTTCAGCGTCGTGTCGGCTCCGGCCCGCTTTACCAGGCGGCTCACGCCCTGCTGCATCTGCGGCGGGCTGTTCCGGGTGGCCTGCACCATCTTGGCGACCTCGTCATATTGAGCTGTCTGTGCCGGTTCTGCCGGGGGCACACGCGCGTTTTGCAGCGCGGCCAGCTCGTCATACATCTGGGCGGCCAGCGCGGCACTGCCCTCGCCGTACTTTGTCACCAGCGCATAGGCGTAGTCTATCAGCGCCCCGGTATCCCCGGTGCCGTGGGTGGCTATGTAGTCGGCCATCAGCTGCCCGGCCTTGTTGTTGATCCGGGCCAGCTGGGCAATATAGCTATTCCAGGCCCTTGCTGTTATTTGCATCGTCGTCCATCTCCATCAGCACCTGCTGCCCGCGCACCCGCTGCTCCTGGGCCTTGATGCGGCGGATGTCGGCCTGGTCAAAACCGATCATCTCCAAAAACGTGTCCGTGTCGGCGAACGCCTTCCGGGAGGAGGCGATCTTGATTGCCGCATCCGCTGTCACCGCCACGCTGGGCATGGCCGGGTTCTTGAAATGCGGCGCAATGTTCCGCTCCTCGTCGGTCAGTTCCTCCGGCGGCACGCTGCGCTCAATGGCCTGCGCCATCATGGCAATGCTGCGCAGCGCGTCGCCGTTGCCGGTGTTCAGTTGCTGCGCCAGCAGTACCAGCGTCTGGCTCTGGGCTAAAATTGCGTCACTGCTGGTGGGGTTGGCGTCATTCACAACGCCCACATCGGTCACGGTCAGGCCGGTGGCCGCCGCAAACTGGGTGGCGGTCATCCGCATTTTCTCGGTGTGCGGGCTTAAATTGCCCTGGGCCAGCTGCCCGAATACCGGGTTTTCACCGGTCTCAGGATTGCTGGTGGCCGCCAGCAGGCTGCCCACATAGGTGCGGAATTTATCCCCGATGATGGCCTCGTACTGCTCATCCGTCACGCCCAGAATATACTTCTGGGGCGTGGTATCGAACTCCAAGGCAATCGTGGCGTTGGCCGCCGTGCGGATATAGTCGTCGATCAGGGTGCGGATGGGCCGTTTCAGCCGGGACCGGCCAAATGGTTTGTCGCTGGTGGCGTTCCAGATCATCGGCTCCATCAGGGGTCGGCCCATCCGGTGGGGTTGGCGGTAGGCCGACCACCGGCTGCCGTCGCTGCGCAGCATAATGACTGCCGTGTCCGTATAAAATCCCACAAGGCGCGGCTGCCAGACCCCGGTATAATCGTTGTCCGGCACGGTATCAATGATTGCCAGTCCGCACGCAATGCGCCCCTTCTCGCCGCTCCACAGCGCGGCCGCCGTGGTAGGGGAGTGGAATCGGATTCTGCATCCGCCTGTCGGCTCCGCGCTCAGGGTGGCGAACACGCAGCCGTATTTCAGCTCATCCCGGCAGGCTTTGCCATACTCGGCAATCAGGCGATTGTCATCCACCAGCCCTGCCAGGGCGGCGTTGCTGCCGCTGCTGCTCACAAAGCCGTCAAACATACTGCGGGCCGCCAGCACGTCCACAGCCTTTTGCCCCCAGTTGCAGCCCACCTCCATCTTTTTCAGGTCCTTCGGCAGGGCAATTCCCAGGTTCACATCTTCCAGCGCCACGTGCCCCTCGTAGTATTTGTCCTTAGTTGCGTTGGCGGATTGGTGAAAGTTGTAAACATTCACCAACTCCTGCACCGCTTTCTGCTCCTCGGCAGTCAGTCCGTCCACCTTGCCGATTGCCAAACTGATCATTCTGGTCTCCTTTATCCAATGCGCATCTTGCGCGTCGGGTCACGTTTGCAGGTCTTGGCCCCCCACAGCGCCAGGGCACAGGCCTCGATTGGCAGGCTATTGTCACCGCCAAAGCCGTACCCGCCGCCGATGGGCCGCTTGGTGCTGGTAATGGCGCTCTCGTTTAGCGCTGCCTGCGGCTTGTACCAGGTCAGCGTGCCCTCATTTACCCGGTCGGTCAGGCCGCTCACCGCGGCAATGATCTCGGTCAGCCGGGGGCGCACCACGCTGTTTTTGGCTTTCCATGTGGGGCGGATGCGCTCCACCAAAGGGTCGACACCGTTGCGCCCGTCAATGACCACGCACCCCGCGCGGTCATAGCGGGCATTCAGCCAGTCGGCCAGCCAGCCTAGCCCGCGCCCGGTCGGTTGCAAATCAATCAGGGATATTCGCGCCGGGCCGTCTTTGGGAATGACCGCGCCGCACAGGCAGACTGCGCTGCCATCCGGTGCAAACTTGATGCCGTAGGCGGTCTTGCCCTCCGGCTTCGGGTCGTCGCTGCCGCACCGGCTCCAGGCCTTGCGGTCAAGAGCAAGGTCGAGTTTTTCCGTCACGACAGGGCTCCACCAGCCCAGCCGTTCCCGGGCAAAGGTATCCGGGGCCATCTGCTCGGCCTCGCCCTCAATGGTGGACAACTGGATGCGCCGTCCCAGCGCCGGGTTTGTCGCCGCCCAGCGCTTGGGGTCGTGTACATCCCCGATTTCAGGGACGGAAAACTCAAACCACGCCGTCTTGTGGGTTTTCTTTTCCAGCGCCCCGGTGCGGATGCCCCGGAACACCGTTCCCACAGCGGTTTCATCCGGCGGCGTGCCCAGGTAAATTGTCTGTGGGTTCAGGCTCGCCGAAATTGCGGGCAGAAAAGACCCCTGCTGGCTCTCGTCCAGCTCCTGGGCCTCGTCAAAAATCAGCAGGTCTCCGTGCTGGCCGCGGCCGCCGTTGCGGGTGCGTGCCAAAAACTTGATGCGCGCCCCGCTTTTCAAAATAATCTGTTCGCGCCCGATGGCCGTCTTGATTTCAGCTACATGGCGGCGCAACTTCGGCCCTTCAAAGAAATCGCGCATCTCCTCAAACGTCTCGGTGGCCGTCTTTTGCAGGTGCGCCGTGTAGATGACTTGCTCGTTGTACATGAGCATCCCGGATTCGGCCCGGGCCTGGACCAGCAGGCTTTTCCCGTTCTGCCGCGGTACGCTGCCGCCCGCCGTGGGCGCGGCCCACTTGCCCGCGGGCGTGCGGCCCAGCCAGTCGTCCAGGATGTCGCCCTGCCAGGGGTCCAGCACCGTGCCGCCCACACGTACCAGCCGCGCGGCGTCCATCCCATCAGAGGCTTGATACGCCGGTGCGACTCTTTCGGACGGCTCCTGGCTGCCCATCAGCGTCCCGTTTTTTGATGATCTCGCTGACCTCGTCGCCATCGTCTGCCGCTCCCTCGATTTCTTCGATTTCCCGGATCGTCTCCCGGTACTGTTTTGCCAGCTGCGGCAGGGTTCGCACGTCCTCGCACCCATCAATGCCCGCCGCCAGCACTTTCTTTAAGGCTTTCAGCTCTTCCAGCCTCCCGCCCCTCACATTCCTCAGCTTCATAAAAACCCCTGTGTGTAAATCAGCGCTGGACAGCAGCGGGGTCGCCTGTGGCAGGGCGGGGGGCCCTCCCCAGGCTACCAATCGCCGTCACTGACCTTGGGAGTCTTAACCATTTTTGCGCCAAAATCCGTAGCAAAATTGCCTGTTTTGTTGCTTTTTTGTGCATTGCAAAAATAATGCGCAGCTTGCAGATTGTTCCAATCCTCTGCCGCCGCGCGTGCCGAACTATATCCAAATTGTCGCCACTTGGAAACAGGGCGTATCTCATCTACCACAAAGCTCAACGGATGTGCCGCGTCGCTGGGTTCGTCGTAGTGGATCGGCCCGAACCGCCCATGGCAGATACCGCACTCGCACCCCATAGCTCGCAGCCTTGCGCGGTGCTTGCGCCGCAGACTGCCGTTGGCATAGCGGGGGTTGTTTTTGGGTGGGGTGTTTTTCATGTGTACCCCTCCCGGTCAACTACCATGGCGGTGTTTTCTACGTGTCCACCCTGGACACATCCCCGCACCGCTTATCTATGTACTCAATAACAGCCAGTTCCCGCGGCGACAACTTCCACACATGGGCTGCGGCCCTTTCGGCTGCGGCCCTTTCGGCTGCGGCCCTTTCGGCTGCGGCCCT
>OLQK01000548.1_pt1 | contig 38039 bp, 30 predicted proteins | sample 1672501 | NCBI WGS metagenome assembly OLQK01 (sample SAMEA3136693, study PRJEB25190) | human gut metagenome | biome: human gut; feature: human-associated habitat; material: faeces | place: Austria | collected 2013
TTAAACACATTTAATCACATTTGACAATATATTCAATTACTTATTTTTTCCTCCTGCTTTTCTCAGTTCTTTTCTATGTATGTATTATATAATCATATTCATTCAAATCCAAACAAAAAAGATGCCCGCTGTGGATTCTCTTCCACAGTTAGCATCTTTTATTTTTCTTATCTTATACTCGCTTTTGCGATTTTATCACCTTCGCCTACCGAATTCCACGCATGGACAAACCGATCCGTTTTTTGTTCAGATCCACGCTGATGACTTTTACATCCACAACATCTCCTACGCTGACAACTTCCAGCGGATGTTTGATATATTTGTCACTGATCTGGGAAATGTGTACCAGACCATCCTGGTGTACGCCGATATCTACAAATGCACCAAAATCGATCACGTTTCTTACAGTTCCTTTTAAGATCATACCTTCTTTCAGATCTTTCATATCCAGTACATCGGAGCGAAGGATCGGTTTTGGCATATCTTCACGGGGGTCACGTCCCGGACGGCCGAGTTCTTTGATGATATCATGAAGGGTGATCTCGCCGATTCCCAGTTCTTCTGCCAGTTTCTTATAATCTTTGATATAGATGGCAGTCGGTCCGTCACCGAAGTACTGTTCTTTCGTAAATCCCTGTTTGGCAAAGAGTTTTTCCACTGCTTCGTAGCTTTCCGGATGTACACTGGTCGCATCCAGCGGATTCTTTCCGCCCTGGATACGCATGAAACCGGCACACTGTTCAAAGGCTTTCGGTCCCAGTTTTGCTACTTTTAACAGTTCTCTTCTGTCTGTGAAACGGCCGTTTTCCTCGCGGTAAGCCACAATATTTTTTGCAATTGCTTTGCTGATACCGGAAATATACTCTAACAGAGACGCGGAAGCGGTATTCAGATCCACGCCGACTTTATTGACACAGTCTTCTACCACACCGTTCAGTGCTTCGCCCAGTTTCTTCTGGTTCATATCGTGCTGATACTGTCCGACACCGATGGCTTTCGGGTCGATCTTTACCAGTTCTGCCAGCGGATCCTGCAGACGTCTGGCGATGGAAGCCGCACTTCTTTGTCCCACATCGAAGTTCGGGAACTCTTCGGTCGCCAGTTTACTTGCAGAATATACAGATGCTCCTGCCTCGTTGGTGATCACATACTGTACCTTTGTCGGTACTTCTTTTAACATATCCACGATCACCTGCTCAGATTCCCGGCATGCGGTACCATTTCCTACAGAGATCAGATCAATATGATACTTTTCAATCATTTTCTTAACTGTTTCTTTGGCTGCTTTGATCTTGGCTTCTGTGGTCGGTGCGGTCGGATATACAACCGTTGTATCGAGCACTTTACCGGTCTCGTCAACAACTGCCAGCTTACAGCCGGTGCGGAATGCAGGATCCCATCCGAGAACAACTTTTCCCACGATTGGAGGCTGCATCAGCAGCTGTTCCAGGTTCTTTCCGAACACTTTAATAGAACCGTCTTCGGCTTTCTCTGTCAGATCGTTTCGAATCTCCCGCTCGATGGCCGGTGCGATCAGACGTTTATAGCTGTCCTCCACAACTGCTTCCAGAATCGGGCTGGTATTCGGATTGTCGGTACGGATCACCTGCCGTTTTAACCAGGAGAGTATCTCTTCTTCCGGTGCATTGATCTTGACAGTCAGAATCTTTTCTTTTTCCCCACGGTTCAGTGCCAGTACACGGTGTCCTGCCAGTTTGGAAATCGGCTCCTCAAAATCATAATACATTTCATATACAGATTTCTCGTTTTCTTTCTTGGCACTGGATACGACAGAACCGGATTTTACAGTCAGGTTACGGATCCGGATACGGTAGTCTGCTTCATCGGCAACAGACTCTGCCAGAATGTCCGATGCACCTGCAATCGCTTCTTTTACATTTTTTACTTCTTTTTCCTCAGATACATAGCTTTCCGCTTCTTCTTCGATGGACTTGTCTGTCATCTGAAGCAGGATCAGATTGGCCAGAGGTTCCAGCCCTTTCTCTTTGGCGATCGTTGCTCTGGTTCTTCTCTTCGGACGGTACGGGCGGTACAGATCTTCTACAACTACCAGAGTCTGTGCCTCCAGAATCGATTTTTTCAGTTCTTCCGTCAGTTTTCCCTGTTCTTCGATGCTTGAGAGTACCTGTTTTTTCTTATCTTCCAGGTTTCTCAGATACAGCAGTCTCTCATGCAGGTTACGCAGTATCTCATCGTTCAGGGAACCGGTTGCTTCTTTTCTATATCGTGAAATAAAAGGAATGGTATTTCCCTCGTCTATCAGTTTGACAGCGGCTTCTATCTGCCACTTTTCTACCTGTAATTCCTGTGTTAATGCCTGAATAATATCCATGTATAGTCTCCTTTTGTAACTGTCTTTGCTTCACAGTTACGTTTTCTTTCATTGTGTCCTGTACTACCTTACCAAAAGGCAGGTTTCTTTGTCAATGCTGATTTTTATTCTGATTTTCCTTCTTTCGACTCCGGAACTTCTGTGGTATACTGAAAGATAACTGAAAAATTGAAACAAATTTGTTTTTCCATTATATTACAATACTACCGATTCTAAAACAGGAGGATTATCATTATGTACAACGATCAACAGCCAAATCCCGGCTCCTGGCAGGAGGAGAAACAGCGAATGACTCTGCCGCCAAAGCGTGGGAACGGATTCAGTACCGCATCCATGACCGCCGGAACGCTTTCCCTGTTCTTTCTGGTCAGCGGACTTTCTTTCCCGGTAGGCGCACTCGGCATTTTATTCGCCCTGCTCTCCCGCAAAGGGGATAAGATGGATCCGCAGGCAAAACTGGGATGTATCCTTTCCATCATCGGCCTTTGCCTTGGCATCGCCATCTTTATTTACGCCGCAGTAACCGTCTATCAGAATTTCCCGGAACTCCTTCAGCAGTATCAGCAGCTTTATGAGATGTACCAGGGCGGTATGTGATTGTTTATGGAGGGTATTTAACTTATGAATATTTCATCAAAGGAACTGAAAAAAATAACCCGAAACCAGCTTTCGGGAAAATACGGAACATTTATCGGGATCAATGTGCTCTATATCCTGATCACACTGGTCGCTTCTAATCTGATGGACATGGTGCTTGGAACCTCATCCATCCTGAACCCGCTGACTGCTACTTCAGCCACCGTAGAAACTCTTGGCATCAGCCATACTGTAGTTTATTATCTGTCGACCTTTATTCTCTCGCTGATCCTGTCGGTATTGGATATCGGTCTGTTAAAGATCGCTCTTGATACCGCCAGAGGCTATGACATCCGCTTTCAGGATCTTTTCTTCGGTTTCAAACACCATCCGGACCGTGCGATCCTGGCGCAGGGTGTGATCCTTCTTCTGACCTACCTGTGTATCCTCCCGGGAAGCGGACTTTGCATCTACGGCTACCGCCAGAAGTCCGTAACTCTCCTCCTTGCCGGCACCGCCGTCCTGTGCGTGGGACTCGTGATCTACCTGATCCTCTCCCTGATGTTCAGCCAGACCATGTTCTTCCTGACAGACTACATCGACATCAAAGCCATACAGGCACTCAAAGAAAGTGTGCGGATCATGAGAGGAAAGAAGGGAAAACTCTTTTATCTACAGCTCAGCTTCATCGGAATCTACCTGCTGGGCGCGATCGCATGCGGGATCGGACTTTTGTGGGTGATCCCTTATATGCAGGTTACGATGGCAAACTTCTACCGGAAGATCACTGGGGAGATATGATTACTCTTCTCCAAAATAAAGGCATAACTTGTGAACGCATTTCTTTTATGCTATAATCAATAGGCTACCACCCCCAGACAGGTGCAGAAAGGGGGTGTGTTACTTATGGATGATGTCTTTTCTTTTATTCTTTCTATCTTGGCAAGTATAATCGCCTATTATATTTGCAAATGGCTGGATAGAAACTAACTGCTGGTAGCCAGCCTGAGGTCTAATCCACCTCGCCCAAACGGACAAAAAGCCCCGGAGTTGCCGCTCCGGGGCTTTTGCTGTGCTACTTATGAACACGTCTTTTCTTTTTGCTTACTGGCATTATAACATATGCTTTTTTATTATGCAATATACCTGATTTGCCATTTTTATCGTATATTCCCAATCTTATAACAAATTTCCGACTTGCCACATTAGAGCGTGTCTGAAAAATCATTTCCGCAATCTGCAAGCCCCACTTTGCGGTATATTTTACCCTCATTCGGTTGCCGTAGCCCGCTACGCCGCCCTCATTCGGATAAAATCTCCCACAAACTGGGACTCGCAGTTCACGAAAAGCCTTTTTCAAACACGCTCTAGTTTCTATCAAAACCAGTGGCGAGCCCCGGAGGGATCCAGGGTGAGACAACACTTTGTGGGCGCTTAGGGCAAGCTTTGAAATCCGACACTTACGGAGACTTTCGCTTGGGTCAGCTGACCCAAGTGAATATAGTCGTAGTTAGTGGCTAGTTCAAAGTTGCCCTGCCCACGTTGTCTCACCCTGGATCCCTCCGGGGCTCGCCACGTCCGCTTTAGCAGCAATCTTATATCAAACTAATTATTTTACGCCTCAGCCAGCCCAAACGCATCATGCACCGCATTCATCGCCCGAACCGCATCCTCACTGTTCACCAGCACCGTGATCCGGATCTCAGAAGTTGCAATCATATTGATATTCACGTTCTCATTATACAGACACTCAAACATCTTTGCAGCCACACCCGGATTGGACATCATGCCGGCGCCTACAATCGAAAGTTTCGCAACTTCACAGTTATAATCCACTCTCTCAAACCCAAGCACTTCCTGATACTCTTCGAGCAGTTCAATCGCCTCTTTCAGATTATCATGGGCAACCGTAAAGGAAATATCCTTCGTTCCCTCACGTCCCACAGACTGGATGATAATATCCACATTAATATTCTTCTTTGCCAGTGTATTAAATAATTTAAACGCACTACCCGGTGCATCCTTGATTCCGATTACGGAGATACGGTCTGCATCTTTGTCCAGGGCAACGCCGCTGATCAACATTCTTTCCATTTTCTTTACAACCTCCTTGACAACAGTACCTTCAGATTCATTCAAACTGGAACGTACCACCAGCGGTACGCCGTATTTTTTCGCCATCTCCACCGATCGGTTATGTAACACACCTGCTCCGAGAGTCGCCAGATCCAGCATCTCATCATAGGTGATCGCATTTAACTTTCTCGCTGTCGGCACCAGTCTCGGGTCAGCGGTGTAGACACCATCTACGTCCGTATAGATCTCGCAGGCATCCGCATGAAGCGCTGCTGCCAGAGCTACTGCCGTTGTGTCGGAACCACCCCTTCCAAGGGTTGTGTAATCATTGTACTTGTTGATCCCCTGGAAACCTGTGACGATCACGATCTTACGGTCATCAAGCTCCCGGCGGATCCGCTCGGTATCGATCTTTTTAAGTCTTGCATTGCTGTAATTGCTTGTCGTGTGCATGGCTACCTGGAATGCATTCAGGGAAATGGCACGTACACCCAGTGCATCCATCGCCATGGCCATCAGAGACACCGACATCTGTTCCCCGATGGTAAACAGCATGTCCATCTCTCTCTTGGATGGATTTGGATTAATTTCTTTTGCTTTGGCAAGCAGCTCGTCCGTGTATTTTCCCATGGCAGATAAAACCACTACCACATCGTTTCCGTTCTGATAATCACGGATGCATCGCTTTGCCACATTGAAAATGCGTTCTTTGTCCGCCACCGAAGTGCCGCCGAACTTTTTCACGATTAACATGTTTCTCCTCCTGTGTTTCTACGCAAACAGAAGCGGATCAGCCTGCTGTGGCGTAATCCGCTTCCTGCCTCTGCTGTATTTCCATTCGTGATACCCCCGTTTTCAGGCGCTCTCACATGGATATGCACTAAATGATAAACCCTTTTTTTCCATGCGTCAACCGCTTCCACAACGATTGTTTTCAAAGTTTTTATCCATTCTTTCCTGCACGGTCACATGTTTTTTCCACACGAATTTTCCCTGAAATCTTTGACTCGTTGTCCGCGTAAAAAATGACATGCCCGCAGTCCTTTTTCAGAACTGCACAGACATGTCATTTTCTCATTTTTCTTTCTTAGAAGCGAACCCGGATCATGCCGATAATGTTATCGAACTGTGCTGCTTTCGCTCTGTATTCTTCCTCTTTCATCTTAGAGGTAATAAATCCAAATTCTTTACCAACCTCTGCGACAACCTTCGCATCGATGGTTCCGAACACTTCTTCCACTTTTGCAAGGCTCTCTGTGTAGCTGCCTTTCATGCGGACGAAGAATCTGCTCTCTACCTGACTGACATCGATCATTTCCAGTTTCTCGCTGCTCCATCCCGTCATGATAAAACGGTTCAGGTGTTTGGCTGCATCTACCACATCAGCTACAACCGCGCTGGCTGTCGGCAGTTTTCCTGCGCCGCTTCCGTAGAACATCGCATCCCCCAGCATATTGCCATGGATCACGATCGCATTAAATACATCGTTGACGCTGAACAGCGGGCTGTCACCGTTGATCATAACCGGGCATACCATCGCATAGTACTTGTCCCCGATCCGCTTGCTGCTGGCCAGAAGCTTGATGGTTGCGCCAAATGCCTTTGCATAACGGATATCCGCGGAAGTGATCTTCGTGATTCCCTCGGTATAGATCTCCTCAAAATCCACATGATGACCGTATGCCAGAGAAGAAAGAATCGCGATCTTTCTGCAGGCATCCCAGCCCTCGATATCAGCTGCCGGGTTGCGCTCCGCATAGCCGAGTTCCTGTGCATTCTTCAGCACATCCTCAAACTCAGAACCCTCGCTTGTCATCTTGCTTAAAATATAGTTTGTTGTTCCGTTTAAGATACCGCTGATCTCGTCGACCTCATCTGCGGTCAGAGAACAGTTCAGCGGCCGGATGATCGGAATACCGCCACCGCAGCTTGCTTCAAATAAGAAGTTGCAGTTTTTCTCCTTTGCGATCCGGATCAGTTCCACACCGTGTTTCGCAACCAGTTCTTTATTGGAAGTACATACGGATTTGCCGCTCTCCAGCGCTCTCTTAACGAATGTATACGCTGGATTGGTTCCACCCATTACTTCCACTACGATCTTGATCTCCGGATCGTTGGCGATCACTTCGTAATCATGAACAATCTTTTCCTGTACCGGATCTCCCGGAAAATCTCTCAGGTCAAGTACATACTTGATGTTGATCTCTTCTCCTGCTTTTTTATTGATGCTTTCCTGGTTCCGGTTGATCACTTCCACCACACCGGATCCCACTGTGCCGTAGCCTAATACTGCAATCTGTATCATCTGTTTTTACTCCCTGCCTAATATTTTCAAATAATGTACACCTGTCTGCTGTTCCATCTGGCCGATCATATCTTCCGCGTCTCCGGCTTCCGGCAAAATCTCCACACTCAGCGTCAGCGTTGCGATTCCGTTAATTGGAATACTCTGATGAATGGTCAGGATATTTCCTCGAAATTCAGCAACGGTGCGCAGAATGTCCGAAAGTATCCCCGGTTTATCATCCATCTGCAAAATAAAGGTAACTGTTCTTCCTTTTGCCTGATCATGAAAAGGAAAAATATCGTCTTTGTATTTGTAAAAAGAGCTGCGGCTGATGCCTACCTGTTCGGTCGCCTCCTGCACCGTGGTTACCCTCTCGGAATCCAGAATTCTCTTGGCTTCAACCACTTTTAAGAGTACCTCCGGCACTGCCTTCTCTCTAACCACATAATATTTTGTCTTTTTTTCCATGTCTTCTCTTTCTTTCCTGTGGCTCTGCATGTTCGCATCAGAAACACATTTGTAGTCACCCAAAAGATATTACCATACATTGTCATCCGGTGCAAGAATTTTTTCACAAATGAAACAAAACATCTTTAGCATGTTACTGTTCACTCCGTGCCCAGCAACACGCTGCGCGATGCACAGAATTTATGCTGTTCGCATAAATTCGCGCGATATGTCTCGGGTTTTCTGTGACCTCCGCTCACAAAAAACACCTCGCGGGATATTACCAGTGAACAGTAACTTTAGCATGTCTGAATCGTATAAAATATTACAGGCTCCGACCGCCACCACCGTGTGAGGTGCCACTGCCGGAAGTATGTACGGAACTCTGTCCGCCGCCACCTCCGGACGGTGGTTCCCGCGGGATTCTCCGCTGTGTAATGCTTCGATGGCGGAACTGATCATCCCTTCTCGTAAAATGCACCTTTGCCCGGCTCTCATACGGATACCGATACGTTTTTCTTTTTAACCGGTAAGATCCCAGAACAGCCGCTGCAAATCCGCCACCGCAAAAAAGTGCGATCACAGCCGCTCCGATTGCTTCATAGACCGTAATACTGCGGTATCTTGATATCTTTCCCGTCTCAGTATCATAATTATACTGATCCGAAGGAATGCCGTCTTCCAGATAGCTCTCTGCCTCATTCAGCATCTCCAGAATACCATCTGCATAATTCTTTGCTTTCAGATTATCATATCCGGCATCGATCACCGCATCAATCCTCTCATCCGTCAGATACCGGATCATCTTTCCCGCCGTGGAGATCCACACCGAACCGTTGTCCAGGTCGATCAGATACAGGGCTCCGTCCTCCGCATATCCGCTATAGTCATAGTAATCATCCGCATACTCCTCGGAGGTCTTGCCTTCCGCATCTTCTGTCGTCACTACCACAAAATCCATGTTCCAGTCTGTCGTAAGTTCCACGATCCGATCGGTAAGTTCCTGTTCTTCCTCCTGTGAAAAAAGTCCTGCCTGATCGTCTACCGTGGTTTTATCCGCCCACACAGCCACCGGGACCAGCAACAGCAGAAGCAGCAACAGAAGGTATCCCGTCTTTTTTTTCATTCTCATAACAACAATCCTCCTGCCAGTCCCAAAAGGAATACCACACCGGTGATCAATGTCGATACCAGACTCAGTTTTTTATAATCCACCGGAAGTTCTCCACACACCTTGCCGTTTTGTCCGTTGATGGTATAATAATAGATTTTTCCGTTTTTGCCCTTGTAGGTCATCACCCACACAGGAACCAGCGCATAACGCCACCGCTCCTGTCGGTTGCCCACCTGCTGATGAACCGGTCGTACCGTCGTGTAACCGCGCATATCGTTTTCGAGTACTCTTTTTGCATATTGTTCTGTATCCCGTGCGATCTCCGCTCCGAACGCTTCTTTTTCAAGATCCCGGCGCTCCGCCTGAAAACCGGAGAGATAACCCATAGAAAATTGTTTTGCCGCCTTCCGGTCATACGGCTGCACACCTTCTACCAGCTTCCGGTTGGCTTTTTGCAGGGCGATCTTCGGCATATCGTCAAATTCCACGTTTCCTTCCCGGTACACCCGGTAGAACTGTGTTTCCGTATATTCCGTATCACCGGTCCTCCAGGTGCGGACTTTGGTGGCTTCCGCCTCCATTGCGGCATCTCCCCGCCAGTCCACCATCCAGTATGGAAAGTACACACCGCTTATTTTTTCAATCTGTTTTGCGCTGAAGAATCCACGGGGAACAAATTTCTTCTTTTTCATATTCTGTAAAAAGATTTCCTCCGCTTTTTTCCGGTCTATCGCAAAGGGAATGATCTCCTGGGGCAGATACTCTCCGGAAACTCTTTCCGATAATACCACCGGGCTCTGACAATAATAACATTCTGTAGCCGCTGTTGTCGGATCTGTCACAATCTCGGCTCCACAGTTCGGGCATACATACACTGCCGCTTCTTCCTGTTCCTGCCCTTTTGCAGAATCAGCCGCCTCAGATTCCTGAGACGGCTGTTTTCCTTTCTGCATCGTATCGATCTGTTCCTGAGAAAACTCAGAATTACAATAAGGACAGGAGTAGTTTTGAGTATTTGGATCAAATACCAGTTCGCCCCCGCAATTGGGGCATTTGAAACTGACTACCTCCATGATTTTCTCCTCATCTTTCTGTACGGATATACTTTCTTTATCTTTTCTGCATCTGTTCCTGCAAAAGTCTTATGGTCTTGATTTTCCACATTCACTGCAGAACTTTCCCGTGTTCTTCTGTCCGCAGCTGCAGATCCATGCTCCGGTCTGGCGGGGACGTCCACACTCACTGCAGAACTTTCCTGTATTCTTCTGTCCACAGCTGCAGATCCAGATATCCGGCTCATTCTGTGCATGATGTGCTGTCGCTGCCTCCTGCTGCATCTGCTGGTTCCGGATCATCTGCTGCTGATTGGCCGCTGACATGGAAGCTGCCATATTGCCGCCCATCTGTGCGCCCATCTGCATTCCCATGAAGCCCATGGTACTGCCGTTTGCATTGCTTCCTGCGGCTTCCATTCCTCTTGCAAAAGCTCCCTGCATATAACCTTCCCGAATGGACGGATCCTGGAGCATAGCTCCCTGATTTCTCATATTCAGAAGTTCCTGAGATTTGTCATCGTAGGACAGGCTCGCGATAGCTACCGCCTGGATCTCCATACCTCTGGTCTGTTTCCAGTCTTCATCCAGTGTTTCCGCCATATATTTTGACAGTTCCCGGCTCTTTGACTGCACATAGGAGATCCGCATACCATCTGCTGACATCTGATTGATGGAAGACTGCAGTGCATCCATAAATTCATACAGATACTGTTCGTTGATATCTGTGATCTCTACCTGATCTTTATTTTTCGGAATGGCTTCCACATAGAACTTGATCGGATCCGTGATTCGGATCGAATAAGTTCCGTGGGCTCTCAAAAATAATTCTGCATTATAAAAATTATCAAAATAGCTGATGGGGTTTCTGGTTCCGAAACGAATTCCTTTAATCTCCTGCAGGTTCAGATACAGCACTTTCTGTGAAGTGGGTGCTGTACCTCCAAAACGAAACCGGTCAAAAGAATTCTTCACCACATCGTCCAGACTTCCACTGAACATGGATGGCATAGAAGAATTATCCACGGTAAAATATCCCGGTTCCGCACTGTAATCCACGATCCGTCCGCCGTCTAACAGCATCATGAACTGTCCCTCATATACATGAATCACTGATCCGTTAGAGATGCTGTCTTTTCCACCCTTTCGGTTCGCTCCTTTTCCGGTGCGGATACCTGCGGTCAGTACTGTCTGATCTCCCATATTTTCCGGCTCGATGACTTCCAGCCACTGATCAGCGAGTGTTCCGCCAATCGTCTGTCTGATAGCTCTGATAATACCCATACTCCATTCTCCTTTTTTGTGTACTCCCATCTTTCCGTTTTCTCAACAGTCATGGAAAATGAAATCGTTATTCCATTTCTTCGGTTGCGTTCTCCGGCTGTTTTCCGCCAAGGGCAATCCACTTGAGATAACCGTTGATAAACGGATCCAGATTACCATCCAGAATACTGTCCACATTACCACTCTCCACGCCGGTTCTGTGATCTTTCACCATCGTATACGGCTGCAGTACATAAGAACGAATCTGATTTCCCCAGCCAATCTCTGTCACTTCGCCACGGATGCCGGAGAGTTTTTCCATATTTTCCTGCTGTTTTAACAGATATAGTTTGGCTTTCAGCATCTGCATAGCCTTGTCTTTATTCTGAAACTGAGAACGTTCATTCTGACACTGTACCACGATTCCGGTTGGAATATGTGTAATACGGATGGCAGAAGAGGTCTTGTTGATATGCTGACCACCGGCACCGCTGGATCGATACGTATCGATACGCAGATCATCTTCCTTAATATCCACATCCAGATCTTCATCAATATCCGGCATAACATCGCAGGATACAAACGAAGTCTGTCTCTTTCCTGCCGCATTAAACGGTGAGATGCGTACCAGACGATGTACCCCTTTTTCTGATTTCAGGTAGCCATAGGCATTTTCTCCGTGTACCTCAAATGTTACAGATTTGATGCCTGCCTCATCGCCGTCCAGATAATCCAGAACTTCCAGGGTAAATCCTTTCTTTTCCGCCCATCTGGTGTACATACGGTAGAGCATTCCTGCCCAGTCACAGGACTCGGTTCCGCCGGCTCCGGCATTCAGCTTGATGATGGCATCTTTTTTATCGTATTCTCCGGATAACAGGGTTTTCATACGAATATTTTCAAAATCTGTCTCAAACTGATCCAGAATCTCCTGAATCTCCGGGATGACCGAAGCATCGTCTTCTTCATATCCCATCTCGATCAGAGTCTCCATATCGTCTCTCTGACTTTCCAGATTTTCATAAATCTCCTTATCATCTTTCAGGCTTTTGAGTTCTTTCATCATTTCCTGGGAGCGTTCCGGATTATCCCAGAAATCCGGCTCTTCCATCTTTCTTTCCAGCTCTTCAATCCGCTTTTCCTTATTGGCCAGGTCAAGGGAATCCCTCACTTCCACTAAGGGTTTCGCATAGGAATTCAATATTGCTTTAAACTGATCTAATTCTACCAAAGGGAGCACCCTCTTTCTTCATACAATTTTTATATTCAGCAGCCGTTTTCCCTCTGCCGTATCGGTTCTGCACGCTTCCTTCTATACAGGCTTACGTCCACAGCACTGTTTGTATTTCTTACCGCTTCCGCATGGACACGGATCATTCGGGTATACTTTCTGCTGGGCACGGCGAACCGGACCTTTGGCTTCTTCATCTTTGTTGGTTCCGGTTACTTCCGCTACCTGCTCACGTTCTACTTTCTGCTCGATTCTAACATGATACAGCAGGCGAACAGTATCCTGCTGGATGCCTGCGATCATCTCGTCAAACATCTCGAATGCACTCATCTTGTACTCAACCTTCGGATCCCTCTGTCCGTAAGCCTGCAGGCCGATACCCTGACGCAGCTGTTCCATATCATCGATATGATCCATCCATTTTCTGTCAATGACCTTCAGAAGTACCACACGTTCCAGTTCACGGATCTGCTCCGGCTCTGCAAACTCAGCTTCTTTTACTTCGTACAGTTTAATAGCTTCTTCTTTCAGGTTCTGTTTTAACTGATTCTTACGGATCCCTTCGACATCCTCTTTGGTGATTGTCTTCACCGGAATGATCGGCTGCAGAATCGTATTCAGTTCGATCAGATCCCATTCATCAGAATCCACCTCGTCACTGATACACATATCTACCGTATTTTCCACGGTATCGGTGATCATCTTACAGATTGCATCACGCATATTGTCTCCGTCGAGTACGCGACGTCTCTCTTTATAAATGATCTCTCTCTGTTCGTTGTTTACCTGGTCATACTCAAGCAGATTTTTACGGATACCGTAGTTATTACTTTCAATCTTCCTCTGTGCTTTCTCAATAGCGCTGGAAAGCATCTTATGCTCGATCTGTTCGTTTTCCGCAACACCGAGACTGCTGAATACGGACATCAGTTTTTCAGAACCGAACAGACGCATCAGATCATCTTCCAGTGAAATATAGAAGCGGGATTCTCCCGGATCTCCCTGACGACCGGAACGGCCACGCAACTGATTATCGATACGGCGGGACTCATGACGCTCCGTACCGATGATCTTCAGACCACCGGCTGCTCTCGCTTCCTCGTCCAGTTTGATATCGGTACCACGACCTGCCATATTGGTCGCGATGGTAACTGCACCTGCCACACCGGCCTGTGCAACGATCTCAGCTTCCAGCTCATGGAACTTCGCATTCAGTACTTGATGTGCGATTCCCTCTCTCCGAAGCATGTTGCTCAGCAGTTCGGAGGTCTCGATCGTGATCGTACCTACCAGTACCGGCTGATTCTTTGCATGTGCTTTTTTGATTTCTTCCACGACCGCACGGAATTTTTCTTTCTTGGTCATATATACCGCGTCATCCAGGTCGACACGCTGAACCGGACGGTTTGTCGGAATCTCGATAACGTCCATACCATAGATCTCACGGAACTCCTGTTCCTCTGTCAGAGCCGTACCAGTCATACCTGCTTTTTTCGCATATTTGTTAAAGAAGTTCTGGAATGTAATGGTGGCCAATGTTTTGCTCTCACGGCGTACCTTTACATGCTCTTTCGCCTCAATCGCCTGATGCAGACCGTCGGAATATCTTCTTCCCGGCATGATACGTCCGGTAAACTCATCAACGATCAGTACCTGATCGTCCTTTACGACGTAATCCTGGTCACGGAACATCAGGTTATGGGCACGCAGTGCAAGGATTATATTGTGCTGGATCTCCAGATTCTCCGGATCTGCCAGGTTTTCAATATGGAAGAACTTCTCTACTTTCTTCACACCTTCCTCGGTCAGGTTTACTACTTTATCTTTTTCATTGACGATAAAATCACCGGTCTCGATAATTTCCTCACCCATGATAGCTGTCATCTTGGTCATCTCACCACTGGCTTCACCACGCTGCAGCTGTTTTGCCAGAATATCACAGACTTCATACAGCTTGGTGGACTTTCCGCTCTGTCCGGAAATGATCAGAGGAGTTCTCGCCTCATCGATCAATACGGAGTCAACCTCATCGATGATCGCATAATGCAACTCTCTTTGTACCAGCTGCTCTTTATAAATAACCATGTTGTCTCGCAGATAGTCAAAACCATCCTCATTATTGGTAACATACGTAATATCACATGCATACTGTTCCCGTCTCTCGTCATTTTTCATAGAGTTCAGGATCACACCGACTTTCAGTCCCAGAAACTCATGGACTTTACCCATCCACTCCGCATCTCGTTTGGCCAGGTAATCGTTGACGGTTACGATATGCACGCCTTTACCTTCCAGCGCGTTCAGATAAGCCGGACAGGTAGAAACCAAAGTCTTACCTTCACCTGTTCTCATCTCCGCGATACGTCCCTGATGCAGAATAATACCACCGATCAGCTGTACCCGGTAATGCTCCATATTCAGCACACGCTTGGAAGCCTCACGCACCGTAGCGAATGCCTCCGGAAGCAGATCATCCAGCGTCTCTCCCTCTGCCAGTCTCTCCTTGAACTTTCTGGTCTGATCCTTCAGCTCCTCGTCCGTCATCGCCTGCATAGTCGGCCGCAATTCCTCAATCTTATCCACCAATGGCATAATTCTTTTCAACTCTCTGGAACTGTGCGTTCCAAAGATCTTTTCAGATAATTTCATCAATCTACTCCTATAAAATACAATTTATTTTTTGGTAACTGTTCAACACCTTCACAGTTACATTTCTTGTTACTATTTTCACTCTCCATAAAATTTCCCGGTGCATCCACCCTGGCCTCTTTCCAGTCTAATACACCATGCTATATTCTAACACTTTACCGAAGAATGCACAAGTAAATTGTGCATCCTCACCCCGCATCCCTCACTCACATATCCCCTGCGGGCAAATTTCCCAAATATCGCACCTATTCCACTCACCTTCCCTTTCTGGATCAGTTTTTTCCACCGTCAGCCCGAGAGAGTTTGTGCCTGGGCAGGAGGCATTTTGCGGGCGCTTAGGGTAAGCTTTGAAATCCGACGCTTACGGAGACTTTCACGAGGGTCAGCCGACCCTCGTGAATTATAGTCGGAGTTAGCGGCTAGTTCAAAGTTGCCCTGCCCGCTGCCTCCTGCCCAGGCACAAACTCTCTCGGGCGTCCGTCTTAAACCAACCTCCAAAAAAGAGAGAGAGCCACCACCCAGTGACTCTCTCCCGTTTACGCTCTCAACAATTTTAACACTCCGGCTCAATCAACCCGTAAGTGTTCCCTTTTCTCTTATAAACCACATTCACCTCATCTGTCTCCGCATTCCGGAACACATAAAAATTATGTCCCAGCAATTCCATCTGCACGCATGCATCTTCCGGATACATCGGTTTAATACCAAACTTCTTGGTACGAATGATATTAACCTCTTCGTCCTCCAGGAACTCATCCTCCACAAACTCTTTCTGGAAGTTTCCTCCTGCCTGCTGCTGATTAACAATCTTGGTTTTATATTTGCGAAGCTGACGCTCAATAACTTCTTCCACCAGATCAATGGATACGTACATATCACTGCTCACCTGTTCGGAACGAATGATGTTTCCTTTTACCGGAATAGTAACTTCAATCTTCTGTCTGTCTTTTTCCACACTCAAGGTTACATGAATCTCTGTCTCCGGAGTAAAATACCGTTCCAGCTTGCCAAGCTTTTCCTGTACGGCTGATTTCAGTCCCTCTGTAATGTCAATATTTCTTCCAATGATAATAAATTTCATGCTGTCCAACCCCTTCGCACTTTATTTTACAAGTAACTGTTTCTGCTTTCACAGTTACGGAGTCAGAATCGATAAATACCACGGTCAGCGATCCTTTCCGGCTCCCTTGTAAGTGTTTTTATTATACCAATAATGCTTGAATTTTGCAACTATTTCGTGAAAATTCATATTTTTTACACATCTTTTTCTGTCAAATCCGGGAGCGATTTTCCAACTGTTCAGAATCTGTTATTTTTCGAAATAATTTTCACTCTTCTGACAAATATCCAGTACATCCTCCCACTTCATACTGCCACCGAACAGATCCAGTGCGCTTCCCACTGTTACGTCCACACGATTTTTTCCCACCATACGCAATGTCTCCAGATCCTGAAAACTGCCTACGCCGCCTGCATAGGTCACAGGAAGCTGATGATTCTTTGCCAGGAGTTTCACCAACTCCACTTCTATTCCGGAAGCCTTTCCCTCCACATCCACCGCATGAACCAGAAATTCATCACAGTGGGAAGAAAATTCTTCAATCGTCTGTTCCGATACGGGTACCTGTGTAAATTTCTGCCAGCGGTCTGTCACGATATAATATTGTCCGTCTTTTTTCCGACAGCTCAGATCCAGAACCAGATGTTTCCTTCCTACTGCACGCTCCAGTTTTTCCAGATTCTCCCAGTTGATCACTCCATTCTTAAATACATAAGAAGTAACGATCACATGACTGGCACCGGCATCCAGAAAGCTCTCTGCATTGTCCTCCCGGATCCCGCCACCGATCTGCATCCCACCCGGATAGGCTTTCAATGCTTCTATCGCCTGCTGTCTTGTGGCTTCATAATATGGCGAAGTTGCAGGATTTAACAGAATAATATGCCCTCCCCGAATCCCCCGGGACTGATAGAGCCGTGCAAAAAAGGGAGCATCCTGCTCAGCTACATAGTTTTCCTGAGCCTGATCTCCCTGATCCTGCAGGCTGCCGCCTACAATCTGTTTTACTTTTCCGTTGTGAATATCGATACATGGACGAAATCTCATAATCTTCCCCTCTCTTCTCCTGTTCTCTTTGTATGCTGTCGCGTTGTAACGTGGTAAATTTCTATTATCATATCATGTTTCCATATACACGGCAACATGTCATCTCAACATCTCATCTTAAAATGTTATCGTTACTATTCACTCCGTTCTCAGTAACACGCTTTGCGATGCACAGAATTTATGCTGATCGCATAAATTCGCACGGTATGTCTCGGGTTTTCTGTGACCTCCGCTCGCCAAAAACACCTCGCGGGATATTATCAATGAATAGTAACATATTATCTACCCTGACATACTATCTCAACATACATTTTCATGAACATAGGTGTAAAAAAGAGGGGCATTCCGTTTTTGCTCTCACCGGACAAACTGTGGTGAACCAACAATTGTCCATGTTTTTCTATTTCTGCGATCTACCGTGCATTCTGTTGGTTCGCATCCCTGCTTCCGCCACCGGTCAGATCCTCCACGCCTTCTCCGATGCCATCCCCTACATCTTTGATTCCCTCACCGACATCCTCTCCGAGATCTTCAATGATATTTCCATTTTCATCCAGACGGTTTCCGTTCTCATCCACCGTACCTTCCCCGGAAGTGGCGCCGTTCATATTGTTGTTCGTTCCGTTGGTTCCGTCATTGTTCATATCCGTGTTGGTATCCGGTGAGGTTCCGTTGTTATCACCCGCAGGTACCTGGGAACCGTCGGTGTTGTTTTTATTTTCATTGCCATCCGGCGTATTTTCATCCTGTGTGTTATTCTGGTTGTTGTTCGTATCCTCCGCAGCACTGCCACATCCTGCTGACAGTCCGAGTACAACGGTCATTGCGGTTACGATCAGATATCTCTTCCATACATGTTTCATATTCTGCATCTCCTTTTCTGCTGTGGCTGTAGCTTTTCACAGCATCCCTTTCCTTCATTTTTCAGGCATATAAAACATACACCTGTACAGTTGTAGAATGTGTCGGAAAATGCAAAAATATACGGCCGCTTTTTGAAAAAACGACCGTATCCCTGTTTTCTGTATTCTGTTTGCAATATTTAAAACAATGTAACTGTTCAGTACCTTCACAGTTAATATTACCTACTGAATAGTTACAAAACAATTTACATTTTAAACTTATCCGATCACATCACTCATCTGATACCAGCCCGGTTCTTTTCCTTTCAGGAACTTGGCTGCCTGAATCGCACCTTTTGCAAACAGTTTCTTGGAGTAAGCTGTGTGCTGGAAAGTAATCACTTCGTCATCACCGGCAAAGATCACATCATGTTCTCCGACGATGGTTCCGCCACGGACAGCAGAGATTCCAATCTCTTTGTCATCTCTCTGTTCTCTTCTCTGACTTCTGTCAAAAGTATAATGATAAGCGTTGTCCAGTCCCTCGTTCAGGCTGTCTGCCAGAGCCAGGGCGGTTCCGCTTGGAGCGTCCACTTTCAGACGATGGTGTTTCTCCACGATCTCCATGTCAAATCCGGCTGCTGCCAGTGTCTGGGCTGCTTCTTTAACCAGTTTCATCAGCAGATTGATACCCAGGGACATGTTTGCTGATTTTAATACTGCCACATGTTTGCTGGTCTCTTCCACTTTTTTAATCTGTTCATCTGTCAGACCTGTAGTACATAATACAACCGGGATCTGTCTTTTTTCACAGTATTCCAGCAGTGTGTCGGTCGCTTTCGCTGTACAGAAGTCGATCACTGCATCTGCCTGCACATCGCAGGCCCAAATATCAGTAAATACCGGATATCCGTTATCTCTGCAGTCATTTAAGTCAATACCTGCTACAATTTCAATTTCAGGATCTTTTTCCACTAACTGGGTGATCACCTGACCCATATGGCCGTTGCAGCCATGCATAATTACTTTTACCATTTGCGTTCTCTCCTGTTTCTTCCTGCTGCCTTTATGCCAGTTTGATACCGAATTTTTTCATTTCTTCTGCCAGAACTTCCTGGTGTGCTGCTTCCATTTCGGTCAGTGGCAGACGAAGCGGTCCTACTTCTTTACCCATCAGATTCAGGGCTGCTTTTACCGGGATCGGGTTAACTTCACTGAACAGTGCGTGAACCAGCGGCAACGCTTTTAACTGCAGTTCACGGCTTTCTTTTATTTTTCCTTCCAGGAACAGAGCAACAATATCGTGCGTCTCTTTCGGTGCTACATTAGACAGTACAGAGATAACACCTTTTCCACCCAGGGACAGGATCGGTACGATCTGGTCATCATTTCCGGAATACAGATCAATGGCTCCGTCGCAGGCATACATGATATCTGCCACATGGCTGATATCTCCGGATGCTTCTTTGATAGCGGTTACATATTCTGCATTTTTTGCCAGATAAGCAACCGTGGAAGCTGCCAGAGAACAGCCGGTACGGCTCGGTACGTTGTATAGGATCGCCGGTACTTTTGCTTCCTCTGTGATGGTTGTATAATGTTTGATCAGTCCGTTCTGTGTTCCTTTATTATAGTAAGGAGTTACCAGAAGAATACCATCTGCTCCTGCTTCTGCTGCCTCTTTGGACATCTGTGTTGCGGTTGCGGTGGAATTGGAGCCGGTACCTGCAACAACCGGGATTCGGTGGTTTACCTTGTCAATGGCAAATCTGATCGTTCTCATATGTTCTTCTTCGGTGAGTGTTGCAGATTCGCCTGTTGTTCCGCAGATCACAATGGCATCTGTGCCTCCTGCGATCTGTTCCTCCAGTAATTCTTCCAGCTTGTCATAGTTTACTTCCAGATTTTCGTTCATAGGTGTAACAAGCGCAACACCTGCTCCTTCAAAAATAGCCATATCTATCTTTACTCCTTTCTTTTGTCTGGATCAATTATCGATCCATCGGACCAATTATTGATATGTAATGTAAAACATATAAAGGTGCACCACCGTCCGGAGGTCCACCTTTTAAGAATCCGCTATGAAATCATCACATGTTTTCTTTGGATAGCACTCCATCTTTCGATGACAGTCATGCCGTTCTTCACAGACATGCCCAAGAACCAAGCTTCAGGTTTCTTCGCCCCTTCGGCACTTTTTCCTTTCCTTTGCCTTCTTCTGTTCCTGAAACATCCGACAAATTACTGATAAAAAATGCAACCTCTACCTAAATTTATAAAAAACATTTTAAATAAACATTTTATTTTTTCAATCATATCATTATTCATTTTTATTGTCAATCCGCATATTCCAGTTTGCTTACAGAAATCTCGTATGCGATCCGCTTCTGCGTCTCTTCTTCACTGATTTTTTTCACGTATTCCCGGCTCTGGATCCTGCCCCAGATCAGGACGTGACCGCCCACCTGAAAAGCAGATGCATATCTGGCATTTCTGCCCCAGCAGATGCACGGAATGTAGTCCGATTTTCCATACGGCCGGTTGACGGCGATCAGAAGATCTGCGATTTCCCTGCCAAGTGGAGTTTTCCGGTACACCGGCGGTTTGCATATGTATCCGTCCAGGAAAATGGCATTGCTCTTCATATTTTCATCGTCATCTTCCACAAATTCCACCTCTCTGGCAAACACCGAGAGCACCAGCCGGTTTTTCTTTTCCTCATGGCGGTTGTAGGAGCGAAACTGCCCCATCACATGGATATACTCCCCTTCATAATCCTCGTTCACATCCACAAGACGCTCCGAGATCATGACCGGGATCCGGTCCTCGGAATCGCTGAGCCGTTTGACCAGCACATCTACCATATAAAAGCCTTCGCCGAATACCTGATGGCTGAATGTAAACCGGGATGCGATTTTTCCCATGATTTCCACCTGATTGTTTTCAATAATCTTATCTGTCATGATTGTAGTTCCCCTTCCTCTTTTTTGTATTTTGTATAATTTATTTCTATTCCGTTCCTTCCTTATTTAGAACCGGATTTTGAAAAAAAAAATTTTTTCCCTTGTAATCTGAAAAAAATGTGATAGACTTGTATCGTTGGAAATGCCCGTTTTACGGGCTCTTTATATGCATAGAAAGGAAATTGTTTATGAAAATCAAAAGAGAAGATATTCGTAACGTGGCGATCATCGCCCATGTAGACCATGGTAAAACCACTCTGGTAGACCAATTACTGCGTCAGAGCGGTGTATTCCGTGCGAATCAGGAAGTCCAGGAACGTGTCATGGACTCCAACGATATCGAACGGGAACGTGGTATCACGATTCTTTCCAAAAATACAGCTGTTTATTACAAAGATACCAAAATCAACATCATCGACACCCCAGGCCATGCGGACTTCGGCGGCGAGGTAGAACGTGTCCTGAAGATGGTAGACGGTGTTATCCTGGTGGTAGATGCGTTCGAGGGTGCTATGCCGCAGACCAAATTTGTTCTGAAAAAAGCGCTGGAACTGGATCTGCACGTGATCGTATGTATCAATAAGATCGACCGTCCGGAAGCCCGTCCGGATGAAGTTATTGACGAAGTTCTGGAACTTCTGATGGATCTGGATGCTTCCGACGAACAGTTAGACTGTCCGTTCCTGTATGCTTCCGCAAAAGCAGGCCACGCTGTTCTGGATCTGAACGATACACCGGAAAATATGGAACCTCTGTTTGAGACCATCTTAAAATACATCCCGGCTCCGGAAGGTGATCCGGATGCAGGTACCCAGGTTCTGATCAGTACCATCGACTACAATGAATATGTAGGTCGTATCGGTGTCGGTAAAGTAGACAACGGTAAGATCGCTGTCAACCAGGAAGTGATGCTGATGAACCATCACGATCCTTCCAAGAAGAAAAAAGTAAAGATCAGTAAACTGTATGAATTTGAAGGTCTGAATAAAATAGAAGTACAGGAAGCAGGCATCGGTTCTATCGTTGCTATTTCCGGTATCCCGGAGATTCACATCGGTGATACCCTGTGTGACGTGGAAAATCCGGAACCGATCCCGTTCCAGAAGATCTCCGAGCCGACCATCGCCATGCATTTTATGGTAAATGACAGCCCGCTGGCAGGTCAGGAAGGTAAATTTGTAACTTCCCGTCACTTAAGAGAACGTCTGATGCGTGAGCTGAACACCGATGTCAGCCTGCGCGTGGAAGATACCGATTCTCCGGACTGTTTCAAGGTATCCGGTCGTGGAGAACTGCATCTGTCTGTCCTGATCGAGAATATGCGCCGTGAGGGTTATGAATTTGCAGTAAGTAAAGCGGAAGTTCTTTATAAAGAGGACGAACGCGGAAAACTGTTAGAGCCTATGGAACTGGCTTACGTGGATGTTCCGGAAGAGTTCTCCGGTACAGTCATCCAGAAAATGAGCGAACGTAAAGGTTCCCTGCAGGGTATGAGTACCGGAAGCGACGGTTCCACCCGTCTGGAATTCGAGATTCCGGCCCGTGGTCTGATCGGTTTCCGTGGAGACTTCATGACTTCCACCAAAGGTACCGGTATCCTGAACACAAGTTTTGACGACTACGCTCCGTACAAAGGAGATATCCAGTACAGAAAACAGGGTTCCCTGATCGCTTTCGAAGCCGGGGAGTCCGTTACTTACGGTCTGTTTGCTGCTCAGGAACGTGGTACACTGTTTATCGGACCTGGTGAAAAAGTTTACGCCGGTATGGTTATCGGACAGAACGGTAAAGCTGAAGATATCGAACTGAACGTATGTAAGACCAAGCATCTGACCAACACCCGTTCTTCTTCCGCCGATGATGCTCTGAAGCTGACAACACCGAAGGTTCTGAGCCTTGAAGAAGCACTGGAATTCATCGATAACGACGAACTTCTGGAAATCACTCCTACCAGCCTGCGTATCCGTAAGAAAATTCTGGATTCCAGACTGAGAAAGAGAGCAAATCTGAAATAATCATAACTATAGATACCAAAAGCGGATGTATCTGTCAGACCGGCAGATACATCCGCTTTTTTCTTTCATTTATGACAATTTCAATCCCTTCACAATTATGAACCAAAATGCCCTGTCTCAAAACCGCCTCCCGTATTATCTGCTCGCTTCTTCCAGAATCAAATCCCAACGGAGTCCTTCTTCTATCTGCTGCTGAACCTCCACCTGACACTCAGCTACGGTTGTCTCCGGATCATATTGCAGCGTGTTCAGGATCTGCATGACCTGTTTTTCATTTTCTTTCCACCATACAATCTCACCACATTGATTGATGATATGGATATCGCTCTTTTCTCCCAGAAAAACAATCTCTTCCCACAGGCCAGACTCAAAACCGTCTCTGGATTCTTCCAGAGCTTTTTCTCCTGCCAGCCGGATCTTCTTTTCTTCCAACCCTGTCCCACATTCTTCACCTGGATAATCCTTTTCGTACTTCACCAGAACTTTATTTTCTTTATCTTCACCCCAATAAAAGCGGATTCCATACACAGTATCCTGTTTTTCTGTCTGAATCTCATATGTCCATTCCTCCGGCAGCTGCAATGTAAGTGTTCCATAAGGACCTTTCAGTGAAACCTCTGTTGCCGGTACAAATGTTCCTGATTTCTTTTGAATTATCCAGATGCCCGCTCCTGCCAGGATCACCACAGCTGCCAGAAAGAATCTCCACCGATACATGCTTTTCTTCATGCTTCCTTCCCCCTCTTTCTGCTCTTTTCCTGCCTACTTTTCCACCGTTTCTATCATTGCCTGTAACTCTTCCAAGCTGATTCCGGTTTGCAGACTGATAGAATACGAATATCCGTCTTTTTTCCAGATTGCCAGTTCGTACGCATCACTTTCACCCTTGCAGGTAATCTCTGTATCCCCCACGGTGATGGTAGTTGTTTGACTGTATGTGTTGTATACGCCACTGTTATCTTCATCCTCCCCCTGTGATTTTCTGAAATACACTTCCTGATCATCCCCGGTATAGCGAATCTCAGCCAGTGTGTCATCATAGGTAAAATACAGGGTTTCTTTCACAGTAAATGGTAGCTCTCCGATCTCTCTGACGGTAAATCCCACTGCATCAGAAAGTTCCTCCGCGGAGCCGTATTCTTTCATCGGATTTGCAATCTGTGCCCCGTCATCAACCATATCCGCAGTGGTCATATCCTCTTCCTCACTGACTGTTTTGTCCGGATGTAACGTATGAATTCCATAAGCTGCTCCCACGACCAGCGCGCAACAGGCTGCAACGGAGATGTATTTTGTCCATTTTTTCATGTTTTGTACCTTTGCCTTTCTTTCTCTTTCCGAGACATGGCACAGGATCTGTTCTTTCGTTTCCGGTGTCAGGTAGATATTTTCCATGATTTCATTATATAATTTACTCAAAATCATACTCCTCTCTCAGGACTTCACGCAGTTTCTCTCTTCCTCTCCGAAGGTCAGACCGCACGCTGCTCTCCTTTTTCCCCTAGGATCTCTGCAATTTGTGCCGTTGGAAATCCTTCATAATAATACAGATGAATCGCTTCCCGGTAACTTTCCGGAAGTCTCTTTACCGCATCCCACACAAAAGTCAGATCTTCCCGTTCCTGCGCGATCAGCTGATCCTCCAGCTGGTCTGCCTGACGGATCTTATTGTAAGCGATCTTATTTTTACTCAGATTCGCCGCCACCCGGAAGATCCACGCCTTTTCATGATTTTCACCGGCAAATACCGGACGGTGTTCCAGATAACGGATCAGAGTTTCCTGCAGGATATCCTCTGCATCACTCATATTATGTACATACGTATAGGCAAGCCGCAGCACTGCATTCCCATAAGTATCCATGATTCTTTCTGCCAGCACCTCCATCTTCTGTTTCCCGACAATTTTTACCGTTTTCCCAAGATCCGCTTCTTTTCGAAACATGGAGAATTTCTGAAGGATCTGTATTTTCTTCTTTTCCACGAACAGATACCATTCAGTGATCCTGTTCCTGATCCCACTCTCCATCATCCACGTTCCGCTACCCGGCAACGCTCTGGTCTGATAACCCATCGTTATTTCCCGCTCCTGTCTCTTTTTGTTTTCGTTTTCACTTTCTATACAGTTCAGCCTGCAAAAATGTTGCAACTTTTTTCAATTTTTTCTTTTATATAACTGGAAACAATGATTCCCTTATAACAACCGCTTCTGAATCGCCTGTATTTCTTCCAAATTCTCACCTGTCATATCTGCAATTTCTTCCGGATCTTTTCCCTTTCGTAACATATTTGTTATAATACTTGCTGCTTTTCGTTGTTCACCTTGCTCTGCTCCAATAGCAATTCCTTCTTTTCTTCCCACTTCTTTTAATTCCAGCATCTGTGAGTTATAGTCGCGAATTGCTTTCTCCCTCGCTTCGTATTCTAATCTCTTTTTTTCATCCGCGCTCATATGTTTTAACATTTCATACGCTTCGTCTATATAAGTGTCTTCTTTTGCCATTTTCTCGAACTCCTTTCTGCTCTTCGCTCCCAGGAAACGCATCCATCGGATAATTCCGGATTCATTCTGTTCTTTTTCCGGCAATTTTTTCAGTTCCAGCACATGGATCTCCAGCAGATCTGTATATTCTTCTCCCGTGTCTTTATCACAGAAAATAATCTTCCGATAGCATCTGTCATCATCCGGGAAATGAATAAAGTTTAAAATACCTACATGGATACATTTCTTCAGCTTCTCATAACTTTCTCCTGCTTTCAACTGATCCGTATACATTTTCCCCAGATAAAACAGTATTCTCTTCGTCCAGTAAGAAACTGCTGTCACCTGCATCTCAAAATCCATCTGCGACCCATTTTTCAAAACAACTTTTACATCCAGAATTCCATATTTATCATCCGGATATTCTGGATGTAAGATTGTCGGCAGTAAAATAGTTTCTTCGATCTCTTCCGGCTCTACTCCCAATAGTGCTGCGATCATTCCCTGCCGTACCTTTGCATTCTGCATCAGTTCCTTAAAGCAGAAATCTACGGTTGGAAGCATAATAAAATCTTCTCTGTTTTGCGTTTCCTGTGTCATTGTTTTTTTCTGTTCGTTCATCATGTCTCCTTTTCCTTCTTACAGAACAAAAAATACGGAGACTTTCTTTCTATAGTACCACACTTTACTCTCCCATCAAAGAGAACGCATTTTACTGACAACATAACTTTGCTTCAAAATTCCTAAAGAAAATGTCCATATTCTGTTCTATATTCATTTTTGTGTATGCATCGGATATTTTCTCAGGACTCTGAGTATTAGATATGTGATTCCGATATGTTAATTAGATATTTTTATCCGTCAGAAAATGCTTACGGATACTATAAATTTCTATCATTGTAACAGAGACTTCTATACTTTGCAAGATTTTATCCCTCTAAAAACCTTTATCTTTTCGTAACTGTTCAGTACCTTCATAGTTACGAGCCAAAATGCATAAAAAATCACCTTCGGTGATGGCATTTTGGCTTGTACGTCTCGGGATTTTGACATATTCATGTCAAAACACCTCGCGGGACAGTGGCTACTGAATAGTTACATCTTTTCATTTTAATATTTCAGCCAACCACCAGAAACGGATTCCGGAGGTATGGGGGATGCAGCCTTTTGCTGGTGCTTTTAGCAAATACGAAATCCAGCATTTACGGAGACTTAGGCGCGAAGCCTTTGCTGAGCGTCTTAGTCGCAGTTAATGCTTAGTTCGGATTTGCGTTACCAGCGGTTGCTTTCCCCATGCCTCCGGAATCCGTTTCGTCCCTCTTTGAAAGAAAAAACAGGTACTGCACATAAACTCATGTGCAATACCCGTCTCTTCCTCCGGTTCTTACATCCCGTTATCTATTACTTTTTATTTCTTTTTCTTCTCTTCAGCGCAAATCCGCCAGTTCCCAGAGAGGCAACAGCCAGTCCAAGCATCTCAAGGATGTTGGTAGGGTCGCCGGTCTTGGCTGTCTTGCTAGTGCTTGTGCTTCCTGAAGAAGTTGTTGTTTTATTGCCTGTACCAGAAGTGGTTATGTTGTTCTTAGATGCTGCAGGTGTTGCCGTTGGTGTGGTGGTCGGGGTTGGTGTCGGTGTGGTTCCGTCCGCTTTCACCAGAGCTTCCATAGCTTTGTTCAGTGAAGCTGCTGCATTATCTACACTTGTCTGGTCTTTCTTAGCTTCCAGGGCACTCTTTGCATTCTTCAGTGCTACCTGCAGAACTTTCCAGCTGTCTGCTGTGTAATCTGCTTCTTTCAGTGCTTCTGCACTCTGGATCGCTTTTTCCAGAGAAGCTGTGTTGATTTCCTTCGCAGGATCTTCTTTTGCAGCTTTCTTATAAACAAAGCTCAAATCTTTGTATCCGGTTGCTGTTACTACGATTTCAAAGCTGTCACCCTCTGCAAATGGTGCTGCATCTGTGATCAGCGTTCCGTCATCATTAAACAGTTCTACTGCATTACGTCCGCTTACTGCATAAGGTTTTCCATTAACAGATACGGAGGTAATATTCTTGATGTAATCTGCAAATTCTGCGTCAGTAGCGCCTGCTGCTTTTGTCAGACCAGGTTTTTCACTGTTTTCGTTATATGCTGCCGGCATTGTTTCCGCATATACTTCAAATCCAAAACTGATCGGTGCATATTTTCCACTCTTATCAGTAATAGTCAGTGTGTATGCTCCTTTTTTCACATCTTTCAGGATCAGTTTTTCGCCTTTTACGATGGCAGTAGCACCCTCTACCGTGTACTCTGCGTCAAATCCTTCCGGAAGAGTCAGACCGGAAATAGTAGTTGCCACACTTGTTTCTCCGTCTTTCAGTTCCGCATCTGCTACAGCAACTGCGCTGGTATCGAATTTTACAGGTACATACAGACCTTTTTCGCCGCCTACCGGGATCTCATAGATACCGTTAGCTGTGTAATAAGTCACTTTATCGATATGCTGTCCCATCATTGCTTTGTAATGTTCAGATGATGTCGGGCAGTTATGTACTGCTGTGGTAAATCCGGTAGCCCATGCCAGTTCGGAAACTCTCCAGATATTTTCCAGATGACGCATACCGTAATCGCTGCCTTCTTTTGTGCTTACAATAACACCGTAGATAGCTGTTCCTGACGGAATGGTATCGGTCAGTCCATCCAGATCCAGCTGATAGTCACCATATTTGGACTCGGTCATCAGTTCCGCTGTCACACCTTCAGTGATAGTTGTAGCGGTTCCCTGTGTTGCTCCGAAAGAGAATGTTCCATCTTCATTTACTGTCAGCTCTTTGTAGTAAGATGGTTTCTCACTCAGTGTATAATAGGAATAGCTTGCGCTCTCAAACAGGGCATCTTTTCCTGTATAATCTGTTGTGCTTTCCTGTCCTCTGTTGGTAACTGTGATACTTACTTTGGAATCATCGGTAATCTGTGTGTATTTGCTCAGATCCGTACCTGCCGGAACTTTTACCGGGAAAGTTACACCGGTGATCTCATCACCGCTTGCATCCACATGGTAAGATCCGCCTGCCAGAGAACCGGTTCTTACTTTGTTCTTGGTTGCAGAGGTAAATGCATCTACTTTAACATCGTTATTTACATCTGCTTTGTAGAACTGATCGTATGGGATGTTCATCAGAACATATGTTTCTTTCTGTGCTTTTACCAGGGCTTCGATCGCTGCGTTCAGATGATGCGTTGCTTCATCTACTGTTGCCTGAGTCTTCGGGTCTTTCAGCTCATCTTTTGCTTCCTGCAGTTCTGCCTGCATCGCTGCCCAGCTGTCTGCGGTGTAATCGCTCTCGGTCAGGGCTTCTGCAGCTTCGATCGCTTTCTTTAATTCGTCAGTGCTTATTTCTTCTTCACTGTCTTTTACGATATTTGCATCCGTTGCCTGGAACTGATAGGTTACATCTTTATAACCCAGCGCTGCAATCGTGATCGTCCAGTAGCCGGTTCCATCGGTTCCTTCCGGCAATGTGCATCTCAGGGATTTGGTCAGAGCCAGCTGAATTCCCTTTGTTTTATGCATCCAGTTGTCTGCTGCAAATTTTGTTCCATAGGTAGCCTTCACATTGCTGTAAGTGCTGTCATTGCCATAGTACGTCCAGGTTACCGCCTGCATATTGGCTCCAAGATCTCCATAGTTACCTGTCAGATCCACCCGAAGGAATTCTCCGTAAGAGCCTTTGGCATCTTTCACTGTTAAACCTGCTTCCGTTGCATCCGGAGCAGTCTTCAGTGTCTGTCCTTCGATACCGGAATCGCTTCCTGCCTGACGGGCGGAAAAACTGAAATTTCCTTTTTCGTCTTTGGTAACTGTCTTCAGTCCGTTGGTGGCTTCTGTCACGTTTGCCTTTACGCTGTAGGCCGCCAGTTTGTTTTCTCCGTATCCTCCGACCAGTTCCCCGCCGTTTTCCACTACGTTGTATTTCTGGCAGAATGCTTCATAGTCTGCACTTGCCACTTTCACCGGCACATACTTCAGTCCTGTTACTTCATAGTCTTTCAGCTTTGTAATAGTTCCGTCTGTATCTGTGATTTCTCCTCTATTAAATTTGATCACATTCCCATTCGTCAGGGTAATTTCTTTTCCATCTGATGACCAGTGGGATACTTCATAAGTTTTTCCGTTCTCTGCTTCAATGATCGCTACACACTGGAAACTTCCTCTGTGCAGTCCATGGCTTGCTGTTGCTCTTGTTACAGCATCGAACGCTCCTTTGTCTGCTTCGTTTCTTGTATCCAGTTCACTGGAAGAGCTGGAATCTCCGGCTGCCTGTACCCCTTCTGCGGCCCAGTACTCTGCCCAGGTCATCGCCGCATAGACATATTTGTATTCTTCCTGTGCATTCTTTGTATACGTAAATTTCACTTCCGGATAACCGGTGGAAGTAACTGCGATTTCAAAAGTATCACCCTCAGCAAATGGTGTTGCATCTGTTTTCAGAGATCCGTCTTCGTTGATCACTTTCACAGCTCCACGTCCGCTTGCCGCATACGATTTTCCATTGACAGATACAGAGGTAATGTTTTTGATATAATCTGCAAATTCTTCGTCGCTTGCATCTGCATTTTTTGTTATAGCCGGATTCTCATTATCGTTATTGTAAGATGCCGGTGCGCTGTCAGCAGACAGGATAAAGGTTGTTGTCATCTCCGCATAATTGTTGTTTTTGTCAGACACTGTCAGCGTATATTTCCCTTTTTTTGCATTTTTAAATACGATTTTTCCGTTTTCCACACTGAAATCCAGTCTATCAATCTTGTATTCCGGCGAAAAATCTGTCGGAAGATTAGACACTGTAATTTCTGCCTCCCCTGCAGATACTTTCGCATCTGCTACCTTTACCGTCTGACCTGCTTTTTTCGGTACATACAGGTTATCTACCGGGATCTCATAAATTCCCTGAGAAGTATAATATGTCACCTTATTGATATGCTGACCCATCATATTTACATAATGTGCAGAAGATGTGGGACAATTATGTACTGCTGAAGTAAATCCGGTACACCATGCAAGTTCTGTCACTCTCCAGATATTCTCCAGATGACGCATACCGTAATCGTTTCCTTCTTTTGTACTTATAATGACGCCGTAAACCTGTGTACCACTCTGGAAAATGGTATTCTCCAGTCCATCCAGATTCAGCTGATAATCACCATAAGAGGTTTGTGTAGTAAGTTCCGGTGTTACTCCGGATACTTTCTGTGCTGTTCCCTGTGTTTTTCCGAAAGAAAGACTTCCGTCAGCATTCAAGGTTACTTCTTTGTAATATTTCGGTGTTTCGCTTAGTGTATAGTAGGAATAGCTTGCACTTTCAAACAGAGCATCTTTTCCTGTGTATGTGGCTGTACTTGTCTGACCTCTGTTTGTAACCGTAATATCTACAGAAGATTCGTCTGTTATTTTTTTATACTTACTCAGATCAACACCTTCGCCGACTTTTACAGGGAAAGTCACACCTGTGATTTCATTACCGGTATTATCAACGTGATAAGAACCGCCTGCCAGACCGGCTGTACGAACTTTATTTTTCGTTGCAGAGGTAAATGCATCTACTTTTACACTGTTATTTACGTCTGCTGCATAGAACTGATCATACGGAATGTTCATCAGGACGTACGTTCCGGTTGTAACGTCCGGTGTCTCCGGTTCTGACGGTTTTTTTGCCAGAGCTTCAACTGCTTCATCCAATGCTGTCTTAGCTGCGTCAACTGCTTCCTGGGATTCTTTTGCTTCCAGAGCTGCTTTTGCTGCGGTAAGTTTCTCGGTCAGAGTTGCCCAGGATGCTTCTGTGTAATCTGCCTGATTCTTTCCTTCTGCTGTTGTGATCGAAGCCTGGAGAGCAGCAGTGTTTACTTCAACCGGAGTCGGATCCTGTTTTTCAGATGCTGACTGCATAGCTTCAAGAGCTGCCTGTTTTACTGCAGCAGAGGTACGGGTTGCACCACTTACTGCATTGATTTCATTCACGGATGCTTCCGTAGCTGGTTTTCCCTTCAGATTCTGAATTTCAGTATTCAGTTTTTTTACATATTTCCTGTTCCCAGCTTCTATATCTCCATCTGCTTCTACGGCAGCTTCTGTAATAATCCCTTCTGCAGATGTAATGCTGACTTTCACATTATATTCGCTCCAGATATCCTCATTCTCATCATCTTCCGACGTTCTGGATACATGTGCTGTTTTACTGTACGTTCCATCTGCTGCCACCTGATCCCCGGTCACTGCAAATGCTGTTACCGGGCAAAGTTCCACTGCCATTGCTGCGGCTACCGCCATGGCCATTGCTTTGGTCCTGACTCTTTTGTTGTTCATAAACTCCTCCTTCTTTTACCATAAAATTTTATAGTAGCTTATTATGTAACTATTCAGTAGCCAATGGGGAGGTACTGAACAGTTACCTTATTATCAAGTTAGTCACTATTTCTACTATTAGTTGATAATATTTATCATTAGTTATGGCTAACCTATAATCAAAAAAAATAGACGTTATCTCTTTTCTCAGGAATGTACCTGACAGCTGCCTCTCTCTCATGGGCTTTTATCAAGAGAGAAGTACCTGTCAGATACATTCCTTTTCGTTTATTTGTAACTGTTCAGCACCTTCTCGGTAGCTACCGAATAGTTACATTTATTTGTTCTTTCTTTCCGCTCCCGCGCCCTGACTGACTGCCGGGAGGATTTTACGGCTCACCACGCCGATCAGAATACCTGTGACCGTTCCCGCGATCATCAGCACCGGCAGGTAATAGATCAGCTTCGTATTTTCCAGCACACACATCGCAACCACGATCTGTCCGATGTTATGGGACACACCTCCGGCAATGCTTATGCCGATCATGGAAAATCCTTTGATCCGCTTCAATAGCAGCATCACCAGAAAACTTAAAATGCCACCTGCCAGACTGTACAGGATCGACATGCCGTTTCCGAACATAAATCCCACCAGAAGCACCCGAAGTATCACTACCAGCAGCACTTCCATCGGTGCTAGAATATACAGCCCGGTGACCGTCACCAGATTGGCAACTCCTAATTTAATTCCCGGTACTCCAAGGTTGATGGGAATCAGGCTTTCCACATAACTGAAGATCATCGCCAATGCCACAAGCATCGCACCGCTCGATACTCTCCGGCTGATGCTGGCCAGACTGCGTTCCCTGCATCCATTTTTCTGCTGTTCCTGTTTTTTCATCTTCTCGTTTCCTTTCGGAGTATGTTGCTCGTAACTCTTCCACGACTTCACAGTTACCTTCTGAATCATTACGATTTCTCATCTTTCTTTCACTTCGCAATCGTATCCGGCACCAGCTCATCATCTGCCGCCTTACTGTCCGTATCATTCTGACGGATCACTTCCACCACCAGTTTATGGGGCAGACATACGATGGTCTGTTTCTGACCGCTGATCCTGCCCTGCTCCTTGCAGTAGCCGTCCGGGCAGTCTGCTTCTTCCATATATGCCTGTCCGTCCTCGATGCGGATCACATTGTGAAATTCTCCTTCAGTAACTTCGATCGTCTGGTCTTTTTCCAGCGGATAAGTTCCATAGATTTCCCCGTTCACGGTAATCTGTACCTGATCCCCCTTCGTCTCTCCGGTTACATGCATCACCAGAAGCATTACCAGAGCCACCAGCACGATCCCTCCTGCCAGCAGGATATCTCTTTTTTTCATATCTGCTCCTTATCTGTCATTTTTGAAAAGCGCAGATCTTACAGTCCCAGCCACAGACAGATCCCAAGCAGGATCAGTGCACGCAGAATCGTAAACCAGAACTCATTTCCTTTGAGCTTTCGGATTCCGCAGTGAATGTGCTTCTGTGGACAGATATCGATACACTTCTGACACTGGAAGCAAGCACCGCTGACAGCCCAGTCACCATCCGACGGAAGGCCGATCTGAGACGGGCAGGTCTTCGTACATGCTTTACATCCTTTTCTGCAGTTTTCTCTCGTTCTGTGAAGGGCGAAAAAAGGCAGCACCGGAAGCAGAGAAAATACTGCTCCCATAGGGCAGAAGAACCTGCAAAAGAATCTTTCCTGTACACACATGCCAGCCATCAGAAGAATCAGGACTACAAGACCGATCCCATAGCCTCCCAGACGGAAGTTTCCTGCATGGATCATGGAAAATACATCCCACGGGCTGGTTCCCTGCGCTTTTCCATATACTCCAGAATAACACAGAAGGACAATCAGCAACAGTACCAAATATTTCATATAACCTAAAATCCCGACTGCCTTTTCCGGAATCTTCACCGGTTTCTTTTTCCATTTTTTGCATACTTTTGTATACAGCGCATGCAGTGCGTCTCCAAACGCGCCAAACGCGCAGACAAATCCACAGAAGAATCTGCCAAATACCATAGTGTAGAGACAAATCACCAGAAGCACCGTCACAAACGATGTCATAGCAATCTTCTCACCTGCTCCTATCTGGGTAAAAATGTATTTTACCCCCGCAAATGCTGCGGTATAGACAGATGGAATAAATATAAAATAAAGAAGCTGAATCAATACCCGCAGCCAGGTATGTATTTTTTTTCTTTCTTTCGCTGTTAGATTATGTATATCCATAATTGCTGTCTTAATCCTCCTGGTTTGCTGCTTCTTCCAGTGCCTGTGCCACCGCTTCTTTGATACCGGTGGAACTGAAGGTTGCACCGCTGATCGTATCTACATCTGCACTCTGTGCTTCAAGGATTGACGGAATAATATCCTCTGCCATAGAAAGATATGCACCATCTTCTTTTTCTGCCGATGTGATATTGATTTCAGAAATCATTCCATTCTCAACAATCACTTCCACATCCACCGGTCCGCCAAATCCCTGTGCTTCTCCGGTATAAGTTCCGTCTGTGTAAGCACCGTCTGTGGTTGTGCCTTCCTTTGCTGCATCGACTGACTGTTCCTGTTCCAGTTCCGCCTGCTGCTCTCTGAGCTGTTCTTCTGCCTGTTCTCTTTTGTCGAGTACCGTGTTATATCCGTTCAGGCAGACAACGACAGCCACCACACTGATCGCTCTGGTCAAAAATTCTCCCATTGTCTGTTCTCTTTTCTTTCTTGTTTCTTACTGCCTCTTTGCGTTATTTAATGCCTGCTGGCATGCATCGATAATTGCCTGGGATGTACAGGTCGCTCTGGATACCGTATCGATGCCATCCAGATTACCTTTTTCCGTAATCTGTTTTACCACACCCGTCTTGCTTGATGTTCCGTTGACCGCTTTATTAATGTAGCTGTCGTTACCGGATCCTCCGTCTCCATACACATTATCAATTTTTATAATCTTATCATCCTGAATCGTCACCTGTGCAAACAGATTATATGCTTCAAAATCCATATCTGCATCCGGCAGACAAAGTACAGTTACCGGATATACACCATCTATATAAGTACTTTCCGGTGGGAGATCCGGTTCCGGATCGTCATTTGTTCCATCCGAAATCTGCAATTCTGTGACTGCCTGATTTAACTGCGCTGCCGCCTCATCAAGCTGCGTCTGTTCTGTCGCGTTTTTCAGTACCTTTCTGGCATCCTTCAGACGAACCTTTACTACTGCCCAGCTTGCAGAAGTATAGTCACTGCCATTCAGTTCGTTGACCGCATCGATTGCTTTTTCCACTTCTTCGGTATTCAGCTGTACTACATTGTTATCATCATCGGTGTCTGTATCTCCGTTGGTGACACGTTTCGCTTCTTCCAGCGCATTCTTTACCGCCTGGATCAGTCCCTTGGAACTATAAGTAGCACCGGATACGGTATCTACCTCTGTACTCTGTTTTTTCATCATCTGTGTCACCACATCCATGGCACGACCGAAGAAAGCATCGTCATCCTCTTCTCCGATAACCAGAACTGCCTTCAGTGTCTTTTCCCGGATCACGATGGCGACCGTAATATCGCCGTTATATCCTTCTGCGGTTCCGTAGTAGACGCCCTCGTTATACGGGAGTGTTCCTGTAACCGCTGTTGTACTATTTTCTGTATTTTCTTTATTTTCCGTGTCTGTTCCGTCAGAACCGGAGTTGCCTCCTTTTTCCGCAGATGCAGTCTCTGTCACTGCTGCCTGGCTCAGTGCATTCCGCACCGCCTTAATGATTCCGTTGGAACTGAAGGTTGCACCGGATACCGTATCAATACCATTAGTACTCTGTGCACCCAGGATCTGATTGATCACCCCGGAAGCCTTCTGGATATATTCACTTCCATCATTGGTTTCCACGATCTGAATATTACTGATCTTTCCACCGCTGATCACAACTTCTACTTTCAGGTTTCCAGCAAATCCTGTTCCGGTTCCATAATAGGTTCCATCTTTATATGCTGCCGGTTCCTGTACGCTTCCTACTGTCTCCGGTGTTGACTGGCTCTGGCTTGCGGAAGTTCCCTCCTGTGAAGAACCCGTCGTACCACTGTCTTTTTCTCCAGTCAATGCATTTTTTACCGCACTGATAATTCCTTTGGAACTATAGGTTGCACCGGATACCGTATCTACCTTTGTACTCTGCTTTTTAATAATCTGATCAATCAGACCTTTCGCCCGTCCGAAAAACGGTTCATCATCAGAAGCGCTCAAAATCTCGATGGATGTGATCTGTTTGTCTTTGATCGTAACCGCTACTGTGATATTTCCCCGATATCCGGTTCCACTCCCCTGATACACACCATCTTCCAGATCAAAGGAACCCTTTGCCTGTTCCTCTTCTTCTGCCGCTTCATCCTCTTTTGTTTCTTCTTCCGTGCTGGTCTTTACCACCGGTACTTCATCCTCCTGCTCCTGTGTATCCTCCACAGACGCTTTCGTCTCGTAAACCGGCACTTTATATCCATATAAAGATCCTGCCACACATGCCGCCACAACCGCAGCGGAAACAACCGGGGCAAATGGTTTGCATTTTTCCAGCATTTCTCTGATGTCCATCTGCTTTCTCTCCTTTGTTTTCGAGTATTTTTATGTACTGACTTTGTAACTGTTCAGCGGCTTCCCGGTGGCGAGCCAAAATGCATCTAAACGTCTTCTGTGATCACATTTGTACTTGTATGTTTAGGGATTTTCGCATAACTTTTATTTATGAATCACTGTTACATCCATATCCGTAGTCAGACTGTCGGCGATTCCTTCTGTCACATACAGCTTTCCATCTGCAGTTTCCATGATCGTCTCAAATTTCTCACTGTTTTCCTTCCAGAACTGTGCCGCTTTCTCTTCTCCCATGATAAATAAAGAAGTGGAAAGCCCATCTGCCAGAGTTCCGTCATCGCTGACGATCGTTACAGAGATCAGCCCGCTGTCTGCCGGATATCCGGTTGCCGGGTCAATGATATGATGGTAAGTCACACCGTCTTCCTCAAAATAACGTTCGTAACCACCGGATGTGATCACCGCCTGATTTTCAATCTCCAGAATACCGAGATAATCTTCCGTATCATCCGGACTCTGGATCGCTACTTTCCATTTGCTGCCATCTGTTTTACATCCCAGTGCCTGTACGTTTCCACCAAGGTTTACAAGCCCGCTTGTCACACCGCAGTCCTGATAGATCTGCATAATCTGAGCAGAGGTATATCCCTTTGCGATCCCACCCAGATCGATCTCCATGCCATCCCGGTCAAAAGAGATTTTTCTTGTGTCTTTGTCGTAATTCACTTTGGACACATCGGCAAGGATCAGCTTTTCTTTCAGTGTCGCATCATCCGGCACATGATACTCCTGCGTCGGAAATCCCCATGCCTGCATCACCGGGTAAATCGCAATATCAAAGGCTCCTTCTGTCTTGTCATACAACTCCAGCGCCCGTTCCACCAGATATCCGCCATCTTCAGAAAGTGTTGCCTCTCCTTTCTGATTCAGCTGATAGATCTCACTGTTCTCATCTCCGGTGGAGAGAAGGGCATCAAGAGCTTCCACTCTCTCTGCCGCCTTGTCAACTGCCTCCTGAGCATGCTCCCCATATGCGGTCAGTGTCATATAGGTGTCCATAGCAAAGAGATCCCGGGACACTTCTGCATCCTGACTCTCGTCGTCACTCGATGCTTCCGTTCCCGAACTCTCTGTTTTCTCTGTATCCTGCCCTGTGCCCTGTCCAGATACCTGGGCAAGGGTTTCCTGATTCGTTGTATTATTCGCCTCTTCCTTCGTTGTCTTACCACATCCGCTGATCACAAACGCAGGGATCAGACAGACGATCAATGCCTTTTTAAAGTTCATTCGCCAACCTATTGTTAGTCCTTTCTAATTTTTGATAGTATATACTTAGTTGCTTTTCTCTGTCAACTATAATTTTCTTATTGTACATATTTTCTCATATTTTTCTCTAATGTCGAGAAATTTTTTATCTTTTTCATGTAATTGTTCAGTTTCTTCCTCTTCACAGTTCTTTCCTTACCAGATTTTTACCCAGATGCATTACTTCTGTATCTATTACTGTTCTCGACCTTCTCAGTAACACGCTCTAGAGCGTGTTTGAAAAATAAAAATTGCACAAAACGCATGTTTCATTTCCCTTTTTCATGATAAAATAAAGAAAAAGGGGTGTTCACTATGTTGAGACG
>OLQK01000612.1_pt1 | contig 34506 bp, 33 predicted proteins | sample 1672501 | NCBI WGS metagenome assembly OLQK01 (sample SAMEA3136693, study PRJEB25190) | human gut metagenome | biome: human gut; feature: human-associated habitat; material: faeces | place: Austria | collected 2013
AGTCTTACGCTCTGCGTGAATCCCCAGTTCTTCCAGACAGGCAATTAAATCCTTCACGCTCATGGGATGGGTCTTATCCGTTTTTTCGTAAAAAATTTCCATAAGGTATAAAATTTTCAGTTTCTGCTGAAAAGATCTGGGCATAATCTTTACTCCTATTTATCCGTCAATATTGCCACGACTCCAGAATATAATACCATAAAAGCCAATAACAGAGCAATAATATCAGCTCCATGAAAATCATAATTGAATATCATGGCCCCACCAATCATAATTTCCAAGGTAATAAAAAGTCCCAATATCATAGCCGTACTTCCTGAACATTTCTTTCGGCCGTGATTCTCTCTGTATTCTTCTATATATCCCTGTGCCAGTGCTGCCTTTCCTGTATGTATATTTCTCTCTGAATTCCACATAATATCGTCCTCCATTTCATACTTTTACACTTACATGTTCTTTATCTTGTTCTTTTATCGAACATATTTTCCGAACATGTTTTCTTTCATGTATCTAGTATAACTTATTTTGAGTACGATAAAACGGTACAAACAATATTTTTTTCGAATATTTGTTCGTTTTTTCAGTAAAAAAATAACCAGGAACACGCTCCGATGCTCCCGGTTTCAAAACATGAAAAAAAATTTCCGCAAAATATATTACTGTTTATAGAAAATTTCTTTTTCAACAGACTTTAAGCATATTTCATACTTTCCACACCACAATCACATAAATCCTGCAAATACTGACGCAGTAATAACTGTAAGAAGTCCTGCCACCGCAATGGCAAGACTGCTCATAGCACCTTCCACAGGTCCCATTTCCATGGCTTTGGAGGTACCAATGGCATGGGCAGAAGTTCCAAGTGCAAGCCCCTTTGCAATAGGCTCCTCAATTTTCGCAACCTTGCATACGCCCTCTGCGATCACATTTCCCAGTACTCCGGTAATAATGATAACGGCAACTGTAATTGTGACCAGACCACCAAGCTCTTCTGAAACACCCATTCCAATAGCAGTAGTAATAGACTTTGGAAGCAGGGTAACATATTCCGCATGAGAAAGTCCGAATAGTTTTGCAAAAATGAAAACGCTTACCATACTTGCCAGAACTCCTGAAACAATTCCGATAATAACTGCCTTCAGATTTTTGCGGAGCAAAGTAAGCTGTCTGTAAAGTGGCACTGCAAGACATACTGTTGCCGGGGTAAGCAGATAACTGATATATTTTCCACCGGCATTGTAGGTTTTATAGTCCACCTGCAAAAGCTGAAGCACACCCATTACACACAAAATTGCAATTAATAGTGGATTAAATAGTGCCATTTTAAATTTTTTCTTAAGTAAAAGACCGATCTCATATCCGATCAGGCTTAATGCAGCCCCGAAAAACAGGGAATTTTCGATAAAAGACATCATTTCTTCTCTTTCCTCCTGTCTTTTCGGATTACAAACTGGGTACTGCGCCCTGTGACAACCATGACAATTACAGTTGTCAGTGCCGTAATAATTGCCACCGACATCCAGATAGGCTGCAGATCTCCCCATGCCTCCAGAAGACCAACACCTGCAGGCACAAACATCACTGGCATAATCTCAACCAGAAAATCTGCTGCATCTTCTACCTGTTCCAGTTTCAAAATACCACTGGTCAGGGTTCCCAGCATCAGAACAAGTCCATACACACTTGCCGGTACTGGAAGGGGCAGCAAAATATGCAAGCCCTCGCCCAACGCTGATATCAGCAGAATAATACAAAATTGCCTAAGATACTTCAATTTCCGTCATCCTCCCCGTTGTCTCCACTAAGAAATCCGTTTGCAATTTCCAGATATGGCTGTAATTCCTCCAAAGTAGCTCTTCCATTCCGTTTCATTTTCGTGATACCCGGATATGTGGCTGGTATGGATCTGGTCATGATTCCGTCACCATAAATTTTTACCATATCTCCGTTTTCCAAAGTATCTCCGGAAATAAGTTTATCATTTCTGTTATAAATTCCCTCTTTTGGAATGTCTGCCTTGAAGACTGTTTTTTTATCCATATCAACGAATACCATTTCTTTCAGTACATCCCCGGCTTCTACATAGATAGCACGAATGGCTTCTTTCTCCAGGCGTGCCTCTTCTAGTTTATCTTTTTCAGCCTGTTTGGCAACAAGATTCCAGAAAGATCCACCCACTACGCCAAAAATCACTAAAAGAATGATAATTCCTACAATGAATTTCACATCGATTTCTTTTTTCTCCACTGCAAATCCTCATTTCTTTCATGGCTTTTTCTTCTGACCCATTATACCTTATACAGCAAAAAATGCAATGCTCGCTTTTTACAATTTTTAATTCTTAAAAAACAATTTTTTCTACAGATATATTTTCATTTTCTACAGTCATAACCGCCATGGTTACAGCACCGCCGAACCTGCTTCTTCCACAGCTTCCCGGATTCAGCCACAGCCTTCCGTCAATTTTTTCACATGCATATTTGTGGCTGTGTCCATAAATGACCACCTGGGTATCACCTAATTCCCAGGCAACATCCTTTTTATCATGTACCATAAAAAATTTTATATTTCCGATAGTAAAATTTAAACTTCTTCTTAAATTCTGTGCCCAGTAACCATCATTATTTCCGCGTACCACATAAATAAAGCCAAGGAGGCGCAGTTCGTCCAGAATTTCCGGCGTATCCACATCTCCTGCATGTAGAATATAATCACATTTTTTCAGAATCTCTGTAACTTCTGATCGTAAAAGTCCATGTGTATCTGAAATAATTCCTATTTTTATAGTTTGCTTTTTCTCCATAACTGATTCCTTCTATAAGATGTACGTTACAATTTGCGGAAAGTAAGAATGATTTTTCAACCATGCTCTACAGCGTATTAAATATCTTCAAGAAACCTTATTTTACCATACTCTCCGTCAAACCCAGGCTCTCTCATGACCTTACCGTCGCGCAGATTTTTTATTCCCTGCGCCACTCTGAAATCACCCGCTTTTTCAATGTCTTCCATTGGAATTTCTCTTAATATTTCAAATTCATTTCCCAGCTTTTGAAGCATTTTTTCATATTCTCCAGTAACTGTTTTGGTATTTACGGACTTTCCTACACAGACTGAAATCACTTCTGGAAGAGGAACTATACTCTCGAAATGTCTGGCATTTTTTCCTGAAAAACCAGCCTTTCGGTCTGCCAGTTCCATAATTCTATGATCTACACCCATAGTCAGTTTTTTCCCACACACAGGACATTTTCCATTGTACTTCTTGGCCTCTTCCGGGCTTAAACAAACATGGCATTTCCGATGTCCATCGTAGTGATATTTCCCCTCTTCTGGAAAAAATTCCAGTGTTCCTTCCAGCCCTTTTCCATATTGAATAGCTTCATAAAGTCCTCTGTACGATACTTCAATATCCAGAAGATTTGCCTCTCTTCCCAGCTTGGAAGGAGAATGTGCATCAGAATTTGAAATAAGATTCAGTCTATCCAGAGCTGATAAACGCCAGTTCATAGGTGGATCTGAAGATAATCCTGTCTCTACAGCATGAACATATGGAGTCAGATCTTCAAAACATTCTTCCATAGTGTCAAAACCTGAAGCTGCCCCAAATAATCCAAAATGCGGCGTCCAGATATGTGCCGGAACCAACATTCCAGAAGGACATATCTCCAGCATAATTTCCAGTAAGTCATGACAATCCAGCCCGAGAATTGGCCTTCCATCAGAATGAATGTTTCCAATCTGTTCCAGCTTTCCTGCTATTTTATCTGCTGCCTCAAGCCCTGGCAAAAGCAGTACATTGTGCACTTTCCGGCATTTTCCATTTTTCTTGTAAATAGAACTGATTTCTCCGGTTATCACAAATCGTGGAGCCATTTGAGGAAGTGTTTTCGCTTCTTCCAGTACATATTCTTCCCTTAAACGATAGAATCCATCTTCTGCCGGAACCAGTTTTTCTTTTAATTCTTCACGCCACGCAGGATGAGTGAAATCACCTGTTCCAATCAGTGAAATTCCTTTTTTTCGTGCCCATAAATCCAGATATTCCGGTGTTCCAAGCTTGCTTGTAGCCATCGAATGACGGGAATGAATGTGCAGATCTGCTATTAATTTCAATTATTTTTACTCCAGTTCTTTATAATTTTCAGTGTTTCTTTTTATACCAGTTTATAATCCATTTTCCTGCATCTGTCAGATTTCTGGAAGTCCATTTACCGATACTGTTACAGTCTGGTTTGATAAAAGAAGAACTCTCACTTTTATTAGAAAGATTCCAGGCAACATAGCTTATTTTGTTTTTGTCCAGAAAACGAAGCCATTCTTTTGCCTCTTCCTTATCCAGATTTCCATTTCCAGAAGCATCACAAATACTGAATTCTGACACAAATAAAGGAAGTCCCTTATCCAAAGCTGACTGTGCTTTATCGCGCAACCATTGCTTGTGGGTTGCAGCATAAAAATGTAGTGTATACATTACATTTTTCCTGTATTTTTTACTTATTGGAGACAGAGCAGCCTGTTCTACATCCTGGGACCAATTGGGTGTTCCTACCAGAATCACTGCTTTTTTATCATAGATACGGATACCTTTTATTATTTTTTCCGCATATTTTTTTATGGTATTCCAGTCCGTTCCTCCATTTGGCTCATTGCAGATTTCATAAATTACATTGGTATTGTTTTTATATTTTTTTGCCATTTTTTTGAAAAATCTTAAAGCCTGCGCCTGGTTTTGTTCCGGATTCCTATCGCTTAATATATGCCAGTCTATAATCACATACATTCCTGCTTTTGTGGCATATTTTACCCCGTTATCAATACAATTTTCCAGTTTTTTCTGATTCTCTTTATCACCTGTACAATAGCCGTTATATTCTGCTGTATACATGGCAAGCCGCACAGTATTGACTTTCCAGTTCTTTTTCATAAAGGTAAATGCACTCTGATTTACATACTCTGGGAACCAGGATAAACCGTGAGTACTTATACCACGCAGCTGAACTGTTTTTCCTTTACTGTTCACAAGTTTTGTTCCTTTTACCTGCAGTCTTGGCAACTTTGAAGCGGCTGATACCGGTACACAACATACCAAAATGAGAAACAATATCAGACATAAACCTGCTTTTTTTCTTTGATCTTTTTTCATACAAGCCCCTTCCTTTCTGAAAAATATATAAGTCTCCATTACTCTTGTATCACTCTTCTCAAACCATCTCCATAAGTTTCCAGCCATTCTCTTTCAGCCACTTTTTCTGTTCTCTGTAGTCTGGAAGAACAGCTTCTACTTCCTTCCAGAACGCCTGGGAATGGTTCATTTCTTTCCGATGGCACAGCTCATGTACTACTACATAATCCAGTACCGGTGCAGGTGCAAGAATCAGCAGCCAGTTAAAATTCATATTTCCGTTTGCACTGCAGCTCCCCCACCTGGTCTTCTGCTGACGCAGGGTAATTCTTCCATAAGTAACCCCTGTTTTTTCTGCAAAAAAGGCGACCCTTTCTGGAAATACCTTACATGCTTTTTGCTGTAGCTGTCTTTTTTCTTCTTCTGGGATCTGTTCTACACACTCTTTTTGCTGATTTCTTTTTTGGATTTTTTCCAGATTTTTCAGAATCCATCCCTGCTTTTCTTCCACAAATTTGCGGATTTTTGTCTCTGATAAACGAAGAGGAGCCCTGACCAGAATTTGCCCATCTGCTTTAATTTCAAGGCTCATGGTTTTTCTCCTGCTTCGAATGACCCGGTAGGAAATTTCATCACTTAGCATAAAATTTTCTCCATATAATCATTCATTTGCTGTTCCAGGATCTCCATCTTTACTTTTGTGTCTTCATCCTTATAATCCAGCCTTCGTATTATTCTGGTAATATAATTTTCTTCTTTCATGATCTGCCAGGTTTCTTTAAAATTCAGGTCATAATATTGTGCCACGTAAGATGCCCAGTAATCCACTGATGTAACACGGTCTGGTGATAAAACAGCCTCTTTTTTCACACAGGATTCCCATACCTTCGGAGATATTTTACCCTCTCCTGCCCGTTCTTTAGACACACCGATCATTGCTTCTACCGAAGCATCCAGCTTCACCCTGCAATTGTCAAGTTTATCTGCATCCCGGATCATTTTTGCATGAAAAAGAGTTCTTTCATCCTGAATTCCCTCCAGTTTAAAATCGCTGTGTTTTGCTATTGCAGTATGAATAATATCATCATATTTTCTCTCCGGTAAAAATCGCCGGATCATAGGATCTGGTCCATCAAAAAGCAACTGTGCCCCAAAAGCAGCATGATCCATAGTATCCGGAGAAAAGCTGTCATACAGCCGCAGCTGCTCAAACCTTCCAATATCATGAAGCAATGCAATCAGCTCTGCAAGCTGCTGGTCCTCTTCATTTAAGCTCATTCTATGTCCGATTTCACGGGCACTTTTTACTACTCCATAGGTATGGATAATCTTTAATTTTATCTTTTCATCTTCTCTGTCATATTCATTCAGATACTCTTCAAAAATGGCTTTTGCCTGTTTAAAATCTATATTCATAATACTCTCCTTTGCATGATGTTCCCAAGTTATTCTTATTATAAACCAGCTTTATTTCATTTCCAATAGTCCCTGTATAATTTCCCGCAAAATGGGTGCCTGCAGATTGCGGTATCCTGCGCCACTTGCATCACCTTCCCCTATAACGTATAATACAAATCAACAGAAAATTTTAAATGATCTTACAAAAGGAGGCCGTCATGGCAGAAAAAACAACCGGATTTTCACCATCACCAAACGTAGATGAAACCATGAAGGAACTGGAAACTCACGGTTCTTTTGAGCTGCCAGTTGAAACATATACTGATAATTGTGAGATTTTCCGCTCTCTTTATAACCACTGGCACAAAGAAATGGAAATCATATGCATTGATCAGGGAAATGGCCTTGCCAGGCTGAACCGGGAAACTCTTCGCCTGAAAGAAGGCGATCTTCTTATCGTAAACAGCGGTGTTCTTCATGGCATTAAATCAGATTCCCGGCATATTTTATATTACAGAAGTGTTGTATTCGACCTTAGTTTTCTTGCTGGTCCGGCAGGCGATCTTTGCCAGGAAAAAGTAATTTCTATGCTTATGGAAAATCGAGCAGAATTTACTCATCTGATTACACCAGCCAATAAAAATTACCAGAATATATTTTATCTTTTCTGTCAGATTCATCAATGTCACAGGGACAAGCCCCCCTTCTATTATATGAAATTAAAAGGACTTTTTTATGGACTATTTTACGAAATGCTGGCGGGAAATTACATTATTACTACTGATGCAGAACAGAACAGGAATCTTTTATCTATAAAAAAAGTGCTGGATTATATCAGTGCCCATTACCGTGAACCACTTTCCGTAAAAGAATTATCTTCCCTGTCTAATTACAGCGAATTTTATTTTATGAAGCTTTTTAAACAATATACTGGAAAAACAGCAGCCGCCTATCTGAACGATTACAGGCTTGAGAAAGCAAAATCGCTTCTTCTGCATACAGATGCCTCCGTAACTGATATTGCATTGGATGTGGGATTTAACAATACCAGTTATTTTATAAAAAAGTTTCAGGAAGCCAACCAGTTATCTCCTCATAAATTTCGCAAAAAAATGTCATAACAGAACAGTTTTGTTGTATTTTTCTTTTATCTGCATATGCTAATATAACACCATCAAATACAGATTCACCTGCTTTTGAAAGGAGAAAACTATGGAAGCTTTAAAAACTATGATTCAGGACATGTTTCACAAAGACTGTGCAGCATGTACAGACCAGGAAGTATACGAAGCACTTCTCACATATACAAAGAAACAGTTAGCAGCAAAAGGATACCATGATGGAAAGAAAAAAATCTATTACATTTCCGCAGAATTCCTTATTGGAAAGCTTCTTTCCAACAATCTGATTAACCTTGGAATCTATGATGAAGTTGCAGAATTTTTGAAAGAAAACGGAAAATCTCTTGCAGAAATTGAATCAGTAGAGCCAGAACCATCTCTTGGAAACGGCGGACTTGGACGTCTTGCTGCATGTTTTCTTGACTCCATTGCAACCCTTGGACTTCCTGGCGAAGGTATCGGACTTAACTATCATCTTGGACTTTTCAAACAGGTTTTTGAGGACAACCTTCAGCACGAAATTCCTAATCCATGGATCACTCCTGATTCCTGGCTTAGTGCTACAGATGTAACCTATATGGTTCCTTTCAGAGGTTTTTCCCTGAAATCAACTATGTACAATATTGATGTTGCAGGTTATGAAAATAAAGCAATCCGCCTTCGTCTTTTTGATATTGATCTGGCTGATGAAAGTATGGTTCACGATGGAATTACTTTCAATAAAAAAGATATCCTGCACAACTTAACACTGTTCCTTTATCCGGATGACAGTGACGAAGATGGACGTAAGCTTCGTGTTTATCAGCAGTATTTTATGGTCAGCAATGCTGCACAGCTTATTCTGGATGAGGCAGTTTCCAAGGGAAGCAATCTTCACGATCTGGCAGATTATGCAGTTGTTCAGATCAACGATACTCATCCAAGTATGATTATTCCAGAGTTTATCCGTCTTCTTGGAGAGCGTGGAATTGACTTCGATGAAGCTGCTGATATTGTTTCCCATGTATGTGCATACACAAACCACACTATTCTTGCAGAGGCCCTTGAGAAATGGCCAATTCACTATCTGGAAGACATTGTTCCACAGCTTGTTCCTATTATCCGTAAACTGGATGAGAAGGTAAAAGCGAAATATCCAGCTGAAAATCTTGCTATTATTGACAGCAATAATCTGGTTCATATGGCACATATGGATATTCATTACGGATTCTCCATTAATGGTGTTGCAGCCCTGCATACAGAAATTCTGAAGAATTCCGAGCTTCACCAGTTTTATAAAATTTATCCTGAAAAATTCAATAATAAGACCAATGGTATTACCTTCCGCAGATGGCTTATGTATTGCAACCAGCCTCTTACCAAATATATTTCTTCCCTTATTGGCGATGGTTACAAGAAAAATGCTGATGAACTGAAGAAGCTTCTTGCTTACAAGGATGACAAGAAGGTTCTTGATCAGCTTCTTAAAATTAAGGCTGATGCAAAGAAAATCTGCAAAGATTTTGTTCTTGAAAACACAGGGATTGAAATTGATGAAAACAGCGTTTTTGATATCCAGATCAAGAGACTTCATGAGTACAAACGCCAGCAGTTAAATGCCCTGTATATTATTTACAAATATCTGGAAATTAAGGGTGGAAAGAAGCCTGAAAGACCAATTACTTTTATCTTTGGTGCAAAAGCAGCTCCTGCATATTACATTGCAAAAGATATCATCCATCTGCTTCTGACTTTGGAAACTCTGATCAAAAATGATCCAGATGTAGCTCCTTATATGAAGCTTGTTATGGTAGAAAACTACAACGTAAGTGCTGCAGAAAAGCTGATTCCTGCCTGCGATATTTCCGAGCAGATTTCACTTGCATCCAAAGAAGCAAGTGGTACAGGAAACATGAAATTTATGCTCAATGGTGCTGTTACTCTTGGTACCATGGACGGGGCAAATGTTGAAATCAGTGATCTGGTAGGAAAAGATAATATCTATATCTTTGGTGAATCCAGCGATGAAATCATCAAGCATTATGAGAAGATGGATTACAACTCCCGTGCCATTTATGAGGGCGATCCTGATATTAAAAAATATGTTGATTTCATTGTCAGCGAGCCTATGTTAAAGCTTGGAAAAGAAGATCATCTTAGAAACTTCTATAATGAGCTTCTGAACAAAGACTGGTTTATGACTTTACTGGATCTGAAAGACTATATCAAAGTAAAAGATCAGGTATTTGCAGATTATGAAGATCGTAACAGCTGGGCTAAAAAGATGCTTGTAAATATTGGAGAAGCCGGATTCTTCTCTTCTGACAGAACAATTGCACAGTATAACAAAGATATCTGGCATTTAAACTAAAGTAAAAAGTTCTCTTAAAAATATGCAATAAATTTGTAAAAAATAAAATTTGCCCGGACAGGGAATTCGCAGTAAGATGCGTTTTCCATCCGGGCAAATTAATTTTTATTCAAAAATCATCTAATTTTTCCCTTTATTCTTCAATAATTTAAACACAAAATAAAGCTTTGCCAACTTGCAAAATCGGCTTTTTCCATTTACAATAATTAAGATAAAAATAACTTTGTAAGATTTAAACTATAAATAAGCAAATACAGAAAAATAGTTTATAAAATATATTCAGCAAAGAAGAAAGGAATTATATGACAAAAGAAGAACTTGCCATTGAAGTAATAGACCGTTTAAAAAAAGAATATCCTCTTGCGGACTGTACTCTGGATTATGATGAGGCATGGAAACTGCTGGTAAGTGTTCGCCTGGCAGCACAGTGTACAGATGCAAGAGTAAACGTTGTTGTTCAGAATTTATATGCAAAATTTCCAGACGTTGCAGCCCTTGCAGCTGCCACTCCAGAGGAGATTGAAGCAATTGTAAAACCCTGTGGACTTGGAAAAAGCAAGGCACGCGATATCAGTGCCTGCATGAAAATCCTACATGAAAAATACCAGGATAAAGTTCCCTGTGATTTTGATGCCCTGCTGGCACTTCCAGGCGTTGGGCGAAAGAGCGCCAACCTGATCATGGGAGATGTATTTGGAAAACCAGCAATTGTTACTGACACTCATTGCATCCGCCTGACCAACAGAATCGGTCTGGTGGAGAATACCAAAGACCCGAAAAAAGTAGAAATGGCACTGTGGAAAATCATCCCTCCCGAAGAAGGAAATGATTTCTGCCACAGGCTGGTAAACCATGGCCGTGAGGTCTGTACTGCAAGAACCAAACCTTACTGTGACAGATGCTGTCTTGCCGATATATGCGAAAAAAACGGAGTTAATAATTCGTAATTTTCTTCAGACAAAACATAAACATTTTTTCAAAAGTCATACTTACAAATATAATCACAATGGTCCATGTAAAAAGATCCGGTGTTTCCAAATATACCTTTGCCTTATATAATTTTTCACCAATGGAACCAGTTGGAATTCCGATTACTTCAGCCGCAATTCCTGCTTTCCAGCATAGTCCAAGACCAAGACGACATGCCGTTGCCGCATAAGGCATAACCTGGGAAAGATAAACAAATTTTATCTTTTTCCCAAGACCTGCACCAAAAGAATCTGCCATTTCCAGAAGCTGTTTATCCGTCTGTCTGATGCCTTCCAGAAGGTTTGTATAAACTACTGGAAAAACCATTAAAAAAGAGATAAATACAGATAAATTTTTGGACGGAATCCAGATCAGACACAAAATAATAAAAGAAGCAACCGGTGTAGCTTTTATTACAGCAATAAGAGGATCTATCAGTATTTCCACAGCAAAAAATCCATATGAAAGTGCTGCGAGAACAGTTCCAAGAAGCAATGCAAGGGTAAATCCGAGAATAATTCTTCCAAAACTGAAAACGATAGATTTCCAGAAATCAGCCATTGTAATCAATTCTACAAGTCTTTTTATAACAGAAACAGGAGATGCCAAAAGTATCTCCTGCTTCAGCCACATACTTGCCAGCTGCCATACCAATACCCATATGGCAGCTGCCAGTATTTTATAAAATAACCCATGTTTTTTTAACTGATTTCTTAACTGATTTCTTTTTAAATATGTTTTTTTGACCCGTCTAGCGTTTGTAATAGAAGTCCTCATCTGGTAACTGGCCTCCGATAATTTCCGGATTCTGTTCATTCAAAGTATTCAGATAACCGGAAAGAATGGTCTGCATTTCGTCTCCTTCCATAAATACAATGCTGCACTGTGGAAGTGCTTTTTTGGCAACCTCTTCCGGAATAATATCATGATCTCCAATGATCTTAGCAGCTGCATCTGTATCAGAATTTACAAATTCCACAGAGTTTTTATATGCATCCATAAAAGCGTCTACATCTGCTTCATGCTCTTTCAGATAATCATTTCTTGCAATCACAACACCTGTTACCAGCTTGCTTCCGTCTGTCACAGATGACTCCCACAGATCGTTTAAATCCAGGGCGACACGAAGATTTTCGTTCTTCATAAGTGCTGTTGTTACAAATGGCTGTGGAAGAAGTCCTACTGCTGTCTGATCCTGTGCCAGTGCAGCTACAACCTCCGCATGCTCTGATTTATACTCTACAGTCACATCTTTTTCCGGATCCAGTCCATTTGCTTCCAAAACGGAATTCAGTGCATATTCAGGGGTGGCTCCCTTTCCACTTGCATAAATGGTTTTGCTTTTTAAGTCCTCCACAGACTGAATGGAATCACCGTTTTCTACAAGATAAAGAACACCAAGAGTATTTACTGCCAGAACACTGATATTTTTATCTGTTTTCTGATATAAAACAGATGATAAATTCGCAGGAACTGCTGCAATGTCTACCTGTCCCTGAACGATCATTGGAACGATTTCATCCGGTGCTGCCACAATTGAAAATTCATATTCTTCATCATCAAGAAGCTGCGCCATTCCCATTGCTGTAGGTCCTTTTAACGCTCCGATTTTCATCACAGAAGTATCTGATAAGTCTTCAGAATCACCTCCTGCGGCATCGGTTGTCTCGGCATTTGTAGCTTCAGCCTCTTCGTTTCCTGCCTTTGCATATGCAAGATTTATGCTTCCAATTGTTCCTGTTAATACTCCTGCACCAAGTAATACAGACATAAACCATGATACTGTTTTTCTCTTCATAATAAGGCTTCCTTTCCCAACATGAATACTCTTATCGTGGCAGCTCGCAGTCCTTTATTTTTTGTTCCGGGTAGCTGCATTTGTCAGTTCATAATAGAAAATATACTGCTGCATAACGCCTCGCATACCCTTGTATCTACGGTTTGGAAATCCTCTTTTGTAATGTGCATCAAGCGCCTGGCGGATATGAGTATCTACTGGAAAAGCATGGTATTTCGTGCCATCAGAAGTTATTTTTTCCTCACCATAACGGGAACAGATATTCTCTATACAACGTCGTATTCTTACAATATTATTCTGCTGGGAAATTAAAAATGAAATGAGCATTTCCCACAAATCCTGATTCAGAATACGAATTCCACTGCCTGACTGCGCCGCTGCAGTCAGATATTTATCTCTGGGATTTATTGCGGAAATATAGGTATCATAATCATTGTCCAAGTCAAAATAGGAGATCCAGAAAAAGAGGAAATCTTCTTCCGGGCAGTCAAAAGTAATCACCTTGTCCTGCTGATATAATTCTGCGTATTTATCAGAAGCAAGAACTGCAAAATGGCCATCTTCTAATTTTTTCATGCGAAAACACTGACCCGAATCGCAGATCTGCTTCAGATCAAAATGATCAAGTTCTACAGATATCATGACTTATACTGCCTGAAGAAAAGAGTAAGCTGATCCAGTGCTTTGGCTAATATAAAGACCTCTTTTTCATCCAGCACATCCAGCACTGCATCCGTCATTTTTCGATGAAATTCAGCATGATGATGATATGCTTTTCTTCCTTTCACAGTAAGATGGATAAATACCACCCGACGGTCCTGTTCGCTTCTCTCTCTTGTGGCATAGCCTTTTTTTACCAGACTGTTCATTGAAGTAGTCAGGGAACCTACTGTAATATTCAGCTTGGCAGCAATGTCTGACATCTTGTTTCCGCCAAGCCCAACTGCCTCAATTATATGCATATCATTATTGGTAATATCTTTGTATTCCTCTGTAATGATTGCCTGCTCTTCCAGTTCCATGATTTCATTAAACAGATGCACCAGTACATCATTAATAACTTCCCTGTTCTCCACTCTTTTCTCTCCTAAAATGCCGCTGTTATATTTAAAACAGCTCTCTTCTTTTTGAAAATAACCTGTATTTTTCGTAAAGTTCCCAAGCAAATATTTACGGTAAGTATATCACAATCTGGTATATTTTTCTACAATTTTACAAATTTCTAAAACGGTTATAGCGTTTATTCTGCAAATTTTCCAATTTCATAGAACAATAAGTATTTAAAAATCCCCCGATTTCTTTTTTCAGTATTTCCATTGTATCTGCCATATTTTCTCTTGTAAGGGGCTCTTTTTCCTGGATTACACGCTCAATAATTCCAAGCTCTTTCAAGTCTGCTGCTGTAAGTTTCATCACCTGTGCAGCTTCCTTTGCCTTTGCGCTGTCTTTCCAAAGAATCGATGCAAATCCTTCCGGAGAAAGAATCGAATAAATGGAATTTTCCATCATCCAGACCTCGTCACCAACGGCAAGAGCCAATGCCCCGCCACTTCCCCCTTCCCCAATTACAATGGAAAGTACCGGCACTTTCAGCCCTGATAATTCAAACAGATTCCTGGCGATTGCTTCTCCCTGCCCCCGTTCCTCTGCTTCAATTCCACAAAATGCACCTGGCGTATCTACAAGACAGATTACAGGCCTTTTAAACTTTTCTGCCTGCTTCATAAGACGAAGAGATTTGCGGTATCCTTCTGGAGAAACCATACCGAAATTACAGGCTATGTTTTCCTTTGTTCCGTTTCCTTTTTCCTGGGCAATGACTGTTACCGGCTTTCCATTAAAGTAAGCAATACCGCCGATCAGTGCAGGATCATCACCAAATAAACGGTCACCATGGAGCTCTGTAAAACCATCAAACAGCCATGGAATGTAGTCTGTTCCAGTGGGCCTGTTTTTGTCCCTGGCAAGGAGAACATGCTCCCAGGCAGATCTCTTCTGTGATAATTCATGTTTATTTTTTTTATCTTCTGTCAAACTTCCTTGTAAGTCTGTATTTTTCTCCAGCAATTTAATGTCTTCACAATGCATTTTCAAAATCTGTGCCAGTGTTTCTTTCATTTCATTTCGTGGCACAATACGGTCTATAAAGCCATGCTGAAGAAGAAATTCTGACTTCTGGAAACCTTTTGGAAGCTTCTGGCGAATTGTCTGCTCAATAACTCTTGGTCCTGCAAAACCAATCAGTGCGCCAGGCTCTGCCAGAATAATATCCCCAAGCATAGCAAAGCTTGCAGTCACTCCGCCTGTGGTAGGATTGGTAAGAACACTTATATAGAGAAGGCCTGCATCACTATGTCTTTTCAGAGCTGCAGAAGTCTTGGCCATCTGCATTAAAGATACAATTCCTTCCTGCATTCTGGCACCACCGGAGCAGGCAAAGAGTACTACCGGAAGGCGTTTTTCGGTGGCTTTTTCTACCATTCTTGTAATTTTTTCACCTACATTTTCTCCCATACTTGCCATGAGAAAACGGCTGTCACATACACCAAGTGCTACACATATTCCTCCAATTTTTGCTTTTCCAGTAACTATAGCTTCATCCAGTCCGGTCTTTTCCTGAAGTTTTTTTACCTTATCTTCGTATCCCTTATAGCACAGTGGATTGTTTGCTGGCATTGACTCATTCCACTCTTCAAAGGAGCCTTCATCTGCAAGCATTTCAATTCTGCGCCTTGCATGAACACGAAAATAATTCCCACAATGAGGACAAATATAACTGTTCTTTTTTACCTCATCTACAAAAACAGCAGCTTTACATGCATTACATTTTTTCAGCATTCCATCTGGCACTTCGGGTTTTGAAATCTTTCCCATACTGCTTTTTGTTCCTGCAGATGAGTTTGTAATTGTACGCTTAAAGGTATATTTAAGCTTCATTTACCTTCACTCCTCCAATTTCATGACTTTCCAGAAAGCCAATGTCAAATGCACCGTTCTGATAGTCCGGATCATTCATGATTTCAAACTGATAATCCACGTTTGTATCAACGCCTTCAATGATCACTTCTCCAAGAGCACTTTTCATTTTCGCAATTGCTTCCTGCCTGTCATTGCCATGTACGATCAGTTTTGCCAGCATGGAATCATAGTACGGTGGAATCTGATAGCCATTATAAATTCCTGTATCTACACGGATTCCCTGCCCTCCTGGAAGATGCAGATCTGTAATTGTTCCAGGAGACGGACGAAAGTTTTTCCATGGATTTTCTGCATTGATCCGACATTCAATTGCATGTCCCTGTATCTTAATATCTTTCTGTGAAAATCCCAAAGCTTCCCTCGATGCAATCTTTAATTGTTCCTTTACAAGATCAAGTCCGGTAACCCATTCTGTCACGGGATGTTCCACCTGAATACGGGTATTCATTTCCATAAAGTAGAATTTTCCGGTCTTTTCCAGAAGAAATTCAATGGTTCCTGCGTTTACATAATGTGCTGCTTTTGCCGCTTTTACAGCTGCCTTTCCCATCTGTTTCCGCAGTTTATCAGATACTGCTACAGAGGGAGATTCCTCCACCATTTTCTGATGATTCCGCTGAATAGAACAGTCACGTTCACCAAGATGAACCACATTTCCAAAGCTGTCTGCAAGAATCTGAAATTCAATATGCCTTGGATTTTCCACAAAATGTTCAATATACATGGTTCCATCACCAAATGCAATCTTTGCTTCTTTTTGTGCGGTAAGAAAAGCTAATTCAAATTCTTCTGGTGAAAAAGCTGTTCTCATCCCTTTTCCACCGCCTCCAAGAGCAGCCTTTATAATAACCGGATAACCAATTTGTGCTGCTTTTTCGGCTCCTGTTTTTGCATCAAAAATAGCCTCTTTTGTACCTGGAATAACAGGTACACCAGCTGCAATCATAGTATTTCTTGCAACCTGTTTGTTTCCTAAATTCTGAATCACCTGGGATGGTGGACCTACAAAAGTTATGTTACATTGCTCACAAATACTGGCAAATCTGGCATTCTCAGATAAGAAACCAAATCCCGGATGTATGGCATCTGCACCGGATATTATAGCTGCGCTGATAATACTTTCCATATTCAAATAACTTTTTACCGAAGCACCTGGCCCAATACAGATTGCTTCATCGGCAAGCTGTGTATGCAGGCTGTCTTTGTCTGCTTCTGAATAAACTGCAACAGCTTCAATTCCCATTTCCCGGCATGCCCGGATAATCCTTACCGCAATCTCACCGCGGTTGGCAATTAACAGTTTTCTGATCATATTTTCTGTACTATCCCACCATAAAAGTAAGCTCTGCTTTTACTACAGTTTTCCCATCAACAGTAGCAATTGCCTCTCCTACTCCCATAGGGCCTTTCTGTTTGATGATTTTCATTTCCAGTTTCATCTTGTCACCAGGCTGTACTTTTCCTTTAAAACGGCACTTGTCTATTCCTCCAAAATATGCAATTTTTCCTTTATTTTCCGGCTTGGAAAGAATGGCAACTGCCCCTGTCTGTGCCAGTGCTTCTACGATCAGAACGCCTGGCATTACCGGTTCCTGGGGAAAATGTCCCTTAAAAAAATCTTCTCGAAATGTTACACATTTATATCCAACCGCAAACTCTCCCGGTTCATAATCTTCAATGTAATCAACCAATAGAAACGGATGACGATGTGGAAGAATTTCCTCAATCTGTTTTACATTTAAATGATTCATAGTTACTCCCATTCTATGCTCTCTAAAATTTCAATTTGCGAAATTTTTTCTATAATAATACAGCAATACTAAGCAGCTGCCATATTAATTTATCTTAATTTTTGTTGTACCGGATGTGTCAGCGGATAGAAAATAATGGTTGTCCATATTCTACTTGCTGCCCGTTTTCTACATATATTTCAACAACTTCTCCATCAAAATCACTTTCAATTTCATTCATCAGTTTCATAGCCTCTACAATGGCAAGAACCTGTCCTTTTTTTACTTTATCTCCTGCTTTTACAAATGCCGGAGCATCCTCTGAAGGGGCAGCATAAAAGGTTCCAACAAGAGGAGATTTTACAATATTTCCAGTTAATTTTGATGATTCAACCGGCTCTGTTTCTACTGATAATTGTTCTATTTCATCAGCCGGCATGGTACTATTTGATATTATCTGTGGAACTTTCTGCATCATATTCGGGCTTGTCTGTCCTGTCATTTCAGGCAAAATTACAGGCGCAAGTTTATTATTTAAAGTAAGTTTCAGATCCTCGCTTTCATAACAAAATCCTTCCAGACGGGAAGCTGATACATGATCGATCAGCTGTAAAATCTGTTCAAATTCCATGACATTTTCTCCCTTTTTCTAAATCACGTTTATAAAATTTTCAAACAGGCTCTAATATTTTTTCAATAAAAGCACTGCATTATGGCCGCCAAATCCCAGGGAATTGGTCATGGCAAAATTTATTTTCTGACATACCGGGGCTTCAATACAGTAATTCAAATCCAGTTCCTCTTCGGGTTCTTTTGTACCTACTGTCTGATGAATAAATCCTTCCTCAATAGACTTTACACAGACAATAAATTCTACTCCTCCGGCAGCTCCCAGAAGATGTCCGATCATAGACTTTGTAGAGTTTATTTTCACCTTTTTTGCAGCTTTTCCAAAGGCTGATTTGATTGCTCTTGTCTCAAAGAGATCATTATGATGGGTTCCTGTTCCATGGGCATTAATATAATCAATTTCCTCAGGCTGTACACCGGCTTCTTTCATAGCGTCAGTCATTGCACGGGCTGCTCCGCTTCCATCCTCAATGGGTGATGTAATGTGATAGGCGTCCGCAGTAGCACCATATCCCACTACCTCTGCATAGATTTTTGCGTTTCTTGCTTTTGCATGTTCCAACTCCTCCAGAACTACTACACCTGCACCCTCTCCTATGACAAATCCTCCTCTTTCTTTATCAAAAGGAATAGAAGCACGGCAGGGATCCTGGCTTGTGCTAAGTGCTGTAAGGTTGGTAAAACCAGCAACACTGACCGGCGTAATTGCCCCTTCTGTACCTCCTGCAAACATAACTTCTGCATCTCCATACTGGATCGCACGATAAGCGTCTCCGATGCAATGAGTTCCTGATGCACAGGCAGTTACCACATTGGTACACTTACCTCTGGCACCTGTAGCAATTGAAACATTTCCTGCTGCCATATTGCTGATCATCTTTGGAACAAAAAGAGGATCTACCTTTGCAGGACCCTTTTCAACCAGCCTTTTTGTGGCAGTTTCCATAGTCTGAAGGCTTCCAATTCCAGATCCTACGATTACTCCCACACGGAAAGGATCCTCGTTTTCCATATTGATTTCCGCATCAGTCATAGCCTCCTTTGCGGCAGCTACTGCATACTGTGAAAAAAGCTCCATTCTTCTTGCAGATTTAAAATCCATGTGCTCTTTTGCATTAAAATCTTTTACTTCTGCTGCAAGTTTTACCTTGAATTCTGTGGTATCAAACTTTGTGATTTCACTGATTCCCACCTTCCCGGCTTTTACATTTTTCCAGAAGGTTTCTACATCATTTCCTATGGGAGTCACCGCACCAAGTCCGGTTACTACTACCCGTCTTTTACTCATAACATTCCTCCGTCAACACACAAAACCTGTCCTGTAATATACCTGGCTTCCGAAGATGCAAAAAAGGCAACTGCTTTTGCCACATCTGCCGGATCTCCAAAAGCTCCCATGGGAATATTTTTTAAAGTTTCTTCTTTTACCTTATCAGAAAGCACATCTGTCATATCCGTTCTGATAAAGCCAGGAGCAACAGCATTTACTGTGATTCCCCGTGATGCAAGCTCTTTTGCTGCGGTCTTTGTAAGCCCGATAATCCCGGCTTTTGATGCCGCATAGTTGGCCTGACCGGGATTTCCTCCGATGCCAACAACAGATGCCATATTTACAATTCGTCCACTGCGCTGTTTCAACATCTGGCGTGCAACATGCCGAATACAGTTAAAAGTTCCCTTAAGATTCGTGTCTACTACTTTATCAAAATCTGCCTCACTCATCCCTAACAGAAGCCCGTCTTTTGTAACTCCGGCATTGTTTACTAAGATATCAATCTGTCCGTATGTTTTGATAACTTTTTTGATAAATTCCCCACATGCATCAAAATCTGCCACATTGCACTGGAATGTTTCAGCCATTTTGCCCCCGGCTTCTATTTCTTCTTTTACTGCTTTTGCTTTTTCTTCTGAACCATTATAATTTATGATTACAAGTGCTCCCTGACTGGCAAGTTCAAGGGCAATTGCTCTTCCAATTCCGCGGGAAGCACCTGTTACTACTGCAATTTTTTTTTCTGTATTCATATGCTTGTTTTTGCTCCTGCTTACTATTTCTGCTACTTATTTCATTATCTGCTCTAAATCTTCTGTTGTCTGAATATTATATGTCGTTACCTCTGGTGCAATCTTTTTCATAAACCCAGTCAGAGTCTTACCTGGCCCGATTTCCACAAAGGTATCTACGCCTTCTGCAATCATTTTTTCCACACTCTGCTGCCATTTTACAGAAGAAGAAATCTGTCTTGCAAGAAGCTCTTCTGTTTCTTTGATATCTGTTACGTATTCAGCAGTTACATTGGTTACATATGGAATTTTTAAAGGACTAAATTCTACTTTTTCCAATTCTTTTTTCAGTTTTTTCCCTGCATCCTGAAGCAGTGAAGAATGAAATGGACCACTTACCACAAGAGGTAAAACTCTTCTTGCGCCAGCCTCTTTCAGCTTTAAAGAAGCCTCTTCTACAGCTATTTTTGGACCTGTAATTACGATCTGGCCGGGACAGTTATAATTGGCAATTTCTGCTTTTGTACCGGAAATTACTGCTTCAATTACCTGTGCATCCATACCAAGAACTGCAGCCATAGAACCCTGACCAGCCGGAACTGCCTGTTCCATAAGGATCCCTCTTTTTCTTACAGTTGTAATGGCATCTTTCACACTCATACCGCCTGAAACGGAGATTGCACAGTATTCTCCAAGGCTTAAGCCTGCAGTTACATCTGGATGAATTCCATACTCTTCTACTACTTTTTCCATCGCAAGACAGGTAGTAACCAACGCAGCCTGAGTATATTCTGTAAGGTTAAGTCTGTCATTTTTTTCAAAACAAAGTGCTTTCATATCAAGAGAAAGCCACTGGCTTGCCTGATCAAAAATCTCTCGGGCAGAAGGATATTTTTCATAAAAGTCCTGTCCCATACCAGCTTTTTGAGCACCTTGTCCAGGAAAAATAAATGCAATCTTACTCATAAATTCCGGTTCCTTTCAGTAATGTATCGGTCTCTTTTACAAGCTTTTGGATCAGCTCGCTGCAGCTTAACTGCTCTTTTACCAGTCCTGCACTTTGTCCTGCCATGACGCTTCCCATCTTTACATCTCCGTCAACAACAGCACGGCGAAGACTGCCTAAAGTCATTTGTTCCAGTTCCTCAAAAGGAACTCCTTCTGCTTCTTTTTTCAGATATTCCTTTGTCATCTGATTACGGAGAGCACGTACTGGATGACCGGTAGAACGACCGGTTACTTTTGTATCAATATCCTTTGCTTTCAGTATCATATCTTTGTAATTCTGATGTGCCCAGCACTCATTGGTTGCCACAAAATGTGTTCCCATCTGAACAGCTTTCGCCCCTAACATAAAGGCTGCTGCAATCCCTCTTCCATCTGCAATTCCACCGGCTGCAATAACTGGAATATTTACGGCATCCACAATTTGAGGTACCAGAACCATGGTAGTTGTCTCCCCTATATGCCCGCCGGATTCACAGCCTTCTGCAACAACTGCATCGGCACCACAGCGTTCCATTCTCTTTGCATGCGCCACAGAAGCAATAACAGGAATAATCTTTACCCCCGCCTCTTTCCACATTTTCATGTACTTTTCCGGGTTTCCTGCACCAGTTGTAACAACGGGAACTTTTTCCTCTACAATAACCTGTGCAATCTCATCTGCATATGGACTCATAAGCATAATATTTACACCAAATGGTTTGTCTGTAAGCTTTTTTACTTTCTGAACCTGCTGACGTACCCATTCAGCCGGAGCACTGGCAGCTCCGATAAGTCCCAGTCCGCCTGCTTCTGAAACTGCTGCTGCAAGATGGTGTTCTGCTACCCAGGCCATACCGCCCTGAATGATGGGATATTCAATTCCAAGTAGTTCTGTAACTTCTGTTTTCATAAAAATCTCCAATCTTTTTTGACTGTCAAATGCTCTTTTACACAAACTTTAGCGATTCTGCAGGTAATTTTCCACATCGCCAATGGTTCTGATATTCTCAAGATCTTCTGTAGGAATCTCCACCTCAAACTCCTCTTCCAGTGCCATTACCATTTCAAAAAGATCCAGGGAATCAGCACCAAGATCTTCTTTAAAAGATGTTTCAGAGGTCATTTCATTTACATCTGCTCCTAATGAATCTGCTGCGATTTCTTTGATTTTTTCTAACATTTTATTGTTCTCCTTTTTCTTTAACTTGTATGATTTCTGCGGTTATTTTACCAGTTCAGCAAACTGGCACCGTAAGTAAGTCCCCCTCCAAATCCGGAAAAAACGAGCCAGTCACCTGTGTTTAATCTTCCTTTTTTGTTCCATTCATCCAGAAGAATGGGGATACTTGCAGAGGAAGTATTTCCTAGCATTTCTATGTTCATCGGAAACTTTTCCAAAGGTTCTTTCAAATGTTTTGCAACAGAAGAAACAATTCTCTGGTTGGCCTGATGAAGCATATAATAGCGAATATCTTCTTTATTTTTTCCAGATTTTTTCATCACTTCCTGAATCACTTCCGGAACTTTTGAAACAGCAAATTTGAATACTTCTTTGCCATCCATCCGCATATAGGTAGAAGAAAAATCTGGTTTTTTTGTTGCGTATTCCGGTTGATTTCTGCTGTCACAGGTGAGGGCTTTTCCTCCATTTCCAATGGAGTGTGTAGCCTGAATATATGTGGCAGACTCTTCTGCTTCCAGTACTACAGCACCTGCGCCATCTCCAAATAACACACATGTACTTCGGTCCTGCCAGTTTGTAAGATGGGAAAGTGCTTCTGCACCGATCACCAGCGCAGTACGGTAAATTTGCTGTCCCAGATATGCCTGCGCTGTATTTAATGCCACCAAAAAGCCAGTACAGGCACTGTTTAAATCAAAACAAGTGGCATTATCTGCACCGATTATTTCCTGTACCTGACAGGCTGTACACGGCATTATTTTTTCTGCTGACATGGTAGAAACCAGTATCAGATCAATTTCATCCGGCTGCATCTTTGCTGCTTCAAGTGCAGCCTGGGCTGCTTTGGATGCCATCTGGGAAACGGTTTCAGCCTTTGTTGCAATATGTCTTTGACCAATTCCGGTTCGTCCACGGATCCACTCATCACTTGTATCCATCATGTGGGATAATTTATCGTTATCCCACACCTGAACCGGCCTGTAGGAACCGGTTCCCTTTATTTTTCCAAACATAATACCCTCCAGGTATATTCTTTTTGTGGTATTGTATTTTCAACCATTTATTTTTGTTTTAAAATAGTTTGATTATCAAAGTATACCACAAAATATCTATTTGTCAACAGAATTTAATTGGGTTTCGTACATATTTTTTATTGTGAAAAGAAAATGGAGATTAATTTTCTTTTTTTACAGTACAAAAAAACAGCTTTGTTCTATGTATTTCCACTTTTTTTACGAGAAACACATAGTAACATAGCTGTTCGTTTGTTAAATTTCTAAAAGATATTTCAGACAAAATATTCGTTAAAACTTATAAGAAATTTTATCTGTCCAGACCGTATTTGAAAAAGGCTTTATGCAAAGTATACCGCAAAGTAGAGCACACAAATTGCAGAAATAATTTTTTCAAACAGGCTTTAATGTACTTCTACGGGCTATTGCTTTACTGAACTACTTCCTGACAGTTACTTTACAGGTAATCTTTTTACTTCCCGACTTTATTGTAATTGTCGCGTTTCCCTTTTTCCTGGCAGTGATTTTGCCTTTTGCACTCACTGTTGCAACTTTTTTATTGGAGCTTTTGTAGGTTACTTTTTGCTGACTTGTAACTGGAAAAACATTAACTTTTAGCTGAAAGGTTTTTCCTTTTTTCTGCAAAATAATATTTTTTTTCTTAACTGATAAGGCAGTTGTTTTTACTGTTTTGTTCTGAACTTTAACATTAAAAATCTGCTGTTTTCCATTCGTATATGTTACTGTAATAGTCGCTTTGCCTGCCTTTTTGGCAGTTATTTTTCCAGTTTTACTGCTAATTACAGCCACTTTGGAATTGGATGTTTTTACTTTCTTTAACTTCCTGTTGACCTTGTAGGACTGCTTTACACGCAAAGTAAGCGCCGTAGTTTTGGAAGGGATTGGAGTTGCAGTTGGTTTTGGCGTTGCGGTCGGTGATACGGTTGGCGTTGCACTTGGTTTCGGCTTTGCGGTCAGTGCTGTGCTTGGTTTCGGCGTTGCGGTCGGTGATACGGTTGGCGTTGCACTTGGTTTCGGCTTTGCGGTCGGTGCTGCGGTTGGCGTCGCACTTGGTTTCGGCTTTGCGGTCGGTGCTGCGGTTGGCGTCACGCTTGGTTTCGGTGATACGGTTGGTGTCGCACTTGGCTTCGGCACTGCTGTCGCAGTCGGTGCTAATGTTGGTATTTTACTTATAGATGGCGCTTCGCTGGGAAGGGGCATTGCCGTTGCAGCTGGTGCTTCACTTGCAGATGGCGCTTCGCTGGGAAGGGGCGTTGCTGTTACAACTGGCGCTTCACTTACAGATGGTTCTTCACTAGGAACCGGCGCCTCTGTCACACTGGGCACTGGCACTGCACTTGGTGTTGGTGTCACAGTCACAATATTTTCCAGATAACTATTTACCTCTAATACCGGCAGAATATATTTGGGAGAAGGTACTGACGCATCTGTAGATGTAGAAAAACTGGTATATTCTTCTCTTTCTTCCCCTATTGTAATATACCTTCCCTTTGTATTTCGTCCAACAAGAAGATAATCATCATAAAACACTCCTGCTATTCTGCTGTCATCCCATGTGGCATCTACCATATACCATTTTCCATCTTCCATTCGTATATAGTTCCACATATGGGCTTCTCCTGTACCATTTAATGTACTCTTTGCAAGACCACTGACACAGGCACAGTTTATTCCCAGATAATAGCAGAGAATTTTCATGGATTTGGCATATCCCTCACATACAAACCCCGGATCCGAATCCAGAAAAAGGGAAGCCGCAGTATGCACCCACAGCGTTCCATCATTTGTATATGTCACCTTTTTACATATATAATCATGAATTATTTTTACTTTTTCATACTCACTTTTTCCCTGAATTTCCCCCTCTAAATACGACACAGTTTTCTGCACAGCTGTCATAAAATCTGCCATTTTCTGATGTGCATTGGTACTGATTTCTCGATTTTCAGGATGAAACTCAATTGCGGAAATACGGCCAATCATCTGAGCTGGATTATTTGCATCTTTAGAAGCACTTATTTTATATTGATAAGAACACCCCCTAAACCAGAATGCCTGTGGATAGTCATAGGAAAAAGCATCGGCAGCCGCCTGAATGATACTTTTTACGCTGTTTACAGCGTCAATATATGAATCATTCCTTACAATCGTCGCTTTTCCATTCTCATCTTTCTGAACTTCAGCCTCAAATGTAACTGGATCCGGTAATGTGTAGTCAAAGGCTGCCATATCAAGAAAATCGGCATAATTTACAATATAATTTTCAACTAATTTATCATAAAATGCCTTTGAATTTCCCTCCAGCTGACTGCCATAACTGTCTGTATAAAAATTCAAAGAAAACAGACTGATTCCGTCATTCCATGCATCAAGTGAAACCGCTCCGGATGTGACTGTATCCGACTCTGTTATCACAATCGGCTCGTCATCACTGCTTTCTTCTTCCCCCAATTCAAGAGAATCCTGTGATTCGAACTGGATTTCATCATTTTCTGCATCATCATTTTCCGCATCGTCAGACTCCGCATCGTCAGACTCCACATCATCAAACTCTGATGCTTCTTCTGCAATAAATCCATCCATTTCATAATTCTCTGTTTCCTGTGCATTTGCTATTGTTCCCAGGGATTGCAGCAGCAACACCCCTGCCAGAAATGCAGCCTCAAATTTTTTTATTTTTTTCACGCATATCCTCCAGTCAAAGTCCTGTTATTTTTATGCAAAACGGATTTTTCATCCATATCTTATGGTTACTTTTATATTCCAAATTAATCGGTAAAATCAAAACATCATCTTTACTATAAGAACTGCTTAAAATTATTAAATGCAGATTGTGTTTTCATTTTTTGATAAGAAAATTTGCCCGTTCCTCTGTGAATATAGTAATATTTTACTACACCCACACAGGACGGGCAAGAATATTGTTCGGCTAATAATCAATCACTATATTCAACACACCTTTATTATCCGAAAGCTGCTCACTGCTCCGTTAACTCAAATATGCTATCAACTCTATGTGTATGATCCGCCACATTATTATACTGCAAAATTTTATATTTATTAATTAGTTCTTCATATTCTTCTGGCAATGCATCCATTGCATACCAATTTCCTTCAGCATCACGAACTGCATCAATCCCAATTATTGGCAGCTTTTCTTTTAGCTGAAGAAGGAATTTATTATATGTGGTCATTTCCAAGCCAGTCTGCTGTAAAATGTAACTTCCAAAATAATTAATGCTCATATCCTCTTCTGATGATTCGGAAGGATAATTGGTCCAAATTACGTAAGGTGTCTTATACGTTTCCTGTTTCTGTATTAAATCTAAACTATCAAAATCCTGTCCCATTAATTCGCTAAAAAACCCTCTATCCAGACTTGGCCAATGATCTCCAAACATAACAATCATAGTTGGCTCATCAACGTCACTGAAAAAATCTAGCAGCTTCATAAATGTAGTATCTGATTTTTTTGCTAAAGACAAATATATTTCCGCGTCTGGATATTCCTGATCATAAGATAACTTAACATCTGGAACAAACTTTTCATTATTTGCGGGGTCATAGCCACCATGATTCTGAATTGTAACACAAAACATAAACTGATTTTCGTTTTCTTTATTTTTATAGAGTACTTTCAATCTTTTATATGCAGATGAGTCCCTTGCATACCATCTGTAATATTTCAGATCATCCCCCCAGTTCTCCTTATTGTAAAAAGTGTCAAAATCCATCCAGGAATAAACATTTGAACGATTCCAGGAACTTACACTTCCAGGATGTACCGCAGTGGTTGAATATCCCTCCTGTTTAAATGTACTAGCCAATCCATACTCTGGATTTTTACAATACAACTGATATGCAATTCCGCCTGTTGGTAAGAACTGTTTAGAATTTCCAGTCAGCATTTCATATTCTGTATCGGATGTACCTGCGCCAAAAGAAGGAACATAAACATATCCTTTTTTAGTATTTTCCTGCAAACTTCTAATGCCTGGAAGAATTGCTTCTGAAGCTTTCAGATTATCGAATTCTTCAAAATCAGCAAGACTTTCATTCATAATCACAATAACATTTTTAGGTACAATTTTTTCTGTCACATTATCTTCTGAATTATATGTCTTACTTTCTTTTTCAAACTCTTTTTCAGTTTCTTCCGCAATTTCTTTCACCCGATCAATAGAATACTGTTTTATTTTTTGTATTTTTAGGTACCGTGTTTCACATGCCAGTTTATATAAATAACCACTATTCTTATAATCAGAAGCAATGTCCCACTGATCTACGTCCTCGTCAGCTATACGATTCCAATTAACCATCAAAGCCAAAAGAACTGCTACCAGTATTCCGCAACGGATGGCACAACTTTTTTTGCTTCTTTTTCCTAATTCCAGGGATTGAAATACCAACTGATACAATAGAAAAATTAATACGCCCAACAAGCATATGCCTGACTTTGCTGGAAATTTAAACACGTAGTTTCCGGCAACCTGTGTTGCTGTTTCAATACTAAAAATATCCATTAAAAGAAAAGCATTGCCCCTGAATAGAGTAATAAAATAGTCAACTAAAGATGCAAAAACTAAAATAATAGTGTATAAAGATATTGAAACACAGGCTTTTCTAAATATCATTAAAACTATTATATATAAAGCATAGTAAATAATTAAATTTTTGATAATATACCCTGTTTGTATTGTCCACGTACCATCACCAATAATTAATTGCACCATTGCAAGTACAAATACAGGAGTTATTAACAGCATTATTACATTTATAACTTTTATCCAATATTGAGCCTGAAGCTTCTTTTTTAGCTTGTTCTGAAATAATATAAATATAATGATTATAATATTCTCTATTACTAAAAGAATCCCCTGTTTCAACCCCCCCAGTGCTACAAAAAATCCTTCTTCAGAGCCTTGTAAAAATACAAACACCCATAAGTCCGTCACTAAAAGGGAAAGCAAAATAAATAGCGAATAAAGCGTGTTCATTTTATGACCTTTTTTCATTTTAGTACCTCGTTTAAGTAATTACCAAATATTTATGTACAAGTAAATATATTTTTATAGTATACTTTATCTATATTGTTATCAAAAATAAATTTCCTCCTTCCTTTTATTTCCATACCAAGACCAACTGTTTCTTATTTGAAATATATCAATCAATCTATAAATACCTAAAAATTGCCAACATTTTATAGTTTAACAAAAAAGCACTTATCTGCCAATATAAATTTTACAATTTTTTCACATTCCCGCCAAAATTCTTCTCGTTTTCAACATTTTCAACATATACAATATATTTGACTATCCAAAGTCATTATAGTAAAATAAAAGAATCATTATTAAAAATAATCTACTTAATTTGGAGGTATACTTTTTATGAGTCCTAAAGTTAATATTTTAGTGGCCACATACAACGGTGAAAAATATCTTGCCGAGCTTCTCGATAGTTTGCTTGCACAGACTTATCCTAATATTCAAATTTTCGTTCTTGATGACGGTTCTTCAGACAAAACTAACCAAATCATCAAACAATATACAGAAAAAGGTATAAAGATAATACCAAATTCTCACAATCTCGGTTATCCGTTTTCATTTTATAAATTAATTACTGACTGCTCTAGTGCCGATTATTATTGTTTATGTGATCAAGATGATATCTGGTATCCTGACAAAGTGGAAAAATCTATAGCTATCCTTGAAAAATACAATCAAAATAAACCGCAGTTGTGTTTTTCAGCGTTTGAATATTGCGATGAGAATTTGAATCATTTAAGAAACTCTGATGTTCCACCTGAAAAAATTACATTTCTTAGAACATTTTTTCAATGTTATATGTGGGGATTTACAACTGTTTTTAATGAATCATTCCGTCAGAAATTTATTAAACGCCTCCCAGTCAAAACCCGTGATGAAGACTATTGGTTCCATATGATGGCTGTTGGTTTTGGTGAAATACATTATAACCCTGAAATTTCAGCAAAGCATCGCCGTCATGGAAAGAACCACTCACAGGACCCAACTTCTTTTTTACGTTTTCAGTTATGGCGAATTAAATATTTTCTCTTCCATAACCAATTTGAAGTCTATCATAATATGTTACAGGAATTTTATGAATACTATGGACGCGAATTGCCAGAAAAAGAGCGCAAACAATTAGAGCTTTTCCAATCAGACGGGCATGCATTAAAAAAAGCATTTTATCCCCAAAGACTTCGCAATAAAATTTTTGATGAAATCATGTTACGCTTTGCTTTTATATTACGTAAATTATAAGGTGAAAATTATGAATAAACTTAACACCACACCGTCTCCAAAGGCTATTTACTTTTGGAATACACTTGGGGGCCTTTTAAATGCTGCATTTTCTGTTGTTATTATGATTATCCTAACTCATGTGGCCGGAATCTACGCAGCTGGAATTTTTTCACTTGGCTATTCTAATGCCATGATGTTACAACATGTAGGCAGTTTTGACTCCAGAAGTTACCAGTGTTCCACTTTTAATCCACAATTACGGTTTCAGGAATTTTTAAGTTTTCGACTTTTTACATCAATTTTAATGATATTGGCAACCATTATTTTAATATTCTCTTTTCAATATCATGGAGATAAGGCACTGGTAACAATGCTGTTATCCTTTTTATGTATTGCGGCAAATATTTCCGATATTTTTCAAGGAAATGCACAAAAAGTTGAACGCTTAGATCTGGCAGGAAAATCACTTTCTTACAGGATTATTTTAAGTATTATTCTCTTTTTTATTGCTTTAATTATCTCAAATAAAAATTTAGTTTTTTCAATACTCAGTATGGTGATTTTTTCTTTTTGTTGGATTATATTTTTTGACACCAGGGTTTTAACTTTTAACGAAAGCATCAAGCCCCACTTAAATCGCCAGCAATTTAACTTGTTATTTACTAATACTTTTCCTTTATTTTTGTCCCTGTTTTCACAGGTATTTATTTTTAATATGCCTAAATACGCCATTGACTCATATATGTCAGTAGAAGCGCAGGCTATTTACGGGGTTCTTTTCATGCCTGCATCCATAGTCAGTCTTTTAGCAACATTTCTTTACAGACCAATTATGGTTCAACTTTCAATTGAATGGGAAAACAGGCAATATTCAAATATCATACGAACTTGTGTCAACAGAATTTTAATAGTATTTGGAGCTATTTTTCTGATTGTCATCGGTGGTGCATTAATTGGAACCCAGGTATTAACTTTACTTTACGGAACAGATGTTACTCCATACAAAAAGGAATTAATAATTCTTCTAATAGGAGGTGGTTTTTCCGGTATATCAGTTCTTTTATATTACTTAATGACTATTGTACATAAACAACATTATATGGTTTTTGCACATTTTGTTATCTTATGTATCAGCTGGTTCTTAGATGGTACTTTAGTTAAACAATTTAACCTGTATGGAGCTACTCTTGGATATCTTTTAGCAATTGTTGCATTAGACCTTATATTATTTGTCATGCTATATATCATCTTTCACAATGCAACTTCTAAGCAAAAAAATGTACAGGAAGTATAAAACATATGCACGGAAAGGATTTTAAAATGGAGAAATATTGTATTTTCAGCGCCCAATACCTTCCAAGTTTTGGAGGTGTTGAGCAGTATACATATAATCTGTCCAACAAATTAGTTGAACAGGGCAATGAGGTAATAATTGTTACCAGCACAATTGCAAACCTTCCATTTGAGGAAACGCAGGATAATGGTGTAAAAATTTTCCGCATTCCATCATACAATTTTTTAAATGGCCGTCTTCCTTTTGCATATCCCTCTGCCGTTTGGAAGGCATTGAAAAAAAAACTGGCCGCCGAGGATATTTCTCGTATAATCATCCAAACTCGTTTATATACACTTTCTATCATGGGAATGAAGTTTGCTCAAAAACAACATATTCCCTGTATTACAATCGAACATGGAACAAGTTATGTTGGTATGAGTAATCCACTCATACAAACTGGTGAAATACTGTACGAAAAGTTATTACTATTCTTTGCCAAAAAATATTGCAAACATTTCTGTACTGTATCACAGGCCGGTGCACAATGGTTGACTCATCTAAACTTAACCTCTGAACAGGTTTTATATAATTCAGTTAATGAGGAAACCATAAAATCCTATTTATCTGAATCTACAAAAAATTGGCGTCAAATAACAGGTATATCAGAAGATACAAAAATAATCACCTTTACAGGACGTCTTATACGTGAAAAAGGCATTTTGCAATTAATTGATTCTGTAAAGGCTTTACAAGACAAATACAACGTAGCTCTTTTAGTTGCCGGAGATGGTCCCCTATACGAAGATTTAAGTAAACAACAATATTCAAATGTTTTTTTACTTGGACGACTTGATCAAAAAGATGTAATGAGTTTATTAAAGCAAAGTGATTTTTTCTGTCTTCCATCTGATTCCGAAGGCTTCCCTACAAGCGTTTTAGAGGCCATTATATGTAAATGCTATGTAATAACAGCTCCGTATGGAGGGGCCAAAGAAATTGTTTCATCAGAGGAATATGGATACGTTATGCAAGATAACACCTTAGAGACAATTATTTCCACTTTGGAATGTGTTTTGCAAAAATCTCCAGAAGAAATATGCCAAACCACTGATAATGCATATAATCACTTCTTATCTGGTTTTACCTGGAATCATACCTGCAATGCTTTAGAAGCTCTTTCATGGAAATAAGCAGTTAAAAAGAAACCGGTTATTTTCTTAAAGAAATAAACCGGTTTCTCTTTTATTTACAATCAGACTTTTCTGTTTTCTTTTCTCCTGACTGTTTTTCCTCAATTGCAATTTTTTGTGCTAACTCATTAATTCGATTTTCCAGATTTGATATTTCAATAGTTGCTGAAAAAAGTTTTAAAATTACAATAAATAAAATAGCCAGGAAAATAAAATTAGTTGAAGAATAAATTCCTAATATATTTGCTCCCCATATTGTTATTTGAGGAAAAATACTTAAAATAATTAGAATAAATGCAAACAGAAGCCAAAAAATCGCATGTTCAATCTGTAATTTAGAATTCCTGATTTTTTTTATCATAAAGGCGGCAGTCAACACTGAGCATATAATCAAAACGCACCTAAACACTAATGAAATCATATCTTCCTCCCCTTATCTAGTTTTCTTCATCCTTTGCAAAATTTCTTTTTCTAAAATTTTGTAACACCAGTATAGAAACCAACATCTTTGTCATGTACCACATGGACCTTGTAAAATTCAGATAACTTTCCCCTGCAACTCTTTCTTCCATTTTAACCTGGACTTCTCCTACTTTAACTCCCTGCTTTAAAAGGAATGAAATTGTATCAGGCTCTGGTCCATAATTAATATTGGCAGCAAACTCAGATATCATATTTTTATCAAACATCCTCATTCCAGATGTCGGATCCATGATCTTAGTTCCAGTAGTAATATAAATAGCTTTCGAAATCAGATTACTACCTAACATACGTAAAGTTTTTGGTTTTTTTTCTTTAACAAATCTGGATCCGATTACAATATTATACCCTTTAGAAAATTCATTCATAATCGGTGCTATGTATTCTGGCAAATGCTGACCATCAGCATCCAGCTGTATTGCGTAATCATAATTATTTCGATATGCATATTTCAAGCCTGTCTGAAAAGCACCTGCCAATCCCAAATTAATCGGAAGATCAATTATATTATATCCCTTTTCATGACAAATTTTGGATGTTTTATCTTTAGATCCGTCATTCACAATTACGTAATCATACTGACTGTAATTGTTACTAAGGTTTTCCACAACCTTTTCTATGTTAGCTTCCTCATTATATGCAGGTATAATTATCAGTACTTTCATTTTTTCCTCCACACATACTCCATTAATACTTTTATAGTAACCTGTTCTTCAAAACCATATCACTGACAGCAGCAATCCAGAAAATGTTTGTTCCAACAATCATGCTCTTAGCTACAAGATAATAATTTGCGTGAAATTTTATTTTTTTGTTCATAAATGCAATAGCCCCTAAATATACTAAAGGCAAATAATAACGCGCCTGTACTCCTGCAATATACGTTTCTCCTACTGGCGTAAAATCCAGATACAGTGCCAGCCATATTAAGAAAACAGTTATGGTTCCAATCAAAATGACCATAATTCGCATATTTCTTTTATATGATAACTTTTGATTCTCACCTTCACTTTCATATAACAGCAATAAAACAAACATGACAACCAATAATGCAGCCCATTTATCTTTCAGTACCCCAAACTGTGCAAGGTTCAAAAACATAAGATTACCAAAGAAATAATTATCTTTTTCGTAGCTTCCCAGATTTCTAAAATTATCGAATTTAAATACGCTACTTATCATAAGTTTAATACTTTCAATTGGATGTGACAACATAGAAATTAGCTGTCGCGCAGTACCGGTATCTCCGCCTCTGGAATCTCCTCCATATGCAAGATTTCCAGACACTGTATTAGATATAACCGGAAGAACAAATGTTATCATAACCAGACCAAAAATTATTAATATTCCAATTCCCCATATTATAGCCTGACGTTTTTTTACAGCTTTCAGCTGTGGCAATAACATAATTAATAAAATCAGCGGAATATAGACAGCCTTTGAAAGACATCCTACTGAAAAACATAATATTGCAAAAATAATTTTTCCAGTATTATAAACTTTCTTTTCAGAAAAGAACTCATTGCACCATAATACACAACCTAACGTTACACTTGAAAATACAACACTGTCATATGTATAAGACGATGCAAGAAATACACATGTAGGTAACATTGCAATGAAAGCTAAAAACATTTTTTTATATTTTGCTTCACGAATTGCAAAATACATAAAAGCAGTATAAAAAAGCAGGTTGCCTAGTTTTCCAAGCATAAATATTTTCACAAACGAAAGATTTAACAACAGACCAATTTTTATAAAAATGGCCATTGGAATATACGCAAGTGAAGAATATTTTAAACCAATGTCATCTTTATTTTCTGTGTATAAAACTTCATTTCCTTTATTATTTATATAATTTCTTAATTCTGCATACTCCAATTTTGTATTGGAAGAAGGGACCGACTTATTTGCGATATCTGAAGCAGCCTCTGTCCATTCCACATTCTTTCCACTTGCAATGCTGTAAGCCTTTTCAAAATGAAA